>Ga0160456_100589_pt1 | contig 10923 bp, 11 predicted proteins | sample HID1972K_E6MG_FD_108261 | JGI IMG/M metagenome (GOLD analysis project Ga0160456, IMG submission 108261) | Enriched pill bug-associated microbial communities from UW Madison campus, WI, USA - HID1972K_E6 MG | ecosystem: Host-associated > Arthropoda: Insects > Digestive system > Unclassified ... | reverse complement strand
CGGCCGCGGCGCCCGCGTTGATCGCGCGGCCCTGCGGGCCGAAGATTCCGCCGTTGGCCTCGAGCAGGTCGGCGCGCTCCATGCCAGCCCCGCGCGGCCGTGCGCCAACGAGAAGTGCCACGTTGGCGCCCTCGAAAGCCGGCGTCGGCGTGTCAAAGATGTTGACCTCGGCGAGGGTGGGGAACGCGCAGTCGTCGAGCTCCATCGCGGTGCCCTCGGCGGCGCGCACCGCCTGCGGGATCTCCAGCAGGTTGAGGCGCACGGGGGTGTCCGGGCCCAGCATGGCGCCGGAGGCGATGCGGAACAGCAGCGCATAGCCGATCTGGCCGGCGGCGCCCGTGACGGTGACGGTGACGGGGGTGGTCATGACGGTGTCCTTTGGGGTAGATCAGGCGAGACGGGCGGCGAGGCGCTCGTCGAGGGTGGCGAGGAACTCGTCGGTGGATTCCCACCCTTGGTCGGGACCCACCAGCAGCGCTAGATCCTTGGTCATGTGGCCGTCCTCGACGGACTTCACGATGACATCCTCGAGGGTCTCGGCGAAGCCGGTGACCTCGGGGGTGCCGTCGAGCTTGCCGCGGTGCTTGAGCCCGCCGGTCCACGCGAAGATCGACGCGATGGGGTTGGTGGAGGTCTGCTGACCGGCCTGGTGCTGGCGGTAGTGGCGGGTGACGGTGCCGTGAGCGGCCTCGGCCTCAACCGTGGAGCCGTCCGGCGTCATGAGCACGCTCGTCATGAGGCCGAGCGATCCGAAGCCCTGCGCAACGGTGTCCGACTGCACGTCGCCGTCGTAGTTCTTGCACGCCCAGACGTAGCCGCCCTCCCACTTCATCGCGGCCGCCACCATGTCGTCGATGAGGCGGTGCTCGTAGGTGAGCCCCGCCTCCTTGAACTGGGCGGCGAACTCGCGCTCGAAGACGTCGGCGAAGATGTCCTTGAAGGCGCCGTCGTAGGCCTTGAGGATCGTGTTCTTGGTAGAGAGGTACACGGGGAAGTTGCGCTGCAGGCCGTAGCTGAAGGAGGCGCGCGCGAAGTCGGCGATGGACTCGTTGAAGTTGTACATGCCCATGGCGACGCCGCCGCCCTCGGGCATCTTCACGACCTGGTGCTCGATGGGCTCGGAGCCGTCCTCGGGCGTGAACGTGATCGTCACCGTTCCAGCCCCGGGGACCTTGAAGTTGGTGGCCTTGTACTGGTCGCCGTGGGCGTGACGGCCGATGATGATCGGCTTGGTCCAGCCCGGCACCAGGCGCGGAATGTTGGAGATGATGATGGGCTCGCGGAACACCACGCCGCCGAGGATGTTGCGGATGGTGCCGTTGGGGCTCACCCACATCTTCTTGAGGCCGAACTCCTCCACGCGCGCCTCGTCCGGCGTGATCGTGGCGCACTTGACGCCCACCCCGTGGCGCTTGATGGCGTTGGCGGCGTCAACCGTGATCTGGTCGTCGGTGGCGTCGCGCGACTCGATCGAGAGGTCGTAATACTCGAGGTCGACGTCCAGATACGGGTGGATCAGGTTCTCCTTGATGAAGTGCCAGATGATCCTGGTCATCTCATCTCCGTCGAGTTCAACGACGGTGCCCTGAACCTTGATCTTCGCCATGCGTGTGTGCCCTTTCGCGCGATTGCCGCTACCGGTCTCTAGGCTAGTCCACGGCTGGTCGGGCGCCATCCGGGCGTTCGTGACAGGATTCCGTGATGGGGCATCGACCCCACTCTCAAGGAGGAAACATGGCAGACAACGACGACGTCATCGAGACCGTCGAGTTCGTGGAAGAGATCGACGCCGATGTCTGGGTCGACGAAGACGCCGGCCCGGGACTGATCCCGCGCATGCTCGCGGAGGTCGCCGGAACATTCATCCTGGTGCTGCTCGGTGTGGGCGCGGCCCTGCTGTCGTCCAGCGGCCAGAACGGCACGCTGACCGTGGGTCTCAGCTTTGGTGTGGCGGTGATCATCGGCGCCTCGGTCTTCGCCGTGATCTCCGGTGCGCACTTCAACCCGGCCGTGAGCCTTGGCCTGTGGCTCGCGGGCCGCTTCCCGGGGCGCGACGTGGTTCCCTACATCCTGGCGCAGGTGATCGGCGCGCTCTTCGCCGGCCTGCTGCTGTACGTGACGCTGCTGTCTGCAGACGGCCTCACGAGCGAGTCCGTCAAGGGCGCACTCCAGGGCGCCTCCAACGGATGGGGTGAGCACTCGCCGCTCGGTGCGCAGGGCCTGCTGTTCCCGGTGGCGATCGCGCTCGCGATCGAGGTCATCGCCACGGCGCTGCTGGTGCTCACGATCCTGGGCGTCACGAGCCCCGGTGCGCCTCGCGGCGTGGCTCCATTCGCCATCGGTCTTGCGCTCGCGATCCTCGTGGTCTTCGCGATCCCGTTCACCAACGCCGGCCTCAACCCGGCTCGCTCGACTGCCTCGGCGCTGTTCGCAGGCGACTGGGCACTCAGTCAGCTGTGGGTGTTCTGGGTGGCGCCGCTGCTCGGTGGCGCGATCGTGGGCCTGCTCTACCGCGCCTTTGGTCCGCACGAGGACGTGGAGATCATCGAGACCATCGAGGTCATCGAGGACTAGGCACTCCTCAGCAACACTGCTTGATCGTGGGGCTCGGCCAGCAGGCCGGGCCCCACGTCGTTTCTCGGTGCGGTTTGGTTCGCCTCAGCCCAGCTGGGTGGTGAGGCCCAGGAATCCAAGGGCGAGGCCCATGAGGCCCAGCACCGCCACGTCCATGGCGCGGCTGCGCACGGCGAAGGCGCGGGTCTGCGGAGTGATGATGCGGGCGAGTGCCCCGGCGAGCGCAAAGCCGGAGAGGATCAGCACCGTTGCCCTGGGCTCGATGAACGTGCCGAGGATGACGATCGCGATGCCGCCGAGGCAGACGATGTAGGCGACGCGCGGCGGCGCGTGCAGCGGCTCCTGCGGACTCATCGGTTGCTCCTCGCCATCAGTGGAAGAAGTGCCTGGTACCGGTGTGATACAGCGTAACCCCGGCTGCCGCCGCGGCGTCGATGACCTCGCTGTCGCGCATGGATCCGCCGGGAGACACGATCGCTGTGACGCCGGCGTCGGCGAGCACCTGCAGGCCGTCAGCAAACGGGAAGAACGCGTCGGACGCGGCAACGGCGCCGCTCGCGCGGTCCGCCCCGGCGCGCTGCACGGCTAGGCGGCACGAGTCCACCCGGTTGACCTGGCCCATGCCGATGCCCACGGCTGCGCCGTCGCGCGCCAGCAGGATCGCGTTGGACTTCACCGCGCGGCACGCCCGCCATGCGAAGGCGAGATCGGCGAGCGTCGCGTCGTCGGCCGCCTCGCCTGCGACGAGCGACCAGCCGTCAGGAGTGTCGCCCGGCGCATCGAGGCGATCCGCCTGCTGCATGAGCAGCCCCCCGCTGACGGGCCGGATCTCGGCAGGGCCGCGGCCACCCGTGACGCGCAGCACGCGCAGGTTCTTCTTGGCGGAGAGCACCTCGATCGCCTCGGGCTCAAAGTCGGGCGCCACGACGACCTCGGTGAAGACCGGCGCGATGGATCGCGCGGCCTCAGCGGTGAGGGTGCGGTTCACGGCGATCACGCCGCCAAAGGCGGAGACGGGGTCGGTGGCGTGAGCCTTGGTGTGGGCCTCGGCGATGGTGTCCGCAACCGCGATGCCGCACGGGTTCGCGTGCTTGATGATCGCGACAGCCGGCTCGGGGAAATCATGCGCCGCACGCCACGCGGCGTCCGCGTCAACGTAGTTGTTGTACGACATCTCCTTGCCGTGCAGCTGCTCGGCCGCGGCGAGCCCGCCGCCAAGGTGACCGGCCGTGTACAGGGCCGCGCTCTGGTGAGGGTTCTCGCCATACCTGAGCGACGCCACTCGCTCGCCCGTGAAGCCAACCCAGCCTGGCAGCCTTGTCCCCTCATCGTCGGGCGCGACGACGTTGCCCAACCAGGACGCGACGGCGACGTCGTACTGCGCCGTGTGGCGGAACGCTGCGGCGGCGAGCGCCTGGCGCTGCTCAAGGGAGAAGCCGCCCGACGCTACGGCAGCTAGCACGGCGTCGTACCCGTTTGGCGAGACGACCACGGCGACGCTCGCGTGGTTCTTGGCAGCGGCGCGCACCATCGACGGGCCGCCGATGTCGATCTGCTCGATGACCTCGTCCTGGCCCGCGCCCGAGGCGACGGTTGCGGCGAACGGGTAGAGGTTGACGACGACGAGGTCGAACGGCTCAACCTCGAGCTCCTTGAGCTGCTGCACGTGGTCCGGGAGGCGGCGGTCCGCGAGGATGCCGGCGTGGATGAAGGGGTGCAGGGTCTTGACGCGGCCGTCGAGGCACTCGGGGAAGCCGGTGACCTGCTCGACCGGCGTGACCGCCACGCCCGCGGCGGCGATGCGCGCGGCGGTTGAGCCGGTGGAGACGATCTCCACGCCCGCGGCGGCGAGCCCGGCGGCGAGCTCATCGAGCCCCGTCTTGTCGTAAACCGAAAGTAGGGCCCGGCGCACCGGAATCTGCGCGGTCATGCCTGCTCCTTCGTGGATCCGATGCGCACCGTGCGCCCGGTGACGGTCCATCCCTCGCGCGCCATGCGGCCCACGGTGTGGGCCACGAGGTCGCGCTCGACGACCTTGATGCGCTCGTGGAGGGACTCCTCCGTGTCATTGTCCTCCACCTCCACCGATGCCTGGGCGACGATGGGGCCCGTGTCAACGCCGTCGTCGACGACGATCACGGTGCAGCCGGTGACCTTGACGCCGGCCGCGAGCGCGTCCCGCACGCCGTGCGCGCCAGGGAACGCGGGCAGCAGCGCCGGGTGGGTGTTGATGATGCGGCCGTCGAAGCGCCGCAGCGACGGCGCGCCCAGGATGCGCATGAACCCGGCGCACACCACGAGGTCCGGCGAGAAGCTCGCGATGGTGCGGGCGATCGCCTCGTCCCAGAGGTCGCGGGAGGGGAAGTCGGCGAGGCTCACCACGGCCGTGGGGATGCCGGCCTCGGTTGCGATGGCGAGCCCGGCGGCGTCGGCGCGATCGGAGATCACCGCTGCAATGCGGGCGCCGTACTCGGGGTCAGAGGTGGCGTCGAGGACCGCGCGCATGGTGGTGCCGGCTCCGGAGATCAGAACAACGAGCGCGGCTGCCACGGGGTGAGCCTATCGGGATGCGCTGAGGGGCACCTACCCTAGAGCCATGACTCCCACCGGCACCCCCACCGAGCAGCTGCCCGCGGACGTGCAGCGCGACACGCGCTGGACGCTTGGGCTGCTCGCGGCGACCCTGCTCGCGTGGGTCATGGGGCCGCCCGTGCTGTGGATCGTGTTCCTCACGGCGCCGGCCACCATCACGTTCGCTATCACCGCGCTCATCAGGTCGCAGGGCGTGACCGGCATGGGCGGCATGCGCGTGTGGCTGTGGGTCGCGATGGCCGTGGGAGGCATCTCGCTGCTGGGCGCGTTCGGCACGGTGCTGCTGCACGGCCCCACCCAGCGGCTCGAGGAGTGCATGGAGACCGCCATCACCGAGAGTGCCAAGCGCGAATGCGCGGCACAGTACGAGGAAGACACGGCGGAGCTGCTGGAGCGCTACGGCGTGCCGCGCCAGTCCAACTAGTCGACAGCCACTGGCACTGGCGGCACCACCGTCAGCGTTGGTTGACGACGCGCGCGCAGCCACGCGACACCCCACGCGGCGACGTGTCCCGCGCCAAAGCCGAGCGCGGCGAGCAGGCCAACGGTCGCGGTGACGGGAAGCACCTCGACGCCCGCCTGGGCCAGCCTGCCGGGGCCCATCGCGCCCGTTGCCGCGACGCCCGCGATTGCCACGACCGCCACCACCACGAGCGCCGCGACGGCAGCAACGTCGAGCTCGCGCCACGTGGTGCCGATGCGCTGCCACAGCGCAACGCGGGCCACGAAGGCGAGCGCCACGATCGCCGCAGGCGCCCACACGAGCAGCCCGCCGGCAACGTGCGGGAGTGCACCGAAGATGGGGAAGGCGGGCAGAGCGTCGGCCGTCAGCGCGCCGGGCGAGTAGAGGCTCCCCTCCCCCACCACGAATCCCTGGCCGCTCATCCAGCCCACCATCCAGACGCTGATGTTGGGCGTGTAGAGCGACTGGGCGAACGCGAGCGCAGACCCACCCAGCGGATCGATGCCCAAGGCCGCCACGGCGTCGGCCACGCGACCCCTGCCCAGGAACGCGAAGGCGCCGCCGGCAAGCGCCGCCAGCGCCAAGACCGCGGCGGTGGTGGCGAGGCCAAGCCGCACGCCGCGTCGCACCGTCACGGGGATGCGGTGGATCCAGCCGAACTCGGCGCCGTAGGCGCGCCAGATGCCGGCTGCGACGGCGGGAGCGGCGATGAGGGTGGCGACGATGGCGGCGCGACCTGTGTAGCTGGCGACCTCGGGGTAGGCGCGCATCGACACCACCTGCGCCACGACGACGAGCCCAACGTAGGTGCCCGTCGCGATGCCCCAACTCGCCCACGACTTGGTGCAGAAGCGGCGCGCGATCGCCGCGAGGATGGCCGCGCAGATCGCGGTGAGACCCAGGGGAACCAGCGAGAACTCGACGTCTCCGTAGGGCAGTGGCGCTCCGTGGCCCAGCAGCCAGATGCGCAGCGACAGCGCCGCCACGGACATCCACTCGATCGTCGCCGAGCCGTTGGTGGTTGGCGCCGCGGCCGCGGCGGCGAACGCCGGCGCGAGCACCACGAGCAGGCCCAGGATCGCCGCCTGCACTCCCGTGAGCACTCCGCCCACCCATCCGGGCGCGCCGTCGAGCAGCGTGCGGAAGCGCGAGGGAGTGCCGGTGGTGCTCACCCGGCTATCGTCGCAAGGCGAGTCCCGGTGGAGCGGCATCGCCGCGCGCTGAGACAGCACTCGGTGCCGGTTGAGCCGCGGCGCTGTGCTCGCCGCCGGTGCGTTGCTGCGCCGACGACGGCGAGAGCGCCAACCGCGTGCGCGCAGCTGGCAACGTCCGTCACCGCTCGCGCAAGCGTTGCGCGATTAATACTTTAACACTAAGATGCCTTTAGTACGAAAGTAAGGAGATTCTCGTGGGGCGCTCGCAGATCGTTCTCGAGCCGGAGGCCCGGGACGCCGCAGCGACGCTCGGTGCACTCGTTCGCCGGCGCCGCCTGACGCTCCCGATGACCGTCAAGGATCTCGCCGCACGCGCCGGGGTCTCGGCTCGCACCGTGACTCTCATCGAGCGGGGGGACCCCTCGGTCTCGATCGGCAACGCGCTCAATGTCGCAGCGGTCGTGGGGGTGCCCCTCTTTGGCGCTCGCGACACGGCGACGCTTGGCTTGATCAGTGCCGCTGCACGCGCGGAGGCCGCGGCGCTTGGGCGCGAGCGAGCTCGCAAGGGTGGCCAAGCGATCGCGGACGCTGATGTCGACTTCTGACCGCGCGTATGTGTGGACGTGGTTGCCCGGTCAGGCGAGCCCCGTCCCCGCCGGCCTCGTTGTCGATGTTGGTGGACGCCTCATCTTCCGATACGGCGCGCGCTTTGTGGCGCGTGATGACGCGATCGCGCTTGGACCCGACATGCCGCTTGGCCACAGCGAGATCGCGCCCAGCGAGTCGCTTGACGTGCTGGGCACGCTGCGCGACGCGTCGCCGGACGCATGGGGGCGGCAAGTCATTGACTTCCGGCGCGCGGGTGCGCTCGCGCCCACGGGCGATGTGGGGCTCGCGCCCGAGTTGGTGTACATGCTCGAGTCAGACTCCAACCGGTTTGGTGCGCTGGACTTCCAGGGCTCGAGCGACACGTACGTGCCCCGCGGGAGCTTGGCGCCTCTCGAGGAACTCGTCGATGCTCAGCGACGCCTTGATGAGGGTCTTCCTATCTCCGAGGCAGTCGAGCGCGCGCTCGGGCACGGCACCACCATGGGTGGCGCTCGGCCCAAGGCGACGTTGACGGATGGCAACCACGAGTACATTGCGAAGTTCTCGAGGCAGAGCGACCCCTACGACGTCATCGGCGCCGAGCGTGCCGCGATGTTCCTGGCCGAGCGCGCGGGCATCGACGTTGCCAAGACTGACGTCCAGACGGTCTCCGGCAAGAAGGTGCTGCTCGTTCGCAGGTTCGATCGCGGCGAGGACGGCACGCGCCGCCACGTGGTGTCGGCATTGACGCTCTCAGGGCGATCGGAGATGACGGCGCGGTACGGAACTTATGGCCAACTTGTGGCGCGGTTGCGTCGCGACGGCGTCGCTCCTCAACGCTACGGCGAGGAGCTCTTTCGCCGTGTCGCCCTCAACATGGCCGTCTCCAACACGGATGACCACCTGCGCAATCACGCCGCCTTCTGGGACGGCGCACGGCTCGACCTCACCCCTGCCTACGACATCTCGCCCATGCCGCGTTCCGGCGAGACCGCGACCCAGGCAATAGGCCTCGGGGACGATCCCGGGGAGCGGAGTTCAACCTTCGCGACACTCCTGACGTGCGCGCGGCACTACGGGCTTGGCGCCGAGCCCGCTAGGGCGATCATCGAGCACGTGGTCACGACTGTCGAGGAGTCGTGGCGCGATGCCGCTGACGCGGCGCGGCTCACCGATGCCGAGGCGCGCCGCATGCGCGAGCGCCAGATCCTGAACCCAGGCAGCCTCCACGGGTTCCGCACCACCTAGGTGGCTCCCGGCTCGCGCCGGGGCCGCAGGCTACGCCGTGAGGATCTCCCGCATGAGGTTCGCGGTCTCGGAGGGCGTCTTGCCCACCCGCACGCCCGCGGCCTCGAGGGCCTCCTTCTTGGCCTGGGCGGTGCCCGACGACCCGGAGACGATGGCGCCGGCGTGGCCCATGGTCTTGCCCTCGGGAGCCTCGAAGCCCGCGACGTAGCCCACGACGGGCTTGGTGACGTGGTCGCGGATGTACTCGGCGGCCCGCTCCTCGGCGTCGCCGCCGATCTCGCCGATCATCACGATCGCGTCGGTGTCGGGGTCGTTCTGGAACGCCTCGAGGCAGTCGATGTGGGTGGTGCCGACGATGGGGTCGCCGCCGATGCCAACGGCGGTGGAGAAGCCGAGGTCACGCAGCTCGAACAGCATCTGATAGGTCAGGGTGCCGGACTTGGAGACCAGCCCGATGCGCCCGGGCCCGGTGATGGTGGCGGGCGTGATGCCCACGTTCGACTCCCCTGGCGTGATGAGCCCGGGGCAGTTGGGGCCGATCAGCCTGGTGCCGTGAGCCTGCGCGTAGGCGAAGAACTCTGCGGTGTCCTTGACGGGCACGCCCTCGGTGATGATCACGGCGAGCGGGATCCCGGCGTCGACGGCCTCGACAACCGCGTTCTTGGTGAACGGCGGCGGCACGAACAGCACGGTGACGTCCGCGCCGGTGGCGGCGATCGCCTCGGCGACGGTGCCGAACACGGGGATGGTGCGCGTCTCGCCTGCGACGTCGAAGTCGACGCTCGTGCCGGCCTTGCGCGGGTTGACGCCGCCAACGATGTCGGTGCCGGAGGCGAGCATGCGGGCGGTGTGCTTCATGCCCTCTGCGCCGGTCATGCCCTGGACGATGACCTTGGATGCTGCGGTGAGGAAGATTGCCACGGTGTCTCCTTGGGCTGCTTAGGCGGCGGCCAGCTCGGCGGCCTTGGCCGCGGCGCCGTCCATGGTGTCGACGATGGTCACGAGGGGGTGGTTGGCGGCGGCCAGGATGGCGCGGCCCTCCTCCACGGCGTTGCCGTCGAGGCGCACCACGAGCGGCTTGGACGCCTCGGCGCCGAGCGTCTCGAGGGCGCCCACAATGCCGTTCGCCACCTCCACACACGAGGTGATGCCGCCGAACACGTTGACGAACACCGCCTTCACCTGCGGATCGTGCAGGATCACGTCGAGGCCGTTCGCCATGACCTCGGCTGACGCGCCGCCGCCGATGTCGAGGAAGTTGGCAGGCTTGACCCCGCCGAACGCCTCGCCCGCGTATGCGACGACGTCGAGCGTCGACATCACGAGCCCCGCGCCATTGCCGATGATGCCAACGGAGCCGTCGAGCTTCACATAGTTGAGGTCAAGGGCCTTGGCCTTCGCCTCGAGGGGGTCGGCGGCGGCCTTGTCCTCGAGCGCCTCGTGATCGGGCTGGCGGAAGCCGGCGTTCTCGTCGAGCGTCACCTTGCCGTCGAGCGCGATGATGTCGCCATCCGCGGTCTGCACCAGCGGGTTGACCTCAACAAGCGTGGCGTCCTCCTCGCGGTAGACGGTCCACAGCTGCTGGATGACGGCGGCGACGGGCTCGGCGATGTCAGCGGGGAACCCTGCGATCTCGACGATCTCGCGCGCCTTGGCCTCGTCGATGCCCACGAGAGGGTCAACGGCGACGCGCGCCAGCGCCTCGGGCCGCTCAACCGCGAGCTGCTCGATCTCCATGCCGCCCTCGACGGAGCACATAGCGAGGTAGCGCCGCTCGGCGCGGTCCAGCAGCACGGAGAAGTAGAACTCCTTCTCAATCCGCGCACCCGCCGCGACCATGACGCGGTGCACGGTGTGACCCTTGATGTCCATACCCAAGATGGCAGCGGCAGCCTCTTCAGCGTCGGCCGCATTGTGCACAACCTTGACGCCGCCGGCCTTGCCGCGACCGCCCGTCTTGACCTGCGCCTTGATGACGACGGTGCCGCCAAGCTTCTCGGCGGCTGCCCGCGCCTCGGCGGGAGTCTCGGCGACGATGCCCGCGAGCACGGGTACGCCGTGCCTCTCGAACATGTCGCGGGCTTGGTACTCGAAGAGGTCCATCCGGAGTCCTTTGCGTTCGCGCGCACACGGGTGCGGGGGTGGTGCACGGTGTTGGGGACAAGACTAGCCGCGTCGCGTCACCACATTGTGTCGGGGTGGGGTGGCGATGCCCCGCGCTGTTGCCGGCTAGAGCTCCGGCGTCGCCCCCGGCGTCACGAACCCGCTTTCATAGGCGGCGATGACGGCCTGGGTGCGGTCGCG
>Ga0160456_100581_pt1 | contig 11014 bp, 6 predicted proteins | sample HID1972K_E6MG_FD_108261 | JGI IMG/M metagenome (GOLD analysis project Ga0160456, IMG submission 108261) | Enriched pill bug-associated microbial communities from UW Madison campus, WI, USA - HID1972K_E6 MG | ecosystem: Host-associated > Arthropoda: Insects > Digestive system > Unclassified ... | reverse complement strand
TGTCGCAAGCGCGGCGAACGCTGCCCATGTCTCCGAGTCAGCCAAGTCGATCACCTCCCGAGTGTGGACCCATCGTGCTTTGGGTTGTCAAGGGCCGGCGTGGCCCGCCTGCCCAGCAGTGGACAGAGCGGCCCGCAACAGTCGCTTGGGGCATCCGTCGCTCACACGGAGCGGCCCCGCAGGGCGACGATGCCGCGGTCAGCCGAAGAACACCTGCGCGCACACCTGGCCGCCCACGTCGCGAGCGCTCGTGGGGACCTTCTGCCGGTCCGATCGCGAGTATGCGACGCACCCCACGCCGATGCGCGTGAACTCGGGCCGCAGGATGTTCTCGCGGTGGCCGGGGGAATCCATCCAGGCGCGGTGCATCGCCGGCGCCGAGCCGGGGTGCCGCGCCAGGTTCTCCCCCGCCCACGAGCGGTCGCAGTTGAAGTCCAGCGGCTCGTGCTCCAGTTGTGACTTGGCGAGCGCGCGCCCTGCCCGGGCCTTCGCGGCGCTCCTGGCGCAGCTGCTGATGCTGAGCGCTGGGAGTCCGGCATCGGCACGGGCCTCGTTCGCCAGCGCCACGAGCTGCTGGGCGTAGGTGGCGGACGCCTCCATCACCGACGCGTTCGGGGTGCCCGTCTTGCCCGAGCCTCCGGCCCCGCCGGAGCCTCCCGAAACGCCCGAGCCGGCCTCGCCCGGCGGCGGAGTGGTCTCAATGAGCTCCACCTGGACGTTGGGCTCGAGTGCGGATGGGCTGGCGGTGGGCGAGGGTGCCGAGATCGGTGCGAGGGTCGCATCGCCGGCCGCAGGATCCGCCTCATCGGCGGGGACCTGCTGCAGCGACGCGTCAGTGCGCTGAGCTGCCGCGGAGGGCTCTAGCGAGAGGCCCGGGTCGGGAGAAACCGTGCAACCCGACGCGAGTGACAGCCCCACGACTGTCAAAGCTGCTACCGCCAGCGCGGTGGCGCGGCGCATGCGTGGCGAATCGGGGAGCATGCCTTCACAGTAGTTCGGCGACGCTCGGCGCTAAAGTCGCGCGGCGAGCAGCTGAGCCAGATGCTGACCGCGCACCTGCGCGAGGTCGTCGGCCTGCGTGCGGCACGAGACGCCGTCGGCCAGGTACACCGCCCCCTCGGGCGCCGCCGCGAGCGCGGGGAGCAGCGAGTTCTCCGCCACCTTGGCCGAGAGGTCGTAGTGGCCGCGCTCGGTTCCCCAGTTGCCGGCAAGTCCGCAGCAGCCCGCCGCCTCGGTGACGGTGGCACCGGTGCGCGCCAGCAGGTCCCGGTCTGCGGTGTAGCCGAGCACCGAGTACTGGTGGCAGTGGGGCTGGACCACGGCGGTGACGTCGTCGAGGCGTGGGAGCGTCCAGTCCGCGCGCGGGCGCACCGGCGCGCGGCCCGTCAGCACCTCCGCCAATGAATGGGTGGCGGCCTTGACGGCGTGAGCGCGCGGATCCTCCGGCAGCAGTTCGATCAGGTCGCCGCGCAGCACCGCCATGCACGAGGGCTCCACTCCAATGATCGGGATGCCGTTGACCGCGTAAGGGCCCAGCACCTCGAGCAGGTGCTCCAACTTGCGGCGCGCGCCGTCAAGCTGGCCCGTGCTGATCCAGGTGACGCCGCAGCAGGCGTCGCCCGCGCTGACAATCACCTCAAGGCCGGCGGCCTCCAGCACCTTGACGATCGCCTCAGGGATCTCCGGGTCCAGGCCATTGGTGAAGGAGTCCGCCCAGAGCACCACCCGGTTCTCGGTGCGACCATTCCCGGCTGTCGTCGCGGAGCGTGCCCGCGCAACGTCGCTCCGGTTGAATGGCTGCGCGGCGAAGACGGGCAGACGCCGGCGCGTGTCCATACCCGCCGCCCACACTGCCGTGCGCTGGATCCACGCCGGCTTCAGGACGGCGTTGACGAGCCGCGGCACGCGCCCGATGATCGCCAGCCATCGCGGCAGCCAACCGATGGAGTAGTGCGTCACCGGGCGCAGCCGGCGCCGGTACGTGCGGTGCAGCACCTCGGACTTGTACGCCGCCATGTCCACGCCGCTGGGGCAGTCGGAGCTGCACGCCTTGCAGCTGAGACACAGGTCGAGGCTCTCGGCGACCGCGCGCGACTTGAGCCCGCCCACGAGCGTGCCGTTGATCGCCTCCTGCAGCACGCGGGCCCGGCCCCGCGTCACGTCCTTCTCGTCGCCGGTCGCCGCATACGAGGGGCACATGAAGCCGCTGCCCGTGCCGATCGCGCCGGCGCGGCAACTGCCCACTCCGGTGCAGCGGTGCACGGCCTCTGTCATGTCGCCGTGGTCGTGGGCAAAGGCCAAGCCACCCCCAGACGCTGGCGTGCGCGGCGCCGCCGGTCGCCTCAGATCGGCGTCGAGTTTGGCGGGATCCACGAGCACGCCAGGGTTGAGGAGGTGGTCGGGGTCGAAGAGCGCCTTGACCTGGCCGAACAGATCAATCGCCTGCGCCGAGTACATCGCGGGCAGGAGTTCCGAGCGCGCGCGGCCGTCGCCGTGCTCGCCGCTGAGACTGCCGCCGTGGCTCGCGACCAACGCGGCGGCGTCCTCCATGAACGCGCGGAGCGGGGCGCCGTCGTGCTGGAGCGGGATGTCGAGGCGCACGTGGATGCAGCCGTCGCCGAAGTGGCCGAACGGCTGGCCGGTGACGCCGTGCTGCTCCATGAGTTCGTCGAAGTCGCGCAGGTACTGGCCGAGGCGCTCGGGCGGGACGGCGGCGTCCTCCCAGCCTGGCCACGCCTCGGCGCCGCTTGGAGTGCGGCCGGCGAGGCCGGCGCCGTCGGCGCGAATGGCCCACAGCTGCGCGGCCTCCTTGGGGTCGCGGACCACGCGGTGGTGCGCGGTGCCGGCGTCCTTGGTGAGGGCAGCGAGGACGGCCTCCGCCTCCTGCTCGGTATCGGCGCCCACCTCCACGAAAAGCCAGCCCGCCCCGCGGGGCAAATCCGGGATGCCCCCCGGCCTGAGCGCGCGCACCCGCTCGACCAGGCGCGCATCCAAGCCCTCAACCGCGTGAGGCGAGTGGGCGAGCATGGGGACCACAGCGTCGGCCGCACTGGGCATATCGTCATAGGCGAAGACGGCCGTGAGGCGGTGCGGCGCGATGGGGTGGAGGTTGACCGTGGCCTCAAGTGTGGTGGCGAGCGTGCCCTCCGTGCCCACGAGGAAGCGGGCGAGGCTGGCGCCGCGCTCCGGGAGCAGATGCTCCAGGCTGTAGCCGCTGACCTGGCGGCTGAAGCGGCCGAACTCCGTGCGGATGAGGGCGAGGTTGGCCTTGACGAGGTCGTCGAGGCCGGGGACTGCCGAGGTCGCGGCGCCCGCGGTGAAGCGGCGGCCCAGCCCATCGACGGCGTCGAGCTCGATGACGTTGTCTGCCGTGCGGCCGTAGGCGACGGCGTGGGGGCCGCACGCGTTGTTGCCGATCATGCCGCCGAAGGTCGCGCGCGTTGATGTGCTGGGGTCGGGCCCAAAGCGCAGCCCGTGCGGGGCGAGGGCGGCCTGCAGGTCGCTCATGATCACGCCCGGCTGGACGCGTGCCGTGCGGGCTTCCGGGTTGATGTCGAGGATGCGGTTGAGATGACGGCTGGTGTCGATGACGAGACCGGGGCCTATGGCGTTGCCCGCGACCGACGTGCCGCCGCCGCGCACCGTGACGGGAACGCGGAGCTCGCGGGCGCGGTCGAGTGCGGCCACGAGGTCGTCGCGGTCAACGGGATACGCGACCGCCTGCGGCACCACGCGGTAGTTCGAGGCGTCGCTGCTGTACTCGGCGCGGCGACGGGCGGAGGCGTCTACTGTGCCGCGGATTGACTGCTGGAGCTCTGCCGCCAGGGCGCGCGCCGCCCGCTCGTCTCGGGCCCCCGCCGCGCTGTCGCGCGCGGGCGCAGGGGCCTCGCTCGCGTCGGTGGCGGTCACCCCGCCATTGTTCCACCGTCGCAGGTGGTGAACGTGCCGCGGCGCGGCGCGTGGCCCGCGACTGGACCCCTGGAAATCCCGCGTTGGAGGACGCTCGCGATGGGTTGGTAGCCGCCGCGCCGGCGAGGTCGACGGTCGCGATTGAGATGCGACTTCGACCGCTGCGGCCGTGTCTCGCGGTTCGCGAGATCTGCTCTCGGCCAACTTGTCTGTCACATCTGTCACTCCCGATAACTCTTGTCCCACTTGTGTATGACGCCGCGCGAGAAGCGTTGACGCGGGTGCCACCGTGCTCCTTATATGTCGCTTGTCGGGACATGGTGGGGGTGAGGACAACCCCCGCGGCTCCCGGTACGGGAGGAACCCATGTTGACTGCGGTTGCCAAGGTGCTTCGTCCTTGGGCGCGCGTCCGCCATCGCGGTGCGCCTCTCGCGTCCGCCCGCGTGCGCGACGCACAGACCACTCCGCCCCTAACCCCCGTAATGGCGGAGTCGCTGCGCGCCGGATAGTCCACCGGCGTAGCGCGCCCGGCCCTCCCTCGACTCAGCCGCGGGAGGGCCGTGGTCTTTCATGCGATGGCCGGCCGCGTGACCCAATCCAGCGCTCGGCGAGCTGACAACGAGACTGGTGACAGCGTCGGGCAATAATCCCCGCGCGGGAGTGGGCGAAATCGCCCCATTTGCCCGCAGCGCGACACGCCGGGCAAGTTGCCTCGTAAATCGGCAAGATTGCGCGGGCGTCATGGTACAAAAGGGACAGCGCTCCAGTATCTTGCGTCCCATTTGTCACGCCAGTTAACTTGCGTCACACCACTACACACCCGCCTGTCGGGACCGTTGACGACCCCCTCACGACCTAATTGGATGACGTGAGTTGGGGGTTCGCGCGGGCTAGGACAACTCGCGTTCGGCCTCCACTATGGGAGGACACCATGCTGAGGAAATTCGTGGCCACCGTGGTCACCGTATTGCTGGCCGCGGTCATCGCGGCCCCCGCCCAAGCCGCCGGTAACAGCACCGTCACCGAGTGGCACACCTGGAAGATTCCGGTCGACTGTCCGGTTGATCTCAACGGCAAGGGCAGCGCCGACAACAAGGGTTGGTCGGACTGTTCGCCAACCCCGCCATTCCCGCAGACCTATGTGGGCAAGGGCCAACTCGTGCCGCCGTGTGGCGTCTGGTACCAGCAGGACCAGTACACCGGCTCGCGCAAGGCCATTGATGACGTCCTGAAGGACAACAAGCTCACCTACAGCAACGGCAAGCCGGAAGACCACGCCATTGTTAAGGCGTGGAAGTTCGTCTACGGCGGCGACTGCATCCCGCCCCAGCCCAAGGACAAGGTTGTCAAGACGGACTGGGTCGAGAAGGACTGGAAGTGCGGCGACGAGAAGATCACGCTGACGCGCGAGGTCACGACCACCAAGTACGTGTGGAAGGACGGCAAGTGGGTCCTCGACACCAAGAACTCGAAGACCGTCACTGAGACCAAGAAGCGCGACCTGACCAAGTCCGAGCGCGACTCGTGCAAGCCAAAGTACGTGATCGTCGCGTGGAAGATGCCGTCGTGGTCTGGCAACCAGAGCGCCACGTGGCCACAGACATACGTGACCCACAAGAAGATCAACACCGTTGACCTGTCCGCGCTGGACGGCTACCTCAACTCGAACTTCGAGTACGGCTGCTTCCAGGTGGACGTCTACAAGGACAGCGCCAAGACTGACGCGCTCATCGCCGCGGGCACGCTCTACGCTCCCGGCAACCCGCCTGAGGACCACGTCCCCGGAGCTGGTTGGAACTACTCCTACAAGCTGGTGAAGATCGGCAACAGCTGCGACCCGCCAAAGCCGGCGGACCTCGAGGGCATCAAGGAGCTTCCGCCCACGTTCGAGTGCGTCACGCCCAAGAACGGCACCAGCACCAAGAGCACGTGGGCCAAGAAGTGGACCCAGAGCTACGTCTGGGACACCACCAGCAAGAGCTGGGTCCTCGGCGACAAGGTGTGGGGTGAGCCTTACGTCACCGGCACCACCGTTGTTGACGACCAGAACTGCATCCCCAAGAAGCCCAAGGGCCTCAAGGGCTTTGTGCAGCTGCCGCCCACGTACGAGTGCGTGACGCCCAAGAACGGCACCGGCACCTTCACCTACTGGGGCAAGAAGTGGACTCAGGACTACGTCTGGGACGCGAACGCCAAGAAGTGGGTCCTCGGTGAGAAGGTCTGGGGCGAGCCGTACATCACCAACACCAAGGTGGTTGACGACAAGCACTGCATCCCCGTCAAGCCCAAGGGACTGAAGGGCTTCGTGCACCTGCCGCCCACGTACGAGTGCGTCACGCCCAAGAACGGCACCGGCACCTTCACGTACTGGGGCAAGACGTGGACACAGAACTACGTCTGGGACAAGACGGCCAAGGCATGGGTCCTGGGCGAGAAGGTCTGGAGCGCGCCGTTCATCACCGGCACCAAGGTGATTGACGACAAGCACTGCATCCCGCCCAAGCCCCCGCGCGACAAGGGGTTCGAGCCTCTCGATCCCACCTATGAGTGCGTCGAGCCGTTGAACGGAACCTCCACCAAGACCAGCTGGGCCAAGAAGTGGACCGTGGACTACACGTGGGACAAGACCACGCGTACCTGGGTCGCTGGCGAGCCGGTCTGGGGCGAGCCGTTCATCACCGGCACCGAAGTGGTCGACGACGAGACCTGCATCCCTGAGCCACCGGCTGACAGGGGCGTGGATCCGTTCGAGCCCACCTACGAGTGCGTGGTTCCCGCCAACGGGAAGGCCAAGCTGACCTCGTACGAGCTGCCGTGGACGCAGACCGCGGCGTGGGACAACGAGCTCCGTGACTACGTCCTCGGCGAGAAGCTGTTCGGCGACCCGGTCATCACGTCCGAGGAGTTCGTCGACGACGCGGAGTGCGACCCGATCGAGCCCACGATCACGGCCGAGCTGGTGCCGCAGTGCATCCAGAACGTCCCGTTCGTGGACTGGAAGGTCACGCTCATCGACCCCGACAACCAGGTGACGGAGAAGGACAAGATCACCTTCACCTTCCTGAACACCAGTGGGAACGGTGACCCGGACGAGGCCATCGTGGTGGACCCCGTGAACTGGGGCGAGGGCAATACCGCTACCGGTACCTTCGTGTGGCCCGGTGCCACGTACACCGGCTCGCTGCCTGGAACCCTCGTGGGCACCAACTGGCCAGGTTGGACCTTCGATGGTGACGAGTGGGTCGAGACCGGAGACGACTACTTCGGCTGGACCCTCGGCGGAGCCAACATCCACGTCGCGGTTAACCCCGAGACAGTAGTTGAGGACGTCGTCTACCCCGAAGCCGAGTTCCCCTGCACCCCGCTGGAGGAACTCAACGAGGAGTTGCCCGCACCCCCGGCTAAGCCGGTGACTGCGGACGCTCAGTACGCCGGCTAGCGCTCAGCAGCCGCGACAACGGCCCCTCCCCCACCTTCAGCGGGGAGGGGCCGTTGTCATGCACGGGCATGCGCGCCACCGCTGGCGCCGCCTGCCGTCCGACGACGGACACCGCGGCGGGTGCGGCGCTCCGTTGGTTTGGCGTGACAGGATGCGCTCTATGCGTCCGAGCCGCCCGCACATCACCGCCGGACACGTACGTGCCGTCGCGGCACTCGCGATGTTCTCGCTCGCCGGTTGCGGCCCGCTCTACGGCGCGGACTTCGACTACCCCTCGGATCTGCCTGTCCCGCCGCAAGGCACCGTGGAGTTGCACGGAGACGCCGCGGACAACGACGATCCCATGCGCAGCCGGTACCAGCTCCTCGACGTCGGAGACGCCGGGCCGGATGCGCTGACGGAGTTCTACGCGCACGAATTCCCCGCCTTTGCGGGATGGACCGAGTGGGAGACGACGTCCGGCCAGACTCTGTGCCTCGTGCGCAAGGAGGATCGCAAGTACACGGAACTCGTTGAGGTGTTCCCCTACCTCGGCACCGCGGTGGAGTCGCGCGAGGGCATGTACCTCGTGATGACCAGTCGCCTCCAGTGGTTTGACGACGACGTCTGCGGAGCGGCGACGCGCTGGGTGCCGATGGATCTGCTTCCTCCCGAGTCGGCGGACACGCTCTGACCAGTCGCGCCAGGCCAGTAGCCACGGCGGCGGCGGTTCGACTAACCGCGGTCTGTCCCACAGCGCGCAGCGAACCCCAGAAAACGACCGTGGTTGTCCCATACGTGGCTGGGGCGAGGGGTGTGCGAGTCTTGTCCGTAGCTGCGAGCGGAGGGCTGGTGCGATGGTGGGGACGTCAAGTCGAGTGCTGGTGACGCGGGATTGGTCGCGCGCGGCCGGCGCGTTGCGGCGCTGGTCGCCGCTCGGTCTCGTGGCGGCAGTTGCCTTGGGGTTGGCGGGCTGCACGTCTGCGCCGGCAATGGAGTTCTCCGACTCCGCCACCTATCAGTGCCTCGGTCACACGATCGACGCCGATGTGCTCGCCGCGGCGACGCCCGTCGCCGATCTGACTGGCGACGCGGCGACGATGCTTGCCGAAGCGAAGTGGGACGACGAGCAGCCGCTGACCCTCGAGGACGAGGGTGCCTGGTACCTCGCGGCCCAGACCGATGACAGCCTGGTGATCATGAGGACGCTGCCCGCCGATGAGGTGGGCCTGCACGGCGCGCCCAACTCCGATCGCGAGATCCTCCAGGTGTCGCGAGTGACGGGCGCGACGAACCTCGCCGACGGCTGGTACGTCATGGCCAATGGACATTGCGCGCTCACCGTGGACCTTGGGAACCTGTCGGTGCCGGAGGTCGCGCTGGATCCCGCGAACCCGCCCGAGCCTGCGGCGACAGAACTTCACTTGCTCGTCACCGAGTCCGCGTGCAATTCGGGCCAGCCCGCGGACGGGCGGGTGAGACTCGTGTCGCTCATCGAGACCGCGGACAGCGTGACGGTGACGATCGGCGTGCAGCCACGGTTCGAGGCCGCGAACTGCCAAGCGAACCCCGCAACACCGTTCGTCGTGGACCTCGCTGCGCCGATTGGCAGCAGAGTCATCATCGACGGAACCCGGGGCGCGGCCCTTCCCGCGCCGTAGTGGCCCGGGGAAGCAGAAGGGCCCGACGCTTGCGGCGTCGGGCCCTGGTTGGAGCCGCCTAAGGGAATCGAACCCTTGACCTATTCATTACGAGTGAATCGCTCTGCCGACTGAGCTAAGGCGGCGCGGTTCGCACTCTGGGGACCAGGAGCGAGCCAGTCCACGAGTGTACCGGGTTGGCCCAGCATTCCCGAATTCGTCAGGAGCCCGGGCGCGCACCCGTCACCGGTCGCGATCTGCCACCGCTCGAGGGCGTGAGCGCGAAGGTCAGCAGACGGTCCCCTCGGCCGGCATCTTGCCGTCCACGAGGAACCCGTCCACGGCATCGATGATGCACTGGTTGGAGCGCCCGTAGGCAGTGTGACCCTCGCCGTCGTAGGTGAGGAGCGTCGCGTGTCCCAGCTGCTGCGTAAGCGACTGCGCCCACGCGTACGGCGTCGCGGGGTCGTTGGTGGTGCCAATCACCAGGATGGGAGCAGCGTCCACCGTTGCGTCAAGCGAGGTCACCCGCTCATTGGGCTGCAGCGGCCACGAGTTGCAGCCAACCGAGGACGCGAACCACCAGCCGAAGGTGGGCGACGCCGCCTCCATCTGGGCGCGGAACTGGTCAACGTGGGCAAGGTCCCAAGGCGGTCCGGGCTCCGCGTCGAGGCAGCCGACGCCGTAGAACGCCACCGTGGAGTTGCTCGTGTACTCGCCGGAGTACGGATCGCGATCGAGGTAGAAGTCCGCGAGCTGCCCCATGATGTTGGCCGTGTCGTGATCGATCACCTCCTGCAGCGCGGTGGTGAGGTACGGCCAGCTCGCCTCGTCGTATAGCGTGACGACGATGCCGTAGACCATGAGGTTGCCGTTGACGTCCCCGGTGGCGCCGGGCAGCGGGTCGGCGATGGCGCCGATCGTCAGATCGTGGATCTGCTTGCGCGCCGCGTCCGTGTTGGAGTCCAGCGGGCAGTCATCCTCCGTGTGGCACCACTCGATGTAGTTCCCCAGCGCGCGCTCGAAGCCCACCGCCTGGCCCTCCGCCTGTTCGTCTGCCGGGAGCATGAAGTCCACGGCGCCGTCCAACACCAGCCTCCCCACGTTGGCCGGGTACAGCTGCGCATACGTTGCGCCCAGTTGCGTGCCGTACGAGAACCCCAGGTAGTTGAGCTTCTCGTCGCCCAACACCGCACGCAGCAGGTCCATGTCCCGCGCGGCGCTCACCGTATCCATGTTCTCCACGATCGCGCCCGAGTGCTCCCTGCATTCCCCCGCGAAGTCCACGTTGCGCTGCCGCGCGGCCTCGACGTCGGCCTCCGTCTCGAGCGGCCAATCCGTGACCACATACGCGTCGACAGTCGACGCGTCGCCGCAGTCCATGGGCGTGGATTGCCCCACGCCGCGCGGGTCGAAGCCCACCACGTCGTACGCCTCCAGCAGGTCCTCGCCCGCCATCCCGCCAAAGTACGCGGTCAGATCCAGGCCCGAGCCACCCGGCCCGCCAGGGTTGATCAGCAGCGACCCCATCTTGGCGCCCGTCGCCTGCAGCCGATTGACCTTGACCTCCACCGTCTCACCTGCGGGGTTGTCCCAGTCAAGCGGCACCAGCAGAGTGCCGCACTCCAACTCGTCGCACGGCTCCCACGCGATCTCCTGCTCGTACAGCTCGCCTTCGAGAGTGGGCGCCACAGACGGAACGCCCGACGGCGTGACCTGTGTGCGCTCCGGGGTACAGCCCGCGAGTATCAGGATGGCGACGGCGGCCGACGCTGCGGCAGCGGTCAGCTGCTTCGACACGGTGGGTTTCATTGGGTCAGTTTACGGACGCAGCGCGAGGGCCATTGCCTCGACCGCGAGCAGCGGCGCCACATTGCCGGCGAGCCGTGTGCGCGTGAGGGCAAGCGCGTCGAGACAGCGCACGGTGTCCGCGAGCGTGGAGCGGGCGGCGAGCTCCTCGATGTGGCGGCGGTGCGACTCGTTGACGAGGTGCACGTCGGCGCCCACCTGCAGACACGCCACGTCACGGTAGAGCGACATGAGGTC
>Ga0160456_100575_pt1 | contig 11044 bp, 11 predicted proteins | sample HID1972K_E6MG_FD_108261 | JGI IMG/M metagenome (GOLD analysis project Ga0160456, IMG submission 108261) | Enriched pill bug-associated microbial communities from UW Madison campus, WI, USA - HID1972K_E6 MG | ecosystem: Host-associated > Arthropoda: Insects > Digestive system > Unclassified ... | reverse complement strand
GGGCAGAAGCACAGGCTTCCATACCGATCAAACATGGAGGGATGTTGGCAAAAAATGAAAGCATTTTTGCTCGTTTGAGTTGCTTGTTGAACAACCGCTTGCCGTGTTCGTCAATCCCGTGGACCTGGAAAACTTCTTTTGCCAAATCGATGCCGATAGTCTTAACGTTCATGATGGCCGCTCCGCTCAAGTAGTGACGATTTATCATCCCACTGTGGCACAAGATGTAGGGGGCGACCATTCCATTAACAAAGCCCTCACAAGCGGTATTTTCAATTATTGTGAGTCGATGAAATAGATTGCGAGCCGTGCAGGGTAAATGCTGAATGTGTGCTAGTGCCATTTTCCAGTTACGGTCAATATGATCTGAAATTTGCGCTGGCTTCGAGTCGAAGGGATTTCGATTGCGAGTCACTACGCCTAAATAGTCGGAGTTACCCACCTCTAAAGCAGTATAATTCTTCATCCTCGTGTTATTGATATAAAACAATGAACCCAAAAACCATTCTGTAATAATGGTTTTCTTTTTTTGAGCCTATGTCATGTCCGAAAAAGATAAAACACCCACAGGGATATCTCGTCGACATTTTGTTAAAGCGACCTCAGCCTTGGCCACCATGCCACTGTTTTTTAATCGTAGCACCACCGCTTCCGATCTTAAGACCAGCCCCGAAACAATTTCAGTCCCAGAGGAGCGCGTAGTCCCTACATGCAGCACCTTTGACTGCGGCGGCAAATGCGACATTCGTGCGCACGTTGCAGATGGCGTGGTAACGCGCATCACCACGCGCCCCGACAACGAGCTGGATGAGGAGATGCCGATCATGCGCGCCTGCGTTCGCGGACGCGGCTATCGCAAATTCGTCTATCATCCTGACCGCCTGAAATACCCGATGAAGCGCGTAGGTAAACGCGGTGAAGGTAAATTCGAGCGTATCAGCTGGGATGAAGCAACGACGCTGATTGCCGACAACCTCAAGCGCGTCACGGAAAAATATGGCCCCTCCTCCCGCTATGTGCATGTTGGTACCGCCGTCAGCGGCGGCACCTTCAGCGGCGATGCAATGGTGCGCCGCCTGCTGAACCTCACAGGCGGCCATCTTCAGTATTATCACTCCGTCAGCATGGGTAACACTGCGGCCGCCACGCCTTACACCTACGGGGCCGCCGCCAGCGGCAGCAGCCTGGATACGCTTGCCGAGACTAAGCTGGTCATTCTCTGGGGCCACAACACCACCGAAACGATCTTTGGCCACAGCAACCACTATTTTCAGCAGATGAAGCAAAACGGCACGCGGTTTATCGTGGTCGATCCTCGCTATTCGGACACCGCTTCCTCCCTTGCTGATGAATGGATCCCACTGCGTCCCTCCACGGATAACGCCCTGATGGACGCGATGATGTACGTCATCGTTACCGAATACCTGCATGATAAAGCGTTTATTGAGCGCCATACCCTCGGCTTCGATGAGAGCTCAATGCCAGAAGGCGTGCCGGAAAAAGAGTCGCTAATGGCTTATCTTACCGGCGCCAAAGACGGCATCGCGAAAACACCCGAGTGGGCAGAACCGATAACTCACGTTCCGGCACAGACCATTCGCCAGCTGGCAAGGGACTACGCGACGACCAAACCTGCCGCGCTGATCCAGGGCTGGGGCCCGCAAAGACACAACTGCGGCGAACGTACCGCTCGCGGCTCAACACTGCTGGCTACCCTGACCGGAAATGTCGGCGTGAAAGGCGGTTGGGCGGCAGGCTACGGCGGCATTGGCAACCGTAAGTTCACCACCGGCCCGGAAATGCCGGACAACCCGGTGAAAGAAAAAATCTCCGTCATGAACTGGGTTCAGGCGGCGGACGATGCCAGCAAAGTCACGCCGCAGGATGGTCTGACCGGGGCGGAGAAGCTCGGAAATAATATTCGTATTTTGTTCTCACACGCCGGTAACTATCTGGCTAATCAGAACCCGGACATCAACAAGACCATCGGCGTTCTGCAGGATGAATCAAAAATCGAATTCATCGTGGCAACCGATCTTTATCTGACCCCGAGCGCGAAATACGCCGACCTGCTGCTGCCGGAAACCAGCTTTATGGAACGCTGGAACATCGGCGAAACCTGGGGAACCGGCAACTATCTGGTGCTATCGGACAAGCTTGTCGAACCGCCGTTTGAAGCCCGCACCGACTACAACTGGCTGCGTGAAGTCGCCGCTAAGCTGGGCGTTGAGGCGGAATTCAGCCTTGGCCGCGACGAAAAGCAGTGGATTGAACACATCTGGGAGGCCACAAGGCTGTCGATGCCGGATGAAAATTTGCCGACCTTTGCCGAGTTACAGACCCAGCGTCGTCATCTGTTTAAGAGCAAGCCGTACGTTGCATTCGAAGACAATATTCGCGACCCGGATAACCATCCGTTCGCCACGCCGTCGGGGAAAATCGAGATTTTCTCTAAGCGTCTTTACGACATGCATCACCCGGAAATCCCGGCGCTTTCCCACTACGTTCCGGCCCACGAAGGCCCGGAAGATGCTTTGGCGGCTAAATATCCACTGCAGCTGATCACCTGGAAAGGCAAAAATCGCGCTAACTCCACGCAGTACGCCAACCCGTGGCTGCAGGAAGTACAGATCCAGAAGCTGTGGATCAACCCGCTGGATGCTGAAAAACGCGGCATCGCCCAGGGCGACACGGTGAAGATCCACAACGATCGCGGTATCAGCCTGGTCCCGGCGGAAGTCACCCAGCGCATTTTGCCGGGCGTTGTAGCCATGCAGGCCGGGGCTTGGTGGCAGCCGGATGCCAACGGTGTCGACCACGGCGGCTGCGCCAACGTGCTGAGCTCGTCGCGCATCACGGCTCTGGCAAAAGGGAATTCACATCAGACTATGCTGGTTGAGGTAGCAAAAGCATGAGTAAATTTACAGAACTGCCGCCGGTAAGCACGAAGCAACTCGGTTTCTTTATCGACTCTTCCCGCTGCTCCGGCTGCAAGGCGTGCCAGGTGGCCTGCAAGGACAAAAATAACCTTGAGGTGGGTCGCCGCTTCCGGCGCGTTTATGAAGTGAAAGGTGGCGGGTTCACGCCGACCGGCAGCGGCGGGATGCTTAACAATGTCTACGCCTATACGCTTTCTATCTCCTGCAACCATTGCAGCGACCCGATCTGCACTAAAAACTGCCCGACCACGGCGATGCATAAACGTCCCGGTGACGGCATCGTGCTGGTTGATACCAACAAATGCGTCGGCTGCGGCTACTGCGCCTGGTCCTGCCCTTACGGCGCGCCGCAGATGAATAAAGAAACGGGGCAAATGTCGAAGTGCGATTTTTGTGTCGATCTTCAGTCAAAGGGCGAACAGCCAATGTGCGTCGCAACCTGCCCGTTAGGGGCAATTAAATTTGGGCCGATTGACGAACTTCGCGCGAAGTATGGAAGCGTCTGTGACGTTCAGGGTCTGCCGGACTCGTCCATTACGCATCCGAATTTGGTGATCAAACCGCACCAGGGTGCAGAACAGGGAGGTAAATGATCGTGCAAGAATGGCCGCTGATTATCTTTACGCTGCTGATACAGGGCTCCGTTGGCACGACCGTGCTGCTGTCGTTAATTCTACTGTTTGCCGGTAATTCGCTGGACGGGGCACAACGCCGCCGGTTCCTGCAGGCACCGCTGATTGTCGCCGTTGTGGCTGGGGGATGTGGGCTGATCGCCTCCACCCTTCACCTTGGCTATCCGCTCAACGCTTTTAACGCGCTTCGTCACTTCAGCAGCTCGTGGCTGAGCAGGGAAATTATATTTGCCAGCCTCTACCTGGCGGGCGTGGGTATCGCAGCCGTACTGGCGTTGTTCCTGCGCAAAGTTTGTCTGCCGCTTCTGCTACTCGGTTCCGTTTTTGGCCTGATTGACGTGTACTGCATGGGGGCGATTTATACCCATACAACCATCGCTACCTGGACCCACATCAACACCTGGTTCATGTTCTTCGGTGCCGTGCTGAGCATTGGCGCAACGGCGGGGATCTGGCTCTCTGCCGGACTGAGCGACAAGCTTCGCAGGCAGGTTGCGGCTTCTGCGCTGGCGGTGATTGCGGTCGGCGCCCTGCTGCGCCTGCTGGAGCAGATGAGCTATTTCAGCTACCTGACCCAGGCAAAGCTCAGTCAGGTTGTGACCTTCCCGCATCAGCCGCTGGTCGCTTTTGACCAACTGCGTACCTTGTATATCGCTTCCTGGGTGCTGCTGTTAGTGGGGATTGCGCTGATGAGCCGGTCGATTTGCTCCTGCAAATGCCGCTCGATGGTGGTGCTGGGAGGCTGCGCGGTGATTGTTGCGGAAGTCCTGCTGCGCGTCGTGTTCTTCGCGCTTAGCTGATGGATTTTCTGTCCCTCAAAGCTCGCCCCTCCGTGGGGCGGGCCTGTTTAAGAAGCCAGCTTCGCCACAGCCGGTGTCAGGCCTGTCAGAATGCCTGCCCGCTCGGAGCCATTACTTTCAGCACCGGGTCGGCGGAAATTGATGCAGATGCCTGCGTTGGCTGCGCGCGATGCCTGTTCGTTTGCCCCACCACCGCTATAAAAGATCTCACCCCCCCACAACGAGCTTATCGGGACGGCGTGTTGGTCTCCCCTTTCAGCCCTGTACCGCCCACGCCGGAAGAGCTGCTGCTCTGGCATGGCGAGTTCCATATCCGCGCGGTAGAGATGGCTGCCAATGAGCACCCCGGCTGGCTGCTGTCCCTTGCCGAACTTAACCTGCGCCTGGCCCGGCTTGGTAAGCCTGCGTGGACGTTAGTGTCGCCGTCGCAAAACAGCGTTAATAGCGGACGCCGCCGCTGGCTGCAAATCAGCCAGGCAACCACCTTCACCGCTGCGGTGTCACCCACTGCATCCCCTGCCGGAACAAACCTGACTATAGGGCTGGACGCCAGCCGATGCTACCTTTGCGGCGCGTGCGTGAAAATTTGCCCGCAGCAGGCCATTGCGCTAACGGAAAACGAACTGACACTCGATCCTCTCCACTGCAACGGCTGCAAAGCCTGTGAAAACGTCTGTTTTCCAAGGGCGATAGCAGTTCAACCCGCGGTTTCTGCCGTCCCCATCAATTATGCAGTTTTCAGGGTGACGTGCTCCTCATGCCAACAGGTATTCGCCAGTTGGCGCGAGAACGCCGACAGATGCCACATCTGCCAGCGTCATTCGCACGGCATGCGGGAAGCCTGAGTCAGTTAATCCACACTCCACTCTGCATATCAAGCAAATGCGTCGGCAATACATCCGGCTGTAAGTATATGGCGATGGTCTTTTCTTTAGGAGGGATGAACGAAAACGTTCGTTTTCATGCGCAGAGATGTGACAGTGTTGGCACTCAGGTAGTTACAGATGCTCAGCAGGTAAAAAAATATCCTTACCGAATGGAAGGGACTTCCCCTGGATATGCAACTGGTTAAATATTGTGCAATCATGGGGTAAGCATAGCCCAGAGGGATTCGTTATGACCATCACTACTGTCGGTATCGATCTTGCTAAAGATGTATTCGCTGTTCACTGCGTTGACCAAAATGGCAGAACTGTTCTGGTTAAACCCAAAGTATCGCGTGCTGCTCTTCCTGAGCTGATTGCAGGTTTACCTCCTTGTGTTATCGGGATGGAAGCATGCTCCGGAGCGCATTACTGGGCAAGACTGTTCCGGCAATATGGTCATGAACCCCGTCTGATGGCGGCAAAGTTTGTTTCTCCTTATCGCATGGCTGGTAAATCAGGGAAAAATGATGCAGCTGATGCTCAGGCTATCTGTGAAGCCGTCCGTCGCCCGCATATGCGGTTTGTGCCCGTGAAGGAGGAGAGCCAGCAGGCGATGCAATGCCTTCACCGTACCCGGCAGGGTTTTATCGAAGAGAAAACAGCAACATATAACCGATTAAGAGGTTTAATATCTGAATTTGGCATCATCGCTCCACAGAGTACAGATGCTCTGCGCCACATCGTGTCTGAACAGAAGAACTCCTTGCCGCTTCAGGTTCAGCAATGCGTTGATGATCTGCTGGAACACATTAATCGCATTGAAGATAACATCGCTGAATACGATCGGATCCTGTCTCGTATGGCCAAATCTGATCACCGCAGTCAGAGGTTGATGGAGCTGAAAGGGATTGGCCCCACAACGGCATGTGCGCTGGTCGCCAGTATCGGTAATGCGCATGATTTTAAGAATGGGCGCCAACTCGCAGCCTGGCTCGGACTTACGCCATCGCAGTACAGCAGTGGCGGAAAATCAAAGCTTGGCAGGATAACGAAAGCGGGCGATTCGTATCTGCGAACGCTACTGGTTCAGGGTGCCCGTTCGGTTCTGATTGGTGCAGAAAAAAGGACTGACTCATTCAGTCGTTGGGTTTGCTCGCTAATTGAGCGAAGAGGATACTGGCGTGCCGTTGTCGCCATCGCTGCCAAAAACGCAAGGCTGTGCTGGGCATCATTGCATTACGGTGATGATTTCAGGCTGTACTCGGCCAGTTAAAGCACGAAGCAGCAGTATAACCATCTGACCTGCAACTCGTTGATGATAAAGGGTTAGACCCCGTGAGGTATATCTGATTATTGTACAGGATATACTTATCCGTTTACCGAACGAGAGCCTCACGAGCGTCTTTCATCAGGGTCCGAATCGATAACGATTCATCATGGCCGTTTATAGTACCGCAGTCTCTCCCCTTTATTTTTACTGTAGTGCAGACAGAAGCCAAAAACACCAGCGTTGACATGCCGGGGAAGTCCTTATAGTACAATAATTCTCTATATCCAAACTGACCCCTGTATGAGCGTGATAGTTATTTTTTCTGATATCATGAATACAAATGCAATACGTTTGTATTTCTTTTATAAAAGACGCTTTCGGGCCGTTTCATAGGCTTTTTCGTCTTCCCGTTTACCTACTGCGACCACCCATATAACAATCTCGTCATCGATAACCTTGTAAATCAAACGAAAACCAGATGCTCTCAGCTTTATTTTAAAGCAGCCAGCCAGATCACCATGCAGTCGGGCTGATTCCACATAAGGGTTTTGCTGAAGCTTTTTTAGCTTCTTTTTGAATTGCTCACGGATCGTCTTTTCGAGCTTATTCCATTCCTTAAACGCCCTTTCGTCAAATTCAACATTAAAGGTCATCAACGTTAACCCTGATCCGTCTTGCCGGATTTTTCAGTCTTTCCCGAACGACTGCCAGAATATCAGCGTCTTCATCATCTTCGCTCACCATTACTGAGACTTCAGCAAAGGGGAGTTTTTCGTTCTCTGCGACATACCGCAGGAACAGACGAAGTGCGTCTGAAGGCGAAAGATTCAGTTTTTCAAAGGCCTGATAGGCGTCTTTTTTCAATTCGTCATCAACGCGGATTTGAATTGTGCTCATTGCTCGTACTCCGGTTATATCGTGTACAGTTATTATACATGCACTACAAATGTAATTACAAGTGTGGTACATTTTTTACTAACCAGCAAGTAATGGCCACCACCCTTTTTTGACGGAAGAACACTAAATGAATGACGTATGTAATACATAAGTAGTCTATTTTCGTGTCAGAAGATGGCTGTAATCGCGGTGATCCAGCGAAAATGTGACACCCAGCTGTGGCGCCACGTCCAGCGCAAAAACCTTCAGATACACCTCCGTGCTTTCATAGCGTTCATGCCCCATATAGGCCTGGACGACTTTCGGCGGCACGTGGTTGAAAAACAGATGCATGGCAAAACTGTGCTGCAGCGTCTTTGGATTGATGGCCGGGAGTGCAAATTCAATCCCTTCTTCCCGGGCTCTGTCGATCGCCTGTTGCATCCACAGCCAGGCTGTTTTTCTGCTGACTGCAAACAAGGGGCGTCGACGGCCGGTTCTGAACGTGGCCAGATAGCGGCGAAGCTGATCGACATATGCGGCATCGAGCAGCGGCACTATCCGGGCTATCTTCTCATCCGCTGACGGTCGTCCCCTTCCCCGCTGGCGTTGTTTCAGTGTGCGTAACCGGATGCAGGGGTGTGGACCATCAAGTTGCAAATCCTCCGGTGTGATGGTCAGGGCTTCAGTCATGCGGGATCCGGTGTTCCACAGCGTGGCAAACAGCATACGCTGGCGCTCATCCGGCAGATAATGCAGTAATACGGCAACTTCGGGCGCCAGCAGATATTTAGGGAGATAGGGCTGCAGCAGCGCCATTGATCCTACCCACGTAATGTGGACACGGCCCTAAGCGAGATTCTGGTTTTCAAACTGTTCCGGGCTGAGTCCGCCACAGGCGCTGTGACGTCTCCAGCGATTGTAATCACACTCGATATAATTAAACACCGTCGCCCGCATTATTTCCCGGCTGATAAAGCGTTCCCCGTGGATACATTCCACTTTCAGCGAGTGAAAGAAGCTTTCCACGCAGGCATTATCATAGCAGTTGCCACGGGCACTCATGCTCCCGCGTAGATTATGGCGCTTCAGCACCCCCTGATAGTCCGCTGAACAGTACTGCCCGCCTCTGTCCGTATGCACGATGACATTTTCCGGGCGCTTTCGCCGCCAGAGCGCCATCTGTAACGCATCGCAGGCAAGTTGTGCTGTCATCCGCGGTGACATTGACCAGCCAATGACAGCCCGCGACCACAGGTCAATGACCACCGCGAGGTACAACCAGCCTTCGTCCGTGCGCAGTAGAGTAAGAGGCAGGGCGTAGTCGGACTATTTCCCTGCCTCTCCTCCCCGAACCGGACGTGCACCTTTCAGCGCATCCGGCTCTCCATTTAAACACTGGCGAACGCCATTGCCACTTCTGTAAAACGCGATGTATACGTGTTTCTGGCTTCCGTCCTCAGATAAGGATTACCCTCAGGCAGACGCCAGCGGAACAGCTTCTTGCCTTGCCCCACCAACCGGTACAGTATTTCGCCGCTGAGCTTGCTGTGATTGGTTTTACCAAATAAAACCCACGTTTTGCTCTGACCCGGTTTCGGTGATTTACACCACCACCTCATCAGGGAAGCGATACCTGTACGGTATTTGCGAGCCAGCCAGTGAGCCAGCTTCCAGAACACGACACGGTCGATATAACTGAAGACTTTGGCCTTAAAATCAACGAACTGATAGAACATGGCCCAGCCTTTCAGTTTTCGGTTGAGTTGTTCAGCCATATCGACTTTGCTTTCACTGTAGTTGCCTGATAACAGTGCTGTCAGCGATGCGGCGAAGTTTCTGACTTTCTCCAGCGGGATCGTTGAGACCACTCGCATCTCGCCATAACGACTGCGTTTGCGAATGATCCTGTGCCCCAGAAAGATAAAGCCGTCATTAACATGGGTGATTTTAGTCTTATCCATGTTCAGCCTGAGTTTCAGACTGTCTTCGAGCACACCCCGACACTCCTCCCTGATGGCTTCCGCCTGTGCTTTGGTGCCTTTGACGATGAGGACAAAATCATCGGCATAGCGGCAGTACGCCACCGCGGGTTTCCACTGCCTGTTTTCTCTGACCGCCGTACTTTGGCCCCGCTGGATACTGTTATTCCAGTACCAACGATCTTTTCTGGCTTTCCCGCTCAGGTAGCGCTCATGCAGGTATTGATCGAACTCATTGAGCATGATGTTCGACAATAGCGGCGATATAACACCGCCCTGTGGCACACCTTCACTGGCCGCCCGAAATAGACCGACATCAACATGCCCCGCTTTGATGGTTTTCCACAGCAGGGCCATAAAACGTGGGTCACTGATCCTGCGGCGAACGGCTTTCATCAGCAGGCGATGATGCACGGTGTCAAAGTAGCTGGACAGGTCACCTTCAATCACCCAGCGGCCCCGGGTTTCTCCGCAATCGGTGAGCTGTAATTTCACCGTGCGGAGCGCGTGGTGGACACTGCGTTCAGGCCGGAAGCCATACGAGAGTGTATGAAAATCACTTTCCCATATCGGCTTCATCGCCATCAGCATGGCCCGCTGAACGATACGATCCCGCAACGCGGGGATACCCAGTGGTCGCAGTTTGCCGTTGCTTTTAGGGATGTAAACCCGTCTGGCTGGCAGAGGCTGGTAGTGACCTGAGAGTAATTCGTCCCTGAGGATATGTAGCTCAACACCCAGTCTGGCCTGTAGCGTTGTTTTGTTCACGCCATCAACACCGGGGGTATGTGCCCCCTTTGATGAAAGCGTGATCCGCGCCACTTCAGCCAGCCATTCTGGTTGTGTTATCAGACGCAGCAGCCGTTCAATCCGTTGGGACGGATCGGTGGCTGCCCATGTGGCAAGCTTGCGTTGCATTTCGCTGATTATCAAAGGTCTTCACCTCATTGGGTCAGTTAATTCACGTCGCAAACACATTTAAACTGCTTCCCTTCGCCATGTAATGGGGTTTCCCCATCGCGGACTACTACGGAAGCTCCGCCAGCCAGCGCGTCATCGGAGCCATGCCCCCTTAACATCCGTCGCTGACCTTCCCCGGTTTACCTGCCTGGACTCAGACATACTGAGGAGGCTGCCCGTCGCACTCTTTATCCTTGCTTGCCGCAAGTTGGCAGAAGTCAGCAACGCTGAGCGTGATGGGCGCTGCTGCTCCGGTGTTTCGCCTACATGTCAAAACACCTTCCACCGGCAGTGGTTACGTATCACTACCAAGTCCTCCTGCACGGCCTGTCAGATCGCGTAGGTCGTGGTGACGTTTTCAACCCACAGAGGCGGATTAACGGGTTCATGTTCTTCAGCCTTTCAGTACTTAACCTTGAGGATCATCTCGGCTTAGTGATCTCGCCTCAATCCCGTTGTCAGCGGGTTACATCACCCTGCGGGCATGCCGCAGGTCACTGCCGCTCAGGTTCTCCACCGTCACACCCGGTGGGATTGTCGGGCTTCTCGTCATGAGTTACCGGTTCAATATTCCAGACACACTCGTGGTTCATTTGAGCGTCCATGCTCGCCCTGAACTCCGGGCACACCATCGGTGACGTCAGCGGCACAGATAAAGATGCCAACCAGTTCTGGTTTCGTTATGCACAGCCGTTTGCTCTGGGCGACAGTAACTGGTT
>Ga0160456_100571_pt1 | contig 11119 bp, 7 predicted proteins | sample HID1972K_E6MG_FD_108261 | JGI IMG/M metagenome (GOLD analysis project Ga0160456, IMG submission 108261) | Enriched pill bug-associated microbial communities from UW Madison campus, WI, USA - HID1972K_E6 MG | ecosystem: Host-associated > Arthropoda: Insects > Digestive system > Unclassified ... | reverse complement strand
GGCCAGATGAAGATCGGCCGCCGGCTCGCGATGAAGGTGTTGAACGCGTCGAAGTTCGTGCTGGGCGCCACGGGCGTGGGGACCGCGGCCGACTCGTCGCTTGCCGAGGGTCTGCGCGCTGCTACTCATGTGCGGGCCTTTGAGGTGACGGAGCCGCTGGACCTGGCGCTGCTGGGCGCCCTGGGCTCGGTTGTCTCGACCGCCACCGCGGCGCTCGAGGCGTACGACCACACCCGCGCGCTCGAGGTGACCGAGACCCTGTTCTGGGCGTTCTGCGATGACTACGTGGAGCTGGTGAAGAACCGCGCCTACGACGGCGCCGCGCTCGGCGAGCCCATCGACCCGTTCGCTCCGTGCTCGCCTGCGGCGGCTTCCGCGCGCGCGGCGCTCGTCATCGCGCTCGACACGTTCCTTGGCCTGTTCGCGCCGGTGCTGCCGTTCGCGACCGAGGAGGTGTGGTCCTGGTACCGCGAAGGATCGGTGCACCGCTCATCGTGGCCGTCGCTGCCCGCTGGTGATGGCGCTGGTGCTCTTGCCGCGGCGGGAGCCGCGCTCGCGGCACTGCGCAAGGTGAAGTCGGACGCCAAGGTGTCGCAGCGCGTGGAGATCGAGTCGGTGGATCTGCTGGTGCCGGGCGACCTCGTGGATGCGGTCGAGGCCGCGCGCGGCGACCTGATGGCCGCGGGGCGCGTGCTAGACCTCACCCTGGTCGGCGCCGAGGTCACCGAGCCCCGCGCCGAGAACGCGGTGCTCGAGCAGCCCTAGCCTCGCGTCCCTCCGGGGTCCGCTGGGGCCGCGCGCCGTATGGGACATCCATGGTCGATTTCCGGCGATCCGTGCGCGCTGTGGGACAACTAGGAGGCGGATCTGCGCGCCCGGAGGGCCTCTCGCACCACCATTCGGCACCAGTCCGGCCGATTGACAAGGTCCCAGGTCGAGAGCCGGATCGTCTGAATCCCTTTCGTCGCGACCAGCGCATCGCGACGAATGTCCCGGAGACGTGCTTCGCGATCGCCGTGGAACCGGTCTCCGTCGAGCTCGACGGCGAGCCTGGCCGATCGATCGAACATGTCGAGTACAAACCGTTCGCCCTCGACCACCACCTCGTGTTGCCTCACAAACGCGGCGAACTCGCGCGTGTTGAACACCGACCTCAGCCCGCGCTCCTCAAGCCAACTGTGAGCGCCGCGCTCCACAGCGTCCAGGCGGGCGATAAGCGCGCGTCTCGCTCTGACCTTCGGCGTTTCGCGGAGCACCTTGCGTACCTGGGGCACGCCCACGAGGCCGGTTCGCACCGCTCGGAAGACGACGTCCCCGCGCAGACGAGGATCGACATAGCCGAACCCGGAGACGATCGCGTGCGCGGGAGAGACAACGCGCACACCATTGCGCTCCGTTGTGGGAATCTCGTGTGACGCACGGCGAACCTTGAGCCAATGAGGTCCGCGCACACGTGACTCATGCGGGACGGTGATCTCCACTGCGGAAGGCGGAGCATCCAAGAGGCCCCAGACAAAGAGCGCAGACGTGCCACTGATCGGCGCTCCCGACCACGTCACGACCGCGTGAGCGCGCACTGTGAACGATTGCGCGTGAACAGTTGCCGCATACACGCCTGGCACCAGGCGCTGTGCGGAGCCGGTCGCCACCGCAGTCCGTAGCGCCGACTGGCTGAAGACGCTGGCCAGTTCATGGCGAGTGAACGAGCGGACATGGGCCAGCAGAAACTCGGCCAGGGAGGCCGGCGGATCCGGAACCGCGAAGAGTGCCATGCCTCCGTGATAGCGCCGTCACGGCCGGTGGCGGCAGTCGGCTCCTGCGGCTTGTGGAGAACGCGCGCCAGGCGCCGAGTTGGGGATGGGGGTGCGGATGGGCCGAAACTGTCGCACAGCACGCACGCGACCCGGGAAATCAACCATGGATGTCCCACAGCGCGCCCACGATCAGAGCGGTGGTGGGAGATCGGGCGAAACGGGCACGTGCGGTGCGGGAGGCTGCCGCGTCGGGCGGCAGCGGCCCAGCGCTACGCGGCGCCGGCCTCGCGCACCCGAGGCACGTACGTGGGCGCCGAGCGCTCCATCACTGCCTCGCGCGTCACCAGGACTCGAGCGATCTCGCCGCCCGGCACCTCGAACATCGCCTCCTGAAGCACTTCCTCGAGGATCGCGCGCAGCCCGCGCGCCCCAGTGCCGCGCTCCAGCGCCTGCTCGGCGACCGCCTGGATCGCCTCGAGGTCAAACTCAAGCTCCACCCCGTCAAGCTCGAACATCCGCTGGTACTGGCGGATCAGCGCGTTCTTGGGCTCCGTGAGGATCGACACCATGGCGTCAACGTCCAGGGGCGACACGGTCGCGATGACCGGCATGCGCCCGATGAACTCCGGGATCAGCCCAAACTTGTGCAGGTCGGTGGGCGTGACCTCGGCGAACAGGTCCGAGTTGTCGGCCTCCCGCAGCGACGCCCCAAAACCGATGCCCTTGCGGCCCACGCGCGACGAGATGATGTCCTCGAGCCCCGCGAACGCGCCACCAAGGATGAACAGCACGTTGGTGGTGTCGATCTGGATGAACTCCTGGTGGGGGTGCTTGCGCCCGCCCTGCGGAGGCACGGAAGCCACAGAGCCCTCAAGGATCTTCAGCAGCGCCTGCTGCACCCCCTCACCGCTAACATCCCTGGTAATAGACGGGTTCTCCGCCTTGCGCGCCACCTTGTCGATCTCGTCGATGTAGATGATGCCGCGCTGCGCCTTGTCGACGTCGAAGTCGGCGGCCTGCAGCAGCTTGAGGAGGATGTTCTCGACGTCCTCGCCCACGTAGCCGGCCTCGGTCAGCGCGGTGGCGTCGGCGATGGCGAACGGCACGTTGAGCATGCGAGCGAGGGTCTGCGCCAGGTAGGTCTTACCGCAGCCGGTGGGCCCGATGAACAGCACGTTCGACTTGGCGATGTCGACCTGCTCGTCGTCGCCCTTGGGCTTGGTCTCGCCGGCGCGCACGCGCTTGTAGTGGTTGTACACGGCGACGGACAGGGCGCGCTTGGCGCTCTCCTGCCCCACGATGTACTGCTCCAGGAACGAGAAGATCTCGCGCGGCTTGGGCAGCTCGGTGAGCTCCTGCTCAACGGTCTCGGCGAGCTCCTCATCGAGGATCTCGTTGCACAGCCCGATGCACTCGTCGCAGATGTAAACGGCCGGACCCGCGATGAGCTTGCGCACCTGCTTCTGCGTCTTGCCGCAGAAGGTGCACTTGAGCAGGTCGCCGCTATCAGCAGGCCGAGCCATAAAGCCTCCCTCGTCGTCCTTTCAGGGTAGCGACCACGGCTGACGCGTGCGTGCCGACGCGCCGTGCCAGGAACGTCGCCTCGCTTTGCCCGACGCTGGGGCCGGGTCGGTCTCGCCGCCTCACCAGGTCAAACGCGCCACGCGCGCGGATTCCACCGTGACAGTGGCATTCCGCACAGCGCGCCACAGCGCCGCGTTACTTGGACTCGACGGGCTCCGCAGTGACAGCGCCCTTGCGCGACTCCAGCACCTGGTCAACGAGTCCGTACTCCTTGGCCTGCGCCGCGGAGAGGAACGTGTCGCGCTCGATGTCCGCGCGCACCTTCTCAGGGGTCTGACCCGAGTGCAGTGCCAGCACGTTCTCGAGCCACTCACGCATGCGCAGCATCTCTTCGGCGTAGATCTCGATGTCCGAGGCCTGCGCGCGCGAGCCCTCCGCGATGCGCGGCTGGTGAATCATCACGCGTGCGTTGGGAAGTGCCAAGCGCTTGCCGGGGGTACCGGCGGCGAGCAGCACGGCCGCAGCGGAAGCCGCCTGGCCAAGGCACACCGTCTGGATGTGCGGCTTGATGTACTGCATGGTGTCGTAGATCGCGGTCAACGCGGTCTGCGAGCCGCCGGGGCTGTTGATGTACAGCGTGATGTCGCGGTCGGGGTCCTGGGACTCGAGCACGAGCAACTGCGCCATGACGTCATCGGCCGACGCGTCGTCGATCTGCACGCCGAGGAAGATGATGCGGTCCTCGAACAGCTTGGCGTAGGGGTCTTGACGCTTGAAGCCGTAGGCCGTGCGCTCCTCGAACTGGGGCAGGATGTAGCGGCTGGTCGGGCCGGCCGGAGCAACGCCGCCCGCACCAATCCCGCCGGACGTGCGCCCCGCAGCCTGAAGGGCCTGATAGATCTCGCTCACGCCTTGCCTCCCTGAGACTTGTCGCCCGCCTCGGCGGCGTGCGTGATGACCTTGTCCACGAAGCCGTACTCCTTGGCCTCGGGGGCGGTGAACCAGCGGTCGCGGTCGGCATCCTTGGTGATCTGCTCGATGCTCTTGCCGGTCTGCGCGGCGGTGAGCTCGGCGAGCACCTTCTTCATGTGCATGATCAGCTCGGCGTTGATGCGGATGTCCGTCGCGGTGCCGTAGATGCCGCCCGAGGGCTGGTGCATCATGACTCGCGCGTGCGGCGTCGCGTAGCGCTTCCCGGGCGCGCCGGACGAGAGCAGGAACTGCCCCATCGACGCAGCCATGCCCATCGCCACCGTGGCGACGTCGGGCCCGATGTACTGCATCGTGTCGTAGATCGCCATGCCCGCGGTGATGGAGCCGCCGGGGCTGTTGATGTACAGGTAGATGTCCTTGTTGGGATCCTCCGCGGCAAGCAGCATCATCTGGGCGCAGATGGCGTTCGCGTTGTCGTCGCGCACCTCGTCGCCGAGCCAGATGATCCGCTCGCGCAGCAGGCGGTTGAAGATCGAGTCGTTGAGACCCATGCTGGGGCCCTCGCCCCGCGCGGTGATGTCGCTCACGTGTCCTCCTGTGTTCACGTGTGACCTTAACGCGAGCAGGCCTCCCCACATTGCCGTTTGGCGCCTGTTTTCGCTACGGGGAGAACGGCCCGACGCTGGGGCTGGCTTTGCGTCCATCTCGCCGACGCGTGCCACATCCAGCGCGCCGCGCGCGGGAGTGCTCGCTAGGCTGACATCGAGTCCCACCGAGCCAAGGAGAAACCATGACCACGCCTCCCGAGCCGCCCGCCGTGCCCGAGCCCACGGCCCAGCCGGTGGCCTCGCCGCCGCCCGCCGCTCAGCCCGCACCGCAGTACGCGGCGCAGCCCGCACCGGCGGCACCCGCAGCGCCAGCCACGACGAGCCCGTACCCGCACACGTGGATGAACATCGTGTCGCTGGTGACGGCGATCCTCGGCCTGAGCATCCTCGGCATCATCTTTGGCCACCTGGGTGTGGCCCGCGCCAACCGCGGCACCGCCGACCTCAAGGGCCTCGGCATCGCCGGCCTGATCCTCGGCTACCTCGGCCTGGCCATCACGATCATCGCCTTCGTCGTGATTGTGGTGATCGGCGTCTGGCTCGCCGAGAACTGCGTGACGGTCGACGGCGTAGCGGTCTGCGACTGACCGTGGCGGTTCCCTCCGCGCCCGTGAAGGCCTACCCGGACACGTGGATGAACATCGTGTCGCTGGTGACGGCGATCCTGGGCCTCGGCATTGTCGCGGTCGTGTTTGGCCACTTGGGGGTGGCGCGCGCCAATCGCGGCACTGCCGAGCTGAAGGGCCTCGGCATCGCCGGGCTCATCTTGGGCTACCTGGAGCTCGTGGGCTACCTGCTGCTGTTCTGGCTGCTCGCGGTGTCCTGGCCCGAGTGGGGCTAGGGCACGCGCGAGTAGTCGCTACGCCTCGTCGGACTCGTCGCCCTCGGGCGCGACCTCGTCCTCGATCGACCCGATGACGGTGCTGAGGTCAACGGGCGCACCCGTCGCGTCGGTCACCTTGGCGCGGCGCAGCGCGAAGGCCGTGGCCTTGGAGCGTGCCACCTCGGCAACCATCGACGGAATCTGACCTGACTTCTCCACCTGCTCGATGAACTCGGCGGGCTCAGCGTTGTACTGGCGCGACGCGTTCAGCAGGTAGTCGAGCAGCTCGTGCTGCTCAACCTCGATGTCGAGGTCGTCGGCGAGCTGGTCCAGCAGGATCTGCACGCGCAGCGCCTTGGTCGCCTCGTCAGTGACCTCCGCGCGGTGCTCGTCGTCGTCAAGACGGTTCTCGTTCTCGAGGTGGCTGTGCACCTCGTTCTCGATGACCTTCTTGGGGAGCTCGAAGTCGGTGGCGTCGGCGAGGGTCTCAAGAAGCTTCTCGCGAGCCTCCATCGCCTGGTTGTTGAGCACAACTCGCCCGGCCTGCTCGCGAAGGTCCTCGCGCAGCTCGTCGAGCGTGTCGAACTCTGAAGCCAACTGCGCAAAGTCGTCGTCAGCGTCGGGCAATTCGCGAGTCTTGACCGCGGTGACCTTGACGGTGATGGTGGCCGTCTCGCCAGCGAAGTCGCCCGCGGCGAGCGGGCCCTCGTACGTGGTCTCTTCGCCGGCGCTGAGGCCCACGAGCACGTCGTCGAGGCCCTCGAGCATGTTGCCGGCGCCCACCTGGTAGGAGGTGCCCTGAACGGCGTCCACGTCGTCGTCGCCGATCTTGGCGGCAAGGTCGATCGTCACGAAGTCGCCGTCGGCGGCGGGGCGGTCGACGACGATGAGCGAGGCGAAGCGCTCGCGGAGCGTCGTGAGACGGGCCTCGACGTCGTCGTCGGTGACGTCAGGAGCGCCCACCACGATCGTGAGGTCGGACACTGCAGGCAGCTCGACCTCGGGGCGGATCTCCACCACGGCGGTGAACTCGAGGACGTCCTCGCCCTCGAGCGGCACCTTGGTGACCTCGACCTCGGGCTGGCCATAGGGGCGAATGCCCTGCTCCTGCACCGCGGCCGAGTACCAGCCAGGGAGGCCGTCGTTGACGGCGTGCTCGACGATGGCGCCCTTGCCCACGCGCTGCTCGAGGATCTTGGGAGGAACCTTGCCCTTGCGGAAGCCGGGAATCTGCACCTGCTCGCCCACGTGCTCGTAGGCGTGCTTCATGACGGGAGCGAGCTCCTCGTCATTGAGGGTGACCGTCAGCTTGACGGTCGTGGCGTCGATCTTCTCGAGGGCGCTGGTCACTGCTACTCCTGATGATGGTGGGATCTGAGGCCTGCGCGCGCGCAGGCAACCCGGCGATTCTACCCGCTTGCCGCACGGGCGGCGCGCCGTCGGTTGTGCAGCTTTGCCCGACGCTGTGGCGACCTGCGCGCACCGCGTCACCGCGTGCGTGGCTGGGTTGCGCGTATTGCCGGGCGGGGCCTGAGGGGTGACCCCGCCCGGCAAAGCGTCACATGGCGCTGGAGGCTTGCTGCAGGCGTCGCCGCGCGGCGTGCGCCAGCCCGAGGCCACCCAACAGGAGCAGCGTCGCCAGGGCGATGAGGCCACCAACGGAGGCGCCGGTATCTGACAGGTCGTCGCCGCCGCTCGAGGCCGCGACCACCTCGAGCGCCGCGTCGCCCTGCAACTCGGAGCTCAGGCCCTGCACCACCACGCGGTGGGAGCCCAGTTCCGTGTTGGTGGGAATCACCACCGTCAGTTCGATGGTGCCATTGGGCGCTGCGGTCGCGGTGCCGAGCAACTGCGGCTCAGAGTGCAGCCACACCTCCACGCTCTCGCCCGGCTCCAGGCCGGAGGCTCCGACCACGAGGGACTGCCCAGGGGACACGGTGCTGCGGGAGACCGTGACGTCGAGGCTGTCGCCACCGTCACCGCCGTCGCCCCCATCGCCGCCGTCGCCACCGTCGCCACCGTCACCACCATCTCCACCGTCGCCACCGTCGCCGCCGTCACCGCCGTCGCCGCCGTCGCCACCGTCACCGCCGTCGCCGCCGTCATGGGGATCGCAGGCTTCGCCACCCGTGCCGGGTCCGTCGACCCCGCCGTAGTACTCGACGTAGCTCGGGATGGTGTCGGTGCCGAACGCCCGGTCGCCCACCCCGTTGATGACCGCTTCGTACACGCCCTCGCCACCGAGCGAGACCGCGAGCATGCGGTGCATGTGGACTCCGGCGGCCTGCGGCACCTCGAAGGCGCCGTCCACGATGAACGGATCCTCCTCGCTGTGCTCCCAGAAGTTGGAGTACGACCCTAGGCCCCATGCCTCGTGCGTGGTCACGTTGTCGGCGACCTTGTACGCGGCCCAGCCGCGGGTGTCGCAGTTCATCCACTCCTCGACGCTCGGCGGATCGTACGCGAGCTCGTTCTGGTAGAAGATCGTGCGACCTCCGTTGCCGTTCCAGAGCGTGTCGTACTTCTGGAAGTGCTCAACGAAGAGGCCGTAGGCCGAGACGTCATTGCCGTTGACCACGAATCCGTAGTCAGAGGTGTTGAGATCCCAGCCGATGCCGGCGCCGTGATCGCCGCGCCACGACCACACGTGGTCGACGATCGTGTGGTCGGCGTTGACCACCATGGCGGACTCGACCTTGCCTGCCACCGCTCCGCCCACGCGCATGAACACGTCGCTGAGCACGATGGGGTTGGCCGAGTTGTCGTTGTGCACGCCCTCGTCGCCAACGACGAACAGTGCCGGCGACTCGGTGACCGCAGCGTCGAACAGCAGACCCGCAACGCGGATGCCAGGAGCGTCGGCCACGTGCATGCCAATACCGCCACCCGTGGGGATGATCGTGGCAAGGCCCATGCCCAGCACGATCGTGCCCGCGCGGTCCACCTCGATCGTCTCGTCAAGCTCGTAGACGCCGGGGGTGAACAGCAGGTGCTTGCCCGCCGCCAGCTGGGCGTTGATCTGCGCCGCGGTGGCACCCTCGTGAGCGATGTAGAACTCCGTGAGCGGGATCGAGTGTCCGTCGCTCGAGTCGACACCGTCGGTCCACGTGGCACCCGTGGTGCCGTTGCGCAACGCCGGAACGAAGACCGACCAGTGGGCGGGGTCCTCGACGTCGGTGCCTGAGAGGTACACGAACGGCTTCTCGGCGATGACGCCCGTGGTCTCCAGGACGGTGACCGGCGGCGCCGGCCAGGTGTCCCCCGCGTTCGCGAGCGGGATGCGCGGGTCGCCCGCGCCGTCGCCGGTTGACCACTGGCCCTCGACGCCGGAGTAGACCATGTTCCACACTCCGCCGGTCCAGACGCCCACCTCGCTGTCGCGGGTGTACCACTGCTGCTGCGTGAACGACTTCGCGTAGCCGGAGATGCGGCTGTCCGCGATGTAGCCGCCCGACGCCCAGCCGAATCGGCCGGAGTCGAGCCGCAGGTCACCCTCCACGTTGATGCGACGGAACGGAGCCGCCTGCGAGACACCCCAGCGGCCCGAGCCGTCCGCGGCTGTCGGAATGTAGGTGAGGTTCTCGGCCGAGCGCCAGAAGTTCTGCGTGGCGTTCATGTTGAACCACTCTGCGTCCACCCAGTCGCCGCTGGTGAGCCGCACGTCTTCCGGGCTCAGGCCGGCACCGACGAGGGAGGTGTAGAAGCCCACGCGCGCGTCCACCTCGTACTCGCCAGGAGTGAAGAGGAACTGGAACCGGCCCCTGCCGAACTGTTCCACCTCTTGATCGGCGTAGACACTGTCGAAGATGGTCTGCAGGTCACGGCTGTCAACCGACTCGTCGATGACGAAGACGTTGTCTCCGAACAGCGAGGTCTTCGGCGAGTCGAGCTTGCGTGCCTGGAAGATCTCCAGGTCGCGCATCTGCACGCCGGCAGAGGCGCCGCGGTCGATCTCGAACCGCACGTAGCGGGCCGCGGTGGGGTCGAAGCGGCTGACCACCGGCTCCTGCCCCAGCTCGTACCGGACCACGTCGTCGACGTGCTCAACGGTCACCCAGTCGGTGCCGTTGGTCGAGACCCGGATGTCATACGACTCCGGCACCCCGATGTAGTCAACGGGCCACGGGGGCTGGAAGCCCCAGTAGGGCTTCACGCCGCACACGGTGTAGATGTCACCCAGATCGAACTGGACCCACGTGCTGGTTCCGCCGTTCCAGGCGCCCCACGCGTTGTCGTTGAGCGCGTCAACAGGGTTGCTGCCGTTCTGCGCAGTTCCGGTCACCGGGCTAGCGGTGCCCCTGCGCTCGTGAACGATGTCGAGGCCGCAGTAGAGATCGCCGTCGACGGGCCCTTCGATCACCCCGCCGTCACCGCCAGTGCCGCCGTCGCCACCGTCGCCGGGCTCGCCCGGCACGAACGCGTCTGCGTCGCCGATGGCGGTCATCTCCCACAGCGAGTAGCCGTATGCCAGCGCCCGCGTGATTCCCGTCATGCGCACGTACCGGGCCTGGTGCGGCTCGTCGAAGGTGAGCTCGACCTCGCCAGCCGAGGTGTTGCCACGCACCTCGTGGGCGGTGGTCCAGTTCTCGCCGTCGAGCGACACGTCGATGTTGTAGTCGGTGGCGAACGCACCCTCCCAGACGAGGGTCACTCCACACACATCGGTGGTGCCTCCCAGATCCACCTGGAGCCACTCGTCGTCGCTGCCGTGCTGCGACTCCCAGCGCGTCCCGGTCGCGTCGCCGTCGATGGCAGCCGCGGCGGTGTTCCCGCCGAGGCTCGAGGATGCCGATGCACCCGCCGCATCCAGGGCCACGCACTGCACTTCGTCACCACCATTGCCGTCGCCGTCACCCAAGAGGTACACCCCCAGTTCGTAGATCGAGATCCCCCACTCGGTGGCACGCGCATCCGCGGCCACGCGCACGTAGCGCGCGGTCGTGGAGCCGAGGTCAACAGTGTCGAGGTCGCCGTCGGAAGAGGTGATGGTCGCCGCGTCGGTCCACGTCTCGCCGTCGTCGGAGACCTGCACGCGGTACGCCGACGCGTACGCGGCCTCCCACTGGATGGTCACCGTGTCGAAGTTCGTGGGCGCACCCAGATCGACCTGGAACCACTGGCCGTCGCCCCACTGGCTCGCCCAGCGCGTCGCGCCGTTGCCGTCGACCGCCTGGCCCGGCGTGTAGTTGTCGCCCCACTCATCAAAGCTGGACGCCGTGGCCGTCTTGCCGAGCGCAAGGTTCGTCCCTGCCAACGCAACCCGTACGGAACGGGTCTCGATGCCCACGTTGCCGTGGCCGTCGGCCGCCTTGACGTAGAACTTCCACACGCCCGGGGTGGTGGGCGCAACCACGTCGAACTGACCGGGCGCGGTCTGCGTGGCGTTGGCGTTCACCAGCGCGTTGTTGCCATTGGCGTAGTTGCCGGACTGCTGCACCGTCCACGTGATCGCGTCGGACTCGGGGTCGGTCGCGGTC
>Ga0160456_100558_pt1 | contig 11252 bp, 8 predicted proteins | sample HID1972K_E6MG_FD_108261 | JGI IMG/M metagenome (GOLD analysis project Ga0160456, IMG submission 108261) | Enriched pill bug-associated microbial communities from UW Madison campus, WI, USA - HID1972K_E6 MG | ecosystem: Host-associated > Arthropoda: Insects > Digestive system > Unclassified ... | reverse complement strand
CTCGAAGAGGTGCCGGACGTCGACTACCAGTCCATCGGCGGCCTCGGCCCGCAGATCGAGCGCATTCGCGACGCCATCGAGCTGCCGCTGCGCCACCCCGAGCTGTACCGCGAGCACGCCCTGCGCCCCCCGCGCGGACTGCTGCTCTACGGGCCTCCCGGGTGTGGCAAGACGCTCATCGCCAAGGCGGTTGCGCACTCGCTCGCGGGAGCCGTGGGCACCGACCGTTCGTACTTCCTGTCCGTCAAGGGGCCGGAGCTGCTCAACAAGTACGTGGGCGAGACCGAGCGCTACATCCGCACCATCTTTGAGCGCGCCCGCGCCAAGGCCCACTCCGGTGCGCCCGTGGTCATCTTCTTCGACGAGATGGAGGCGCTGTTCCGCGCCCGCGGCTCTGGCGTGAGCTCGGACATGGAGACCACGATCGTGCCGCAGTTGCTCACGGAGCTGGACGGCGTCGAGTCGCTCGGCAACGTCATCGTGATCGGCGCCTCCAACCGCGAGGACATGATCGACCCGGCGATCTTGCGCCCTGGCCGCCTCGACGTGAAGATCGAGGTCTCCCGCCCCGGCCCCGCAGCGAGCGCCGACATCTTCACCAAGTACCTGACGCCGGACCTGCCTCTTGCCGAGACCGAGCTCGCGGCGCACGCAGGGGACCGTGTTGCGACGACGCGCGCCATGATCGCCTCCGCGGTTGACGGCATCTTCGCCCACGACGACGCCCCTCGCTACGTCTCCGGCGCGCTGGTGCGCAACGTCGTGGACCGCGCCAAGACGCTCGCCATCAAGTCCGCGGTTGCGGGGGAGGTGCGCGGCATCACCTCGGCGCAGCTCGTTGGCGCGGCGGATCAGGAGCTCGCGGAGGCCCGCTCCGTCGCCGCCAAGAACCTCACCGGGGCCTAACGTGCGGGTGCTGGGCCTCGAGACCGAGTACGGCATCACCGACCCCGCGGACCCGCGCGCCAACCCCATCCTGTTGTCGTCGCGGCTCGTCAATGCGTGCCGCGCGTGGGCGGGCGAGGCGACAACGCGGTGGGATTACGGCGGTGAAGACCCGCTCATGGATCAGCGCGGCGTGCGCCGGGAGCGCACTCACGTGATCCCCGAGTTGCTCACCGACGCCCACGAGTTCAACGCTGCGGCCAACGCCGTCACGCTGCGCCGACGCCGGGGATCCTGGGAGGACCCGGCTCACCTCAATGCCGTGCTTGCCAACGGCGCGCGGTTCTACGTGGACCACGCCCATCCCGAGTACTCGGGGCCCGAGGTCACCAATGCTCGCGACGCCGTGGTGTGGGACCGTGCCGGCGACGCCATAGCCCTGGCCGCGGCGCACGAGTACGCCGCGCTCGAGGGCAGCGACGTCAAGCTCTACAAGAACAACGTGGACGGCAAGGGTGCAAGCTACGGCACCCACGAGAACTTCCTCACCCGCCGCGACGTCGACTTCGACACCCTCGCGCGCCGCCTCACGTCCCACCTCGTCACGCGCCAGATCTACACGGGCGCGGGACGCGTGGGACTCGGCGTGCGCGGCGAGGAGCCCGGCTTCCAGATGTCGCAGCGCGCCGACTACATGGAGGCGGAGGTGGGGCTCGAGACCACGCTGCGCCGGCCCATCGTCAACAGCCGCGACGAGCCCCACGCCGATCGCGCCCGCTGGCGCCGCCTCCACATCATCATCGGCGACGCCACCACGTTCGACGTCGCCACGTTCATGAAACTCGGCACCACCGCGCTCGTGCTGGCAGCCATCGAGGCAGACGACGCGCGACTCGACGCGCTCGTGCTCGCCGAGCCCGTCGGCGACGTCCAACGCGTGTCCCGCGATCTGAACCTGCGAACGGCGCTGGAGTTGGCGTCGGGCGAATCCGCGACCGCCCTCGACGTGCAGCGCGCCCTGCTGGAGATCTGCCGCGATTACGCGCGCGACGCCGTGGACGCGCAGGTGATCGCCCGCTGGGAGTCGCTGCTTGAGCGGCTGGTGCGCGACATCTTCGAGACCGCGCGCGAGGTCGAGTGGGTCGGCAAGCTGCAGCTCCTGGGCCGCATGCGCACCAAGTACGGCACCGACGGGCGGCAGGCGCCGTGGGACGACGCGCGGCTGCGGGCGGCCGATGTGCAGTGGTCGGAGCTGGGCGTGGGTCTTGCGGCGCGGCTCGCAGCGGCAGGCGCGGTTGAGCGCATCGTGCCCGACGCCGAGGTTGAGCGGGCGATGACGGTTGCGCCCGCGGACACTCGCGCGGCCGTGCGGGGAGCCATCGTGGCGCGGCGGGCGGACATTGTGGACGCGGCCGGCTGGTCGACAGTGGTGATCGACCGCGAGACGGATCACGGCTCGCTCGAGGTGGTGCACCTCGACGACCCCCTGGCGACGTCTCACCCCCTCTTGAGCGCGCTGCTCGCGGAGTAGAGTTGCCGCATGCCGCAGCAGAATGTCACCTCCGATTCGTTCGACGACGACACCCCGGACGAGCCAACCCCGCCGCCGGCCGCCGCCGCGTCAACCGACGCGCTCGACGCGCTGCTCGACGAGATCGACGGCTCGCTGCAGGTCAACGCCGAGCAGTTCGTGAGGTCGTTCGTGCAGAAGGGCGGCCAGTAGGCCGGTGATCAGCACCGACGTTCCGGCGCCGCTCGTCGTTGACCCCGCCCGCCGCATCTTTGGGCTGGAGACCGAGTTTGGGCTCCACCTCGACACCTCGAACCCCGACGCGCACACCACGCGCCCCATCACGCCCGAGGAGGTCGCCGGTCACCTGTTCCACTCCGTGGTGCAGTGGGGCCGCTCCTCCAACGTGTTCCTCACCAACGGCTCGCGCCTGTACATCGACGTTGGCGCGCACCCCGAGTACGCCACGGCCGAGTGCGACTCGCTGACCCAGCTCATCGCGCTCGACAAGGCGGGGGAGCGGGTGGTGCAGGGGCTCGTGGCGGGCGGCGAAGAGCGGCTGCGCACCGCGGGAATCGACGGCACCATCCACCTCTACAAGAACAACACCGACTCGGCGGGCAACAGCTACGGCTGCCACGAGAACTACCTGGTGCGACGCCGCGCCGACTTCAAGGCCTTCGCATCGGACCTGCTGCCGTTCCTCGTGACGCGCCAGATCGTGACCGGCGCCGGGTGCATCACGCGCACGCCGCAGGGTGCCCACTTCAGCTTCTCGCCGCGCGCGGACCACATGTGGGAGGGGATGAGCTCCGCCACCACGCGCTCGCGGCCCATGATCAACACGCGCGACGAGCCGCACGCCAACGCGGAGCTGTATCGCCGCATGCACGTCATCGTCGGCGACTCCACGATGGCGGAGCCGACGACACTCGTGAAGGTGGGTGCAACCGATCTGCTGCTGCGCCTCATGGAGGCGCGAGTGGAGATGCCGGGCCTCGCGTTGGCGCGCGAGATGCAGGCGATTCGCGACGTGGCGCACGACCTCGGCGGCACGGCCACGGTGGAGCTGGCAGACGGCCGCCACCTGACCGCGGTGGAGGTCCAGCAGACCTACGTGGACCTGGTGCGGGCGCACCTTGGCGGCGTGATCGACGAGACCGACGAGGTGACGTCGATTCTGGACCTTTGGCAGCGCGGCATCGACGCGGTGCGCACGGGCGATCCGTCGCTCGTGGAGACGGAGCTGGACTGGGCGATCAAACTGCGGCTGATCCGCCGCTACCAGGACAGGCTCGGCGCCTCGCTCGACGACCCGCGTCTCGCGCGGCTCGAGCTGGCGTTCCACGACGTCTCGCCCGAGCACGGGCTGTTCTATCGGCTCCAGCAGCAGGGCCTTGTGCGCCGCATCATCGACGATGCGGCGATCGAGGACGCCATGGTCACCGCGCCCACGACCACGCGCGCGCACCTGCGGGGAGCCTTCGTGCGTGCCGCGCTCGAGGCGGGGCGTGACTTCACGGTCGACTGGGTGCACCTCAAAATCACCGGCGAGGACTCGCGCACTGTGCTGCTCAAGGACCCGTTCAGGAACCAAGACGAACGCGTAAACGTCCTCTTGGAGGCACTCGGCTGAGCGCCGCTAGACTAGCCAGCCGTGCCCCCCACCTCGAGAGGACGTGTCATGCGCCGGTTCGCCGCCATCGCAGCGCTTGTGGCGACCCTCGCGATCGCCGGCTGCTCGGAGAACACGCCTGCTGCCAGCGACTCCATCTCGCCCGGTGACATCGACACCATCGAGATCGGCACATCGGACACGCTCGCGCCGTCGCTCACCTTCCCGCTCGGCGACGACTTCACCAAGCCGCAGGGCAAGGTCATCTGGCGCGGCGAGGGCGCCGAGCTGGAGTCGAACCAGCCGCTGCTGCTCGACATCTACGGGGTGTCGCTGAACGACGGCACCGCCGTCATCAACTCCTTCGACGGGCTCCCGCGCCCGTATGTGCTCGCGCCCGAGGTGCTGGGCGAAGAGCTGTACGAGCTGCTCATCAAGGCGACAGTCGGCACGCGCGTCTTGCTCGTCGCGCCGCTGCCCGGTGAGGGCGAGGATGCCGAGTCGATTGCGCTCGTTGTCGACGTGCTGTCCGACCGCGCCGTTGGCAGCACGGTTCCCCAGGTCGAGGGCCTGCCTCTCGTCACCGTGGGCAGGACCGGCGAGCCGAACATCGTGATCCCCGATGACCTCGAGGAGCCCACCTCGCCGCAGTTCGCCACGCTCGTGCAGGGCGAGGGCGAGCAGGTGCGCCCTGGCTCGTACATTGTCGCCAACTACAAGGCCGTGCACTGGGATGGCAGCGTCTTCGAGTCCACGTGGCCCACGGGCACCGCGCCATTCGAGACCCAGGTGGGGACGGGCCAGTTGCCGTCCGCCCTCGACGAGGCGCTCAAGGATCAGACCGTCGGTTCGCAGATCCTGGTTGTCGCGCCGCCGTCCGCCGGCTACGCCGACGAGGGCACGCTCGTGTTCGTCGTGGACATCCTCGACGTGTGGAACGCGGACTCCTGATGGGCGTCGCCGTTCGCGTGATTCCGTGCCTCGACGTGGACGCCGGGCGCGTGGTCAAGGGCGTCAACTTCGGGAACCTCCGCGACGCCGGCGACCCTGTTGAGCTCGCCGCCCGCTACGGCGCCGAGGGCGCCGACGAACTGACATTTCTTGACGTCACGGCGTCGTCGGGCAACCGCGACACGATGGTCGATGTGGTGCGCCGCACGGCGGAGCAGGTCTTTGTGCCCCTCACAGTTGGAGGTGGAGTCAGGACCACAGACGATGTTGACATCTTGCTGCGCGCGGGAGCGGATAAGGTGGGAGTGAACACGGCGGCGATCGCGCGGCCCGGGCTCATTTCAGATATCGCCCGCCGGTTCGGCAACCAGGTGTTGGTGCTGTCCGTTGACGCGCGCCGATGCCAGGACGGCGCCTCAACGCCCAGCGGCTACGAGGTGACGACGCACGGTGGTCGTCGCGGTACGGGGATCGACGCGCTCGAGTGGGCGCGCCAGGCTCAAGAGCTTGGGGCAGGAGAGATCCTGCTGAACTCGATGGATGCGGACGGCACTACCGGAGGATTCGACATCGCGATGATTGAGGAGGTGAGAGGCATGGTCACGATTCCGTTGATCGCGTCCGGCGGAGCCGGGCGGGTCGAGGACTTCGTCGCTGCCGCTCACGCAGGCGCCGACGCCGTCCTCGCCGCGAGCGTCTTCCACTTCGGCACGCTGAGCATTGCTGCGGTCAAGGACCACATGCGCTCGGCCGGAATAGAGGTTCGTTGACACGCTCGGCCCCCCACGCCGACGCTTACAGACTCCACGGTTCGTTCACCCGCAAGGCGGGTCAGCTGCTCAAGCACGCGCTGAAGACCGAGCCGTGGCGGTTCAGCATCGCCATCTCCGCGTCCGCACTGTTCTCCATCTTCGTGGTGGTGTTCGGCACCCTGCTGGGCGTCATCACCGACGAGGTTGTGCTGCCCGGCGCCACCGGCAAGCCCATCGAGGGCTGGTGGGGCACCGTCACGCAGGATCCGCGCACGGCGATCATCCTTGCCGGCGGCGCGTTCCTGCTGATCGGCATCGCCAACGCCGTACTGGTATTCGTGCGGCGCTCGTTCCAGGGCTACGCCGTCGCGGGCGTCGGCGCCTCGCACCGTCGTGTCGTGGCTGATGCGCTCGCCTCGCTGCCGCTCGGATGGCACCGAGCCAACCCGTCGGGCCGCATGCTCGCCGCGATGTCCTCTGACTCGGAGACGTCAACTGACACCCTGCACCCGTTCTCCTTCGCCACCGGCTCGCTCGTGATGATGGTGGCGGCCGGCTGGGCGCTGTTCGCGATGGACCCGTGGCTTGCCGTCACCGGCATTGCCGTCATCCCCGTGATTCTCATCATCAACGTGGTCTACGAGCGCGTCATCACGCCGCGCTGGGACCGCGGCCAGAGCCTGCGCTCCGACGTCTCCACCATCGCTCACGAGAGCTTCGAGGGCGGCACCATCGTCAAGGCTCTGGGCGCCGAGCGTCGGGAGACCGAGAGGTTCGCCCGCACCACCCGCGCCCTGCGCGACGCGGACACCCTGGTGGGCAAGACGTCGGCGTGGTTCGAGCCCCTCATGGACGTTGTGGTGCCGCTGGGCGCCGTTGCGCTCATGATCGTTGGCGCCGTGCGCGCGGAGGCGGGCGCCGTCACCATCGGCAACGTCATCTCCGCCATCTACCTGGTGACTCTGCTCGCCGTGCCGATCCGTGGACTCGGATGGGTGCTGGGGTCGATGCCGCAGGCGCTCGTGGCGTTCCGCCGCGTGGGCGAGATCGCCCAGGCCGCCACCGAGGTCGACGAGCCCGGGCACGTCGACGTGCCCCGCAACGGACCGGGCACGCTGGCCTTCGACGGCGCAGACATCGGCGCGGACGACGGCGCGGGAAACCTCGCGGTGATCCTGCAGGACGTGTCGCTGCGGCTCGAGCCCGGCACCGTCACCGCGCTTGTGGGCGCCACGGGCGCAGGCAAGTCGACGGTGGCGCTCGCCGCCTCGCGCCTGGCTGTTCCCACGCAGGGCCGCATCTCGCTCGATGAGACAGACATCGCCACGGTGGCGTCGCTCGGAGCGCACGTGTCACTGGTGCCGCAGACGGCATTCGTGTTTGCGGGCTCCGTCCGCGAGAACGTCACGCTCGGCGAGGACTTCAGCGACGAGCAGGTGTGGGACGCGCTCAGGCGCGCCAACGTGCTCGACGTCGTGGAGGAGTTGGGCGGCCAGCTCGACGCCGAGCTCGCCGAGCGCGGCATGAACCTCTCCGGCGGTCAGCGTCAGCGCGTGGCGCTTGCGCGCGCCCTTGTGCGCGAGCCGCGCGTACTGGTGCTTGACGACGCCACGTCCGCGGTTGACCCGCGCGTTGAGCGTGACATCCTCACCGGCCTTGGCGAGGGCGGCACGGGACCCACCGTGCTCATCGTCGCCTACCGGCTCGCCTCGATCCTGCTCGCGGACCAGGTGGTGCACGTTCACCGCGGCCGCGTCGTTGACGCGGGCACGCACACGGAGCTGTTGAAACGCGACGCCGGGTATCGCGAGTTGGTGCTCGCGTACGAGGAGGATTCCAAGCGTCAGGCTGAGGAGCAGGCGGGGTACATCGGATGAGCAACCACCCCAGCCTGCGCGACACCTTCCGTCGCGGCTTCCAGATCAGCCCCGAGTTCCGCACGGGTATCCGCGTCACGCTCGTGCTCGCCGGTTTCGCGGCGATGGGTCGCGCGGCGATCCCGTTCCTCACGCAGCGCATCACCGACGAGGGCCTGCTGGCCCCCGGCGGCGTTGATCTGCAGGTGGTGTACCGGTACGCGGCGCTCGGCGCGATCATCCTGCTGATCGGCACGCTGCTCGCGTGGCGCGTGCGCCTGCGCATGGTGCGCGCTGCCGAGGCGGGACTCGCCACGCTGCGCATCGAGGCCTTCAGCAAGGTTCACGAGCTGTCAGTGCTCACGCAGAACGAGGAGCAGCGCGGCCGCTACGTCTCTCGCGTCACGGGCGACGTCGAGACCATGCGCGACCTGATGCAGTGGACCGGCGCCGCGATGATCATCTCCGCCCTCGAGGCGGTCGTGGTGTTCGTGGTGATGGTCGCCTACTCGTGGCAGCTGGCGCTGCTCGTGCTGCTGGCGTTCGTGCCTGCCATGGTGTCCCTCGCGATCATTCAGCCGCGAGTCCGGCGCGCGTTCCAGCGGGTGCGCGAGCAGATGGGCGACCTCCTGGCGCGTACTGCCGAGCAGCTCGTCGGCATCGTCACCATCCGCTCCTACGGCGTGCAGCAGCGCATGCGTGATCAGTTGCACGAGGAGATCGACGACATCCTGGTGGCGGAGCGCCGCGCCTCAACCCTTGCTGCCGCCAACTTCTCTTCGACGGTGCTGGGCCAGTCGCTCGCGACGGGCCTCGCGCTCATCGGCGGCACGCTGCTGGCAATCGACGGCCAGATCTCCATCGGCACCCTGGTGGCGTTCCCGTTCCTCGTCTACATGTTCTCCGGTCCGCTCATGTGGATCATCGAGATGCTCGCCGAGATGCAGCGCGCGATGGTGGGGTGGCGGCGTGTGCTCGATCTCGTCGACGCCGAGGTCACTGTCAAGGACCCGGGCGAGGCCGGCACGCCGCTCCCGCACGGGCGCGGCGACCTCCAGATCGACGACCTCCGCCTCACCTACCCGGGCGGGCCGGAAGTGCTCAAGGGCATCGACCTCGCCGTCACGAGCGGCACCCGCATCGCGTTGGTGGGCCAGACCGGCTCGGGCAAGACCTCGCTCGCGCGCCTGCTGTCGCGCTTCTTTGACCCCAGCTCCGGCGCCGTGCGCGTGGCTGGCGTCGACCTGCGCGAGGTGCCGATGTCGTCGCTCAGGCGCGCCATCGCGGTCGTTCCCCAGGAGGGCTTCCTCTTCGACGGCACCATCCGGAGCAACCTCACCTACGCGCTGCCCGACGCTAGCCCGGAGGACCTCGAGCACCGCGCCCTCGCGGCGCTCGAGTCGCTCGGCCTGGAGCCGTGGCTCGCCACGCTCACGGACGGCCTCGACACCCCGGTGGGGCCCCGCGGCGAGCAGCTGAGCGCGGGCGAGCGTCAGCTCGTCTCGATCGTGCGCGCGTACCTGCGGGATCCGGACCTGCTGATCCTCGACGAGGCGACGAGTGCCGTGGACCCCGCAACCGAGGTGCGCATCTCGCGTGCGCTCGAGTCGCTCATGCAGGGCCGCACCGCCGTCGTCATCGCGCATCGCCTCTCCACGGCCGAGCGTGCCGACCTCATTGCGGTCATGGATCACGGCGAGCTCGTCGAGGTCGGCCCCCACAAGGAGCTCGTCAACGCGGGCGGCATCTATGCCGACATGTACGCCGCGTGGATCTCCCAGACTCGCGACTAGCTCGCGGCGCAGGAGGTCCCGCGGCGGCATGGAAAGATGGGCACCATGCTTGATCCCGCCATCGCTGCGCGCCTGACGCGCACGGAAGACGGCCTCGTCCCCGTGATCGTGCAGCAGCACGATTCCGGCGAGGTGCTCATGCTCGCCTGGATGAACGACGACGCCCTTCACCAGACCCTCACGAGCGGCAGGGCCGTCTATTGGAGCCGGTCGCGCAGCGAGCTGTGGCGCAAGGGCGATACGTCGGGCAACATCCAAACGGTGGTGAGCGCGGCAATCGACTGCGACGGCGACACCGTGCTGCTGCAGGTGGACCAGACCGGCCCCGCGTGCCACACGGGAACGCGCACGTGCTTTGAGGCCGGCGGCGATCTTGGAGCGGTGGCCGGATGACCGTCACGGTCGAGTGGGGCCAGACCTGGCCCTCGCTTGAGGAGTTCACCGCGCTCGGCGCCACGCATCGCATGGTGCCGGTTGTCCGGCGCGTGCTCGCGGACTCGCTCACGCCTGTTGCTGTCTACCGCGCGCTCGCCGGCGGCCGCTCCGGCACCTTCATTCTCGAGTCCGCGGAGCCGGACGGCTCGCGTGGCCGCTGGTCTTTCGTTGGCGTGCACTCGCGCGCCACGCTCACCGTGGACGGCGACAGCGCCCACTGGGCGGGCGAGGTGCCCGTGGGCCTTGCCGACGGCGCCCCGCTCGACGCCATCCGCACGGTGCTCAAGGAGCTGCGCTCCGAGCCCATCCCCGGCCTGCCTCCGCTCACCGGCGGCATGGTGGGCGTCATCGGCTGGGACATCGTGCGCCAGTGGGAGCCCACTCTCCCCAAGAAGGCGCCAACAGAGATCGATGTGCCCGACGCTGTGCTCGCCCTGGCAACAGACGTCGCCGCTATCGACCATCACGACGGCTCGGTGTGGCTCATCTCGAACGCCGTCAACGCGGACGCGCAGGCGGACGGCATCGAGCAGGCGTACGCAAACGCCGTGGCCCGCGTTGACGCCATGCAGGCGGCGCTCGAGGGCGCGACGAGCGAGGTGTCGTTCCTGGCAACCGGCGAGGACGCCCCCGCGCATCAGCGCAGCCCGGTGGGGGAGTACGAGGACATGGTGCGGTTCGCCAAGGGCGCCATTCGCGACGGCGACGTGTTCCAGATGGTGCCGTCCCAGCGGTTCGAGGTTCCGTGCGACGCCGATCCGCTGGACGTCTACAGGGTGGCCCGCACTCTCAACCCCAGCCCGTACATGTATTACTTCCAGATCGAGCACGAGGCCGAGCCCTTCGCTGTAGTGGGTGCCAGCCCCGAGTCCCTCGTGGCACTGCGCGACGGCACCGTGCGCACGTATCCCATCGCCGGCTCGCGCCGCCGCGGCGTCAACGAGGACGAGGACCGCGCGCTCGCCGAGGAGCTCATCAACGACCCCAAGGAGGTCGCCGAGCACATCATGCTCGTCGACCTCGCCCGCAATGACCTCGTCAAGGTGTGCGAGCCCACGTCGGTGGAGGTCGCCGAGTTCATGGCGATCAACCGCTACAGCCACATCATGCACATCTGCTCCACGGTGATCGGCACCATCGAGCCGCAGTACGGCGCCGTCGACGCGTTCACGGCCACTTTCCCGGCCGGCACTCTCTCGGGCGCGCCAAAGGCGCGCGCGATCGCGCTCATCGACGAGATCGAGCCCGCCCGCCGCGCGCTCTACGGCGGCGCGGCAGGGTACTTCGACTTCGCGGGCAACATGGACTTCGCCATCACCATCCGCACCGCGCTCATTCGCGACGGCGTGGCGTACAACCAGGCAGGGGCGGGCATTGTCGCCGATTCGGTGCCCGAGCGGGAGGCGCAGGAGACCCGCGACAAGGCCGCCGCGATGATTCGCGCCGTCCACCTCG
>Ga0160456_100552_pt1 | contig 11298 bp, 8 predicted proteins | sample HID1972K_E6MG_FD_108261 | JGI IMG/M metagenome (GOLD analysis project Ga0160456, IMG submission 108261) | Enriched pill bug-associated microbial communities from UW Madison campus, WI, USA - HID1972K_E6 MG | ecosystem: Host-associated > Arthropoda: Insects > Digestive system > Unclassified ... | reverse complement strand
GGTCGCGAACGCCGGCTCTGTGGTCTCGCGCGATCAGCTCATGCGCGAGGTGTGGACCGCGGAGCCCGGCGCTCCGTCCAAGACGCTCGACATGCACGTCTCGTGGCTGCGTCGCAAGCTTGGCGACGACGCCGCACACCCGCGCTTCATCACGACGGTGCGCGGCATGGGCTTCCGCTTCGAGAGCAACGCCTAGCTCGTATGCGCCGCAGGGTCCTGATTGCGACCATCTCGGCGCTCGGGGTGGCGGTGGTGATGCTTGGCATCCCACTCGGCATCGCCGCAGCGCAGTTGGTGCGTGAAGGCGCGCTCCAGGAACTCGAGGCGCGGGCCAACACGGCCGCGCGCGCGCTCCAGGTGCGCTTCGACGCCTCGGAGTCGATCAACACCGTCAACCTGTCGTCCTACGTCTCAGACGTGCCCGGGGCGCCCTCGTACATCTCCGTGACGATGCCGGACGGCACCACGTATGAGGCGGGCGTTGAGCCCTCGCCCTCGTACTCGGCGAGCGCCGTCAGCGAGTCGAACATCGTGGTGGTCATGTACATGTCCTGGTGGGACGTGTTCTGGGCCTCCGCCCGCGCCGTGGGGCTCGTGCTCGCCTCCGGCATCGTCGCCGTGCTCGCCGGAGTGCTGATGGCGATGTGGCAGGCCAACCGCCTCTCCGCGCCGCTCGTCTATCTGGCTGCGAGCGCCGAGCAGATCGGCTCCGGCCAGGTGCGCCCGCGCATCAAGCCCACCGGCATCGAGGAGATCGACCTCGTGGCCGAGGAGCTGGCGCGCAGTTCCGATCGCATGGTCGCGCGCCTGTCCGCAGAGCGACAGTTCGCGGCCGACGCCTCACATCAGTTGCGCACGCCCCTCACCGCGCTCACGATGCGGCTTGAGGAGATCGCCGCCACCACGTCTCAGGACGAGGTGCGCGACGAGGCGGAGCGGTCGCTCGAGCAGGTGGAGCGACTCGTTGGCGTCGTCGACGACCTGCTTGGCCGCTCGCGCCGCGCGGTGGGCTCCGGCACCGAGCTCGTGAGCCTGCGCGAGGTGTTCGTGCAGCAACGCAGCGAGTGGCAGCCGGCGTTCGACAAGGCCGGCAGGCGACTCGTGGTCGAGCGGACGGAGGCAAACGTCTTCGCCACGCCAGGCGGCCTGGCGCAGGTGCTCGCCACGCTCATCGAGAACTCCCTCAAGCACGGCGCAGGGACCACGCACGTCACGGCGCGCGAATCCGGCACCACCAACGCCATCGTGGTGGAGGTGCGCGACGAGGGAGCGGGAGTTCCCGACGACCTGGCGCCGCACATCTTCGAGCGGGAGGTGACGGGCGGGCGCGGCACCGGCCTTGGCCTGGCGCTCGCGCGCGACCTCGTCGCAGCCGACGGCGGCCGCCTCGAGCTCGCTCAGCGGGTCCCTGCGGTGTTCGCGGTGTTCCTCCAGGGTGCGCCGCAGATGGTTGACCTCGAGACGGTGGTGCCCCACGGCAAGGCGATCAAGAAGCGTCGGGGGCGCGGGTGAACACGAGCGCCTTGTAGCCCATGTAGCGCAGCACGGTGCCCAGGCCGATGCCGATCACCGTGGCGATGTTGTCCGCCAGCAGGCTCGTGAAGTCGAGCACGTAGTGGCTGATGGCGAGCACGCCAACCTCGGCGGCGATCGCGACCACATTGACGGCGCCGAACACGAACAGCTCGCGCACGGGCCGGGTGGTGGCGCGGCCGCGGAACGTCCACGACCGGTGCGCCGCCCACGCGAAGATGATCGACACCACGGTGGCGATGATCTTGGCCGTCAGCACGCGGTCGGTGCCGCCCCAGACCGTTGAGTCGGGCGAGAGCGGGCCCAGCCGCAGCAGGTTGAAGACGCCAAGGTTCACGAAGACACCCGCGATGCCAACGGTGCCGAACTTGCCAAGCTCCGCCGCGTGGGCGCGCACCCACCGCACGATCATGAGGCGAAAGCCTATCCGCAGGTAAGTTGTAGCCATGACCGCCCCCATCGTTGCCGTTGTGGGCGGCGGGCAACTCGCGCGGATGATGATCGGCCCGGCCACCGAGCTGGGGATCGTGCTGCGGGTGCTCGTTGAATCGGCAGACGCCCCAGCCGCCGGCGCGGCCCAGACCGTGGTGGGCATGCCCCGGGACGCCGACGCTGTTGCCCGCCTGCTCGACGGCGCCACAGTTGTCACCTGGGAGCACGAGCACATCCCCGCCGAGGTGTTCGCTGCGGCCGAGGAGCGAGGAGTCCCGGCGCGGCCAGGCGCGGCCGCGCTCGCGTGCGCGCAGGACAAGATCGCGATGCGCCAGCTCATGGACCGGCTCGGCCTGCCCAACCCCGCATGGCGCGAGGTGAGCTCGCTCGCGGACGTCGAGGAGTTCCTGGGCGAGCACGGTGACGCGGTCCTCAAGACCGCGCGCGGCGGTTACGACGGCAAGGGCGTGCGCGTCATCTCGAGCGCCGCCGAGGCCGCCGACTGGCTCGACGCCGCGGCCGCGGGCGGGCCGCGCCTCCTCGTCGAGGCGAAGGTGCCCTTCAGCCGCGAGCTCGCCGCGCAGGTGGCGCGCCGCCCCTCCGGCGACATGGTCGCGTATCCCGTGGTCGAGTCGGTGCAGCGCGGGGGAGTGTGTGCCGAGGTGCTCGCCCCCGCACCGGACCTGTCCGCGCACGTGGCAACCACAGCGTCGGGCATCGCCCAGACCATTGCCGCCGAACTCGACGTCGAGGGAATGCTCGCCGTGGAGCTGTTCCAGGTGGGCGACGACGTGATCGTCAACGAGCTCGCGATGCGGCCCCACAACTCGGGGCACTGGTCAATGGACGGTGCTGTCACCGGCCAGTTCGAGCAGCACCTGCGAGCGGTGCTGGACCTGCCGCTGGGCTCCACGCGGCCGCTCGCGCCCGCCGCCGTCATGGTGAACGTGCTGGGCGGGGCGCGCGACGTGCTCGAGCCGACCGACGTCGCCGATGCCGAGGTCAAGGTGCACCTCTACGGCAAGGAGGTGCGACCCGGACGCAAGGTGGGGCACGTGAGCGTGGTGGGCGATTCGCACGCCGAGCTGCTGGAGAGGGCGCGTGCGGCTGCCGATATCGTGAGGGACGGCGCATCATCCGGCGCCACGAGCGAAGGAGAGGCGCGATGACGGCTCACGTGGGCATCGTCATGGGCTCGGACTCTGACTGGCCGGTCATGGAGGCCGCGGCGCGCGCGCTCGACGAGTTCGGCGTGGCATACGAGAAAGACGTGGTGTCAGCGCACCGCATGCCAGACGAGATGATCGCCTACGGGCGGTTCGCCGCCGACCGCGGGCTGCGGGTGATCATCGCCGGCGCGGGCGGCGCGGCTCACCTGCCAGGGATGCTCGCCGCCGTGACGACGCTGCCGGTGATCGGCGTGCCGGTGCCGCTCAAGCACCTCGACGGCATGGACTCGCTGCTGTCGATCGTGCAGATGCCGGCCGGGGTGCCGGTCGCAACGGTGTCGATCGGCGGGGCGCGCAACGCTGGGCTGCTCGCCGTGCGGATCCTCGGCGCGGGCTCAGGGCCAGAGGCAGAGTCCCTGAGGCAGCGCATGAGCGCGTTCCAGGAACTGCTGCGCGAAGCCGCGCGGGCCAAGGGTCAGGCGCTCGGCAGCCGAGAAGACTAGGCCCGGCCACTTCCGGCGCTCGCCGAGGCCGACGCTTGCCTGGCCTTGAGCCGCGGAGTTACGCCTTGCAGTCGGCGAGGATGTCCTGCTCGGTCTCGCGCTTGGGCTCTGCGGTGGGATCGACGGTGGGCGCGATCGAGGCACCCGGCGAGGGAGACGCGGACACGGCCTGAGCCTTCACCAGCGGCTTGTCCTTGGCGAGGCGCTTGAACTTATTGAGCGCCGAGTCCTTCCACACCACGTCTCCGGACTTGTCGCCGGGGTACTGCCACGGCACGGTCTCGAACACGATGTTGTCGGTGTCGATGTTGCGCATGCTGTACGCGAGGCCCAGCAGGTAGGAGACCGATGCGAGGTCAGGGTCGAGCGTCATCGAGTCCGCCGCGGCGCGGATCAGCATTGTCGCCGCGCCCGCGTCGGTGAGGAGGTTCAGGCCAAGCGCCTTGCGCGCAAGGTTGTCGAGCAGCTCCTGCTGGCGGCTGATGCGCATGAGGTCCGTGCCGTCGCCGAGCCCCGTGCCGGTGCGGGCGCGAGCCCACGCGAGCGCCTCCTTGCCGTTGAGCACCTGCGGCCCGGGCTTGAGGTCGAGCTTGGCCTTCCTTGAGCTGACCTTCTTCTCGATGCACATCGGCACGCCGCCAACGGCGTCCACCATGTCGCGGAATCCCGCGAAGTCGATCACGGCGTAGTGATCGAAGGTGAGGCCGGTGAGGTCGGTGATGGTCTGCATGGTGCACGCCGCGCCCTCGGCGGGGTCGCCGTTCTTGCCGCCGTTGGCGAACGCCGTGTTGAACTTGGCGGTCCAGCCCTTCACGGTTGAGCCGTCGAACATCTTGCAATCTGAGATGCGCACGCGAGAGTCGCGCGGGATCGACAGGAACTCCACGCGGGTGCGGTCGGCGGAGATGTGCATGACGAGCGTGGTGTCCGAACGCATGCCTTCGGCGATGCGGCCGCCCAGTTTGCCGTTCTCGCCGTCGCGGATGTCGGATCCGATGAGCAGCACGTTGAGGGCCCTGCCTGCGGCTGGGTCGTGGGGCGTGTCGTCGGTGGGGCTGGGGTCCGTCGTGGGGCCAGCGGGGGGGCGGACGAGCGAGCTGATGTCGCGGGAGTTGGCGGTGAGGAGCGACTGGAACTGGTAGTAGTAGGCCCCACCGAGCACGAGGGAGAAGCCCACGGCCGCCGCAGTGACTGCCATGAAGGTGCGCAGGACGGGGTGGCTCAAGGCGCTCGTAGCGTGCCGGGGTCGGCGCGCGGAAGCCTGTACAGTCACGTGTCCTCCAGCATCATGCCCGCTTGATAGCGTGCGTCCTCACGCTCAACGCGCGCGAGCCCGCGGTAGTTCCCTAGGTGCTCGTCAGGCGCACTGATCGAGGAGCGCCGCTTGGGGATCCTTTGTCTCCGCCGGCGGGTCCTTCACTTCCGGCTTGGGGTCCGTCGCGTCCGGATCTGCCGAGGGGGAGGCGCTTATCGCGTTGTCCCAGGCTTTGCCGGCGCTGTTGTCGCCCGTCTCCGTCAGTGGCCTGTCGTTGCGCATATCCTCCCACATGGTCTCTGCGCCCGGAAGGATGATGACGTTGAGGTAGTCGTCCGTGAGCTTCCACGGGATGGTCTCGAAGTTGATGTTCGAGGTGCGCATGTCGCGCAGGCTGAACGCCAGTCCCAGCAGGTATCGGGTGTTCGCGAGCTCCTCGTCCATCGTCAGCGACTCGGCTCCTGCGCGGAGGAACTGCGTGAGCGCGGGTGCATCGGTGAGCAGGTTCTTCGACAGCGCCAGCTTCATCACCTGCATGAGCAGATCCTGCTGACGGCCGATGCGCTGGAGGTCGGAGCCGGAGACGTTGCCCACCTCTGCAGTGCGCATGCGCGCGAGCGCGAGCGCCTGCTTGCCGTTGAGCACCTGCGGCCCCGCCTTGAGCTTGAGCTTGGCCTTCTTGGACTCGATCTTCTCTGGCACGCACACCGGGACGCCGCCGAGCGCGTCGATCATCGAGATGAAGCCCGTGAAGTCAGCCACCGCCCAGTGGTCGATGGTGAGGCCGGACATCTGCTGCACGGTGTTGATCACGCAGGCCGCTGCCTCGGCCGGGTCGCCGTTCCTGCCGCCGTTGGAGAACGAGATGTTGAAGTCGCCCTCGGTGCCCTTGATCGTGGAGCCGTCCTTGTACCGGCACTCGGGGATCTTCACCTGGGCGTCGCGCGGGATCGACACGAAGTCGATGCGGCTGCGATCGGCTGAGATGTGCATGACGATCGTGGTGTCGTTGCGCATCCCGCCCGCGACGCGGCCGCCGATGTCGCCGTTGGCGCCGTTGCGGGCGTCGGAACCGAGCAGCAGGATGTTGATCGCGCGTCCCTCGGACGAATCGACGGGGTCGGCGTCACCCGGAAGTGGTGAGACAAGGTCGTCGATGTTGTCGCCCACCAGGGCGGCGTCAACCTGCTGCACCACGGTGTTGGCGTACACGAGCGCGAACCCGAGCACCGCCGCGGCGGCGGACGCGAACCATGCCAGCCACGGACGCGTCGCGCCGCGCCGGGCGTGCGCAATCGTCACTGGCACGCCAGTCGTGTCGTCACTGCTCATGGTGAACCAAGTGTAAGCGGGCGCCCTGCGCGGGCCGCGCAGGGCGTGTCGGGCTCACGGCCGCGCGGCAGGCGCCGATCGGGTGCGTTTGCGGCGCTGTGATCGAGGTCACCGGCGTTGCCGTCGAGAGCGGCGCTGACGTACGGTTCGGGGGTGCTCATCGCCTCCGCGTCCCGTGTGCGGGATGCCCGTCTGCGGCCGGCTGCGATCGCGCCCCTGGTGCCGCCCGCGGCGCCGTTGGCGTGGGGGATGGGCTAATTGCGTGGATTCCGCTAGTCTCGACTTGACGCGAGGGGATTACAAGGGTGTAATTCCCCTAGGCGAACACGGGAGGGCCTATGTGGAATATCTACGAAGGTTCAGTGCCCTCGGACGCACGCCGCCCATCGCCGGGGCTCGCTTCGGTGGTGGACATCTTCAGCGGAGTCGAGGATGACGGACCGCTGGCATGGCAGGAGCGCGCGCTGTGCGCTCAGACAGACCCCGAGGCGTTCTTCCCCGAGAAGGGCGGCTCCACTCGCGAGGCCAAGAAGGTGTGCACCTCATGTGACGTGCGCTCCGAGTGCCTCGACTACGCGCTCGCCAATGACGAGCGCTTTGGCATCTGGGGCGGCCTGTCCGAGCGCGAACGGCGCAAGCTCAAGCGACGCGCTGTCTGACGCTCGTCACTGCCTGGGCGTGCGATGAGTTCGGCACGCCTTTTTGTGCGCGCCATCGTCGTCACTGACGGCCGCTCACCCTATCTGGATGAGGTGCTGCGAGACCTCGCGGCTCAGGAATTCGCGCCCGACGCTGTGCACGTCGCAAGCGTGGGCGGCGCCCCCGTGCAGGTCCCGCAGACGCTCTCGGCGCGGCTCACCGCCGTGCCCCCCGGCTCCACCTACGCCTCGGCGGTCGACGACGTCCTGGCCCAGTTCCCCGCGCACGACGTCGAGTACTTGTGGCTGCTGCACGACGACTCGGCGCCTCAGCCCAACGCGCTCGCTCACCTCGCCGCCACCGCTCGCAAGCGGCGGCGCGCAGCGATCATCGGCGGGTCGCAGGTGCGGTGGCGCGATCCCTCCCGGCTCATCAGCCTGGGGTCCACGGTGTCGCGGTGGGGCGCTCGGCGCGTCGACCTCGTTGACCACACGGACATCGATCAGGGCCAGTACGCGTGGCGCGATGACGTGCTCGCGGTGTCGATGGCCGGCGCTCTGGTGCGGCGCGAGGTGTGGACCGCTTTGGGCGGGCTCGACCCGGCCTACCAGGGCTTCGGCGACTCCGCCGCGCTCAGCCGTCTCGCGTGGCGCGCCGGGCATGACGTCGTCGTTGTGCCGGTGGCGCGCATTCGTCATGCCCAGCTGAACCTGCGCGGCGCTCGCGACAAGGCGGAGCGCGGCAGCCACTCCACCTACCTGCGGCGCCGCACGAGCGAGTGGTACCACGCCGCCGCGTGGGCGCGGCTGTGGGCGATCCCTCTCATCGTGCTGTGGGCGTTCGGCTCGTCGCTTGTGCGCGCCCTTGTGAGGGTGGCGCAGAACGAGCCCCGCATGTCCGGCGTGGACCTCGCGGTCCCATGGGCGCTCCTCGCCCGCCTCCCGCGCCTGCCAGGCTCGCGCGCGCGGGTGCGGCGCAACGCCGCAGTCCCGCGCTCCGCCGTCACCGGCCTGCTCGCCTCGCCTGGCACGGTGCTGACGCACGTGCGCACGCGCTACATGCGCGCCTACGACCGCTGGCGTATCGCCGTCACACCCACGGGCATGGTGAGGGCCGAGCTTGCGCATGCCGCGGGACGCCGGCGCTGGATGCTCGCCCTCGTCACGACGGTGTCGCTGGGCATCAGCGTCGTCATCTACGGCGGCTGGCTGCCGGAGATCGCCGCCGGCCGCATGCTCTCCGGCGGCGCGCTCGGCGTCACCGACGTTCCGTGGGAGACCATGTGGGAGCGCAGCTGGTCGGGGTGGTCGGAGAGCGGCTACGGGGCTCCCGCGCTCGACGGCTCGTTCGCGGCTGTCATGGTCCCCATCGCCGCGCTGCCCGGCGGGCTGCGGCTGTGGCTCGGGCTGCTGCTGGTCTTCTCGGTGACCGCCGCGAGCATCGCCGCCTGGCTCGCGGCGGGTGCGGCAACGCGGTCGGTCGCCGTGCGCGCGCTGGTGGCCCTTGCCTACGCCGTGTGGCCCACGTACCTCGCCGCTGTCTATCAGGGCCGCGTGGGTGCGGTCATCGCCCACATCCTCGTTCCCTTGGTGGCGCTCGGCGTGGTGCGTTCGATGGGGTGGCATCGCGGCGAGCTGCTGGGCGGCGGCGAGGAGTACACCGCCCGGCGCGTGGCTTCGCCCTCGGCCGCCGCTGCGGCGGCGCTTGCGCTCGCGATCGTCGTCTCCGTTGCGCCCGTGCTGCTGGCTCCCGCGCTGCTGATCCTCGCCGTGGTGGCGGTGATGGCAGGCCGCCGGTGGCTGCGCGTGGTCCTCACGGCCGTGCCGGCGCTGGTGGTGAGCGGCCCGGCGATCACCGCGGCGCTGAACACCGCGACGGCCGGTGCGGCGTGGGAGATCCTTGCGCGCGAGCCCGGGCCCGCCGCGGCGAGTGCCGTAGCAGACCCGTGGCGCGTCGCTTTGGGCCTCGACGTCAACGCCGGTGTCGACCCCGCGCAGTGGTACGCCGAGCCGTGGGTGGGCGCCGCTCTTGGCATCGCCATCGCCGCGTTCGCCGTGATTGCCCTGCTGAGCGGCCGCGCGCTGCGCGCAGTGACGTTCGGCTGGGTCGTCGTGGGGCTTGGTCTGGGCGCGGCATTCGCGGCGCAGCGCACCATCGCGCAATGGCCCGACGGCGCGGGAGCCTCCAGCGCCAACGGCTGGCAGGGCCCCGGGCTGTCCCTCGCGCTCGTGGGTGCCCTCGCGGCGATCGCCGCGGCGTCGCACGGCACGTGGCGGCTCACCGAGTCGCGCGCGCGAGTTCCCAAGCGACTGGTGGGCGCCGTGGCGCTGACGGCAGCGTTGGTGGTCGTCGCCGGCACCGCGCTCGCGTGGGCGTGGCCGAGCCGTCCTCCCGCCGGCGACGTGATCGCCGCGCCCGTGGAGGTGCTGCCGCTCGTGGCACGGCTCGATCAGGATCCGCCGCAGCGTGCACGCGTCATGCGCCTCACCGACGCCGATGGCGGCGTCGTCTATTCCGTTGAGCACTCGGACGGCGCGCAGACCCTCACCGGCTCCGCCGTCTACACCTCCACTGGGGCGCCCGCCGTGCGGCCGGACGCGACCGACCGCGCGACTCCCGCGCAACTGGCGCCCGCAGTGGCGCAGCTCGTTGGCTCCGGGCAGGGCGCCGACGAGGAGCTCGCCGCGTGGGGCATCGGCGTCATCGTCACGGCACCGGGCTCTGGGCGCGCGCAGGCGGGCATCAGCCAGGTCGACTCGCTGACACTCATGGGCGCGAGCGAGTTCGGCACGTCGTACCGTGTGGGCGGGATCGACGCCCCCGTGCGGCGCGCGTGGATCGACGTTGGCGACACCGTCATCCCGCTGAACATGCAGCCGCAGGGGATCTCGCAGGAGATTCCTTCCGGCGCCGGAACGCTGATCATCGCGGCCGCCGCCGACCCGTCGTGGCAGGCGAGTATCGGCGGCGTCCCGCTCGCGAGCGTTGACGACGACCTCGGTCGCCAGGCATTCGCCGTGCCGGCCGGTGGCGGCAGCCTCGAGGCGGCGTATCACGACCGTGACTACCGGCGCTGGTGGTGGGCAGCCGCGATCGCATGCGGCCTCGCGCTGCTCGCGGCGCTGCCGCTCCACGACCGCCGCCTGCTGGGAGCACGCGCATGATCAGGCGACTCGTTGCGGTGGTGGTGGCGCTCGGCGCGGTGGCGACCGGCGTGGCGCTCGGGGTGCGCGTGCCGCCCGAGAGCTCGCCCCCGGTCGAGGAGCAGATCATCACGGTGACGCCGGCGCGCCAGGACGTCACGTGCCCCGGCCCACTCGTGACGCCCGGCGGCGGAGGCGACGACGACGAGTTGGGCGGCGCCGCCGAGGGCGTCTCCGCGACCACGTACACCGTGGGCGACCGCCGCGTCGTTGGCACGGGGATCGCATCCGACGGCGTCGTCGCCGCATCGGTGGAGCGCGTCGCCGGGGGAGACATCTCCGGGCTCGCCGCGATCACCTGCACGGCCCCGCGCACCGACCAGTGGCTCGTGGGCGGCAACACCACCGTCGGCGACAGCGCTCGCCTGGTCCTGACGAACCCCTCCGCCGCCGCCGTCGAGGCCACCGTCACCCTGTACGGCACGCTCGGCCGCGCCGAGGGAGAGCGGGTGGTGCCGATCGGGCCGCGCAGCGCGGCGGAGCTGCTGCTCGAGGGCGTGGAGGTCAACGTCTCCTCGCTCGCCGTGCACATCACCTCGACGGGCAACGGCGTCACCGCCGCGATGCAGCACTCGCGGCTCGACGGGTTCCAGCCCGCGGGCGTCGACTGGGTGGTCGCGGGTGCCGGCGCCGCAACCGAGCTCGTGGTGCCCGGCGTCGGCGTGAGGCTCGCGGACCCGGAAGCCGCCGATGCTCCGCCAGCGGACACCGCGGTCATCCGGCTCGTGGCACCCGAGGGCGCCACGGCACAACTGACACTCATCACGTCTGAGGGCGACGCCGACTGGGAGGGCGTGGCCGCGCTCGAGCTGGAGCCGGGCGTCGCGATCGAGGTCCCGGTTCCCGCGGTTGCGCAGGGCGCCGTCACCATCAGCGCCGACGCCCCGGTGGTCGCGGGCGCCGTCGTCACCCGCGTGCGGCCCTCGACCATCGGCGTGGAGGGCTCCACGGCCCAGGAGTTCCGGTGGATACCAGCCGAAGCCCCAGGCGAGACGTCAGAACGCGCAGTCCTCAGCGTCGGCTACACGCAAGGCGTGTCCGTCTACTCGGCCGACGGCGGCACCTTCACCCTCGTCGACGGTGACGGCGTGACCGTCGCCACCGCCCAGCTCGCGCCGGCCACGGTCGCGTGGGTGCCGGTCAGGACGGCGCCGGGGACCATGCTCTCGGCCCAGGGCCCCTTCGCGTGGACGGTGCTCGTGAGCCAGCGGGAGTACCTCTCGGCGATGGCG
>Ga0160456_100545_pt1 | contig 11438 bp, 7 predicted proteins | sample HID1972K_E6MG_FD_108261 | JGI IMG/M metagenome (GOLD analysis project Ga0160456, IMG submission 108261) | Enriched pill bug-associated microbial communities from UW Madison campus, WI, USA - HID1972K_E6 MG | ecosystem: Host-associated > Arthropoda: Insects > Digestive system > Unclassified ... | reverse complement strand
GCTGATCTGCGTTCCATGCAAATCCACCCAGGTTGAGCGTCGTGCCATCCGTGAATCGGCCCTCGGTGCCGGTGCCCGTGAAGTGTTCCTGATCGAAGAGCCAATGGCGGCTGCGATCGGTGCCGGCCTGCCGGTAGAAGAAGCGCGCGGTTCGATGGTCGTGGATATCGGTGGTGGTACTACCGAAATCGCACTGATCTCCCTGAACGGTGTGGTCTATGCCGAATCCGTCCGTGTTGGCGGCGACCGCTTCGACGAAGCGATCATCACCTACGTACGTCGTAACTACGGCAGCCTGATCGGTGAGTCCACCGCCGAACGCATCAAGCAGGAAATCGGCACGGCCTACCCGGGCGGCGAAGTACGCGAAGTCGACGTTCGCGGTCGCAACCTGGCCGAAGGCGTTCCACGCGCATTCACCCTGAACTCCAACGAAGTGCTGGAAGCTCTGCAAGAGTCCCTGGCAACCATCGTTCAGGCTGTGAAAAGCGCCCTGGAGCAATCGCCGCCGGAACTGGCTTCCGACATCGCCGAGCGTGGCCTGGTGCTGACCGGTGGTGGCGCGCTGCTGCGTGACCTCGACAAGTTGCTGGCCCAGGAAACCGGCCTGCCGGTGATCGTTGCAGAAGATCCGCTGACCTGTGTTGCTCGCGGCGGTGGCCGTGCATTGGAAATGATGGATAAGCACACCATGGATCTGCTCTCCAGCGAATAAGTGCTGGTTTGCAATACGTGGGTGAACGCGCAGGCAGCACTTTGCAGTGCTGCCTGTTGGCGTTTATCTTCTGTCAGTCTTCATCCAGGCCGGTTTGATGCCGTATGAATAAACAGAACATTTGCCTGGGAGGAGCGGCTTATTAAACCGCTTTTCGCCAAGGGCCCTTCGTTGGGCGTACGCCTGTTGGTGCTGGCCGTGCTGTCGGTCGCGCTGATGGTGGTCGATGCCCGCTTTGATCTGCTCAAGCCTGCGCGCAAACAAGCGTCGCTGGTGCTGATGGATGCCTACTGGATCACTGACCTGCCCGGACGTCTGTGGGAAGGGATTGCCAGCCAGTTCGGCAGCCGCACCGAGCTTGTCGCCGAAAACGAAAAACTCAAGACCGAAAACCTGCTGCTGCAGGGGCGCATGCAAAAGCTTGCTGCTCTCACCGAGCAGAACGTTCGGCTGCGCGAGTTGCTCAATTCTTCCGCACTGGTCAACGAAAAGGTCGAAGTGGCCGAGTTGATCGGCATGGACCCCAATCCCTTCACCCATCGCATCATCATCAATAAAGGTGAGCGTGACGGTGTGGTGCTCGGTCAGCCGGTGCTCGATGCGCGCGGCTTGATGGGCCAGGTGGTCGAGTTGATGCCGTACACCTCGCGTGTATTGTTGTTGACCGACACCACCCACAGCATTCCCGTGCAGGTCAACCGTAACGGTCTGCGCGCGATTGCCAGCGGCACCGGAAACCCGGAACGCCTGGAATTGCGTCACGTTGCCGACACGGCGGACATCAAGGAAGGCGATCTGCTGGTCAGCTCGGGTCTTGGCCAGCGCTTCCCGGCGGGTTACCCGGTCGCCACGGTGAAAGAAGTCATTCACGATTCCGGTCAGCCGTTTGCGATCGTGCGCGCGGTGCCGACTGCTGCGTTGAACCGCAGCCGCTACCTGCTGCTGGTGTTCAGCGACAACCGCACGGCTGAAGAACGCATCAACGATGCCGCGCAGGCTCAGGAAAATCTCGATGCCTTTGGCGGCGGTCCGGTCATTCCGGCCACCGTGCCCAAGACGGTGACCGCCCCTGCTGCAGCGCCAACCCCGGCGACGGCTGTCACGCCTGCTGCGACCACTGCACCGGCCAAACCGGCTGCGAGCAAACCCCCGGCAGCGACGCCGGCGGCCAGCAAACCTCCAGCTGCCCAGCCAGCGGTGCGACCAGCGGCGAAACCGCCAGTCAGTGCCCCGGCGACAATCGGGAGACAAGAATAATGGTCGGCGCTACCGCATCGCGAAACGGCTGGATTGTCTGGCTGACGTTTCTCGTTGGCCTGCTGCTCAGCGTGTCACCGTTGCCGATTTTCATGGAGATCCTGCGCCCGTTATGGCTGGCGTTGCTCCTGACGTTCTGGGCGTTGTACATGCCGCACACGGTCGGCATGGTCACGGCGTTTTGCCTGGGCCTGGCTGAAGACGTGCTGCAGGGCGACTTGTTTGGCCAGAACGCGCTCATCCTGACGCTCATCACCTTCCTCGTGCTGTCGTTGCAGCAACGCTTGCGAATGTTCCCGATGTGGCAGCAATGCCTGGTGATTCTGGTGATCTTCGGCCTCGCGCAACTGGTGCAATTGTGGCTCAGCGCCTTGACCGGTAATCGTCAGCCAACGTTGGCACTGGTGCTACCGGCGCTGGTCAGTGCCTTGCTCTGGCCTTGGGTCAGCTTTGCCCTCCGCGGATTACGCCGACGCTACAAGATCAATTGAGCCGGTGAAGCAGGGCACTGAACAGGGAGATGTTTTGATGAAGCCGCTTTACCTTGCCTCCGGATCGCCGCGTCGACGTGAATTGCTCACGCAGATCGGCGTTGCGTTCTCCGCCATCAGTGCGGATATCGACGAAACTCCACTTCCCGCAGAACTGCCATCGGCCTATGTCGAGCGTCTCGCGCGTGGCAAGGCCGAGGCCGGCCGACGCACGGTCAATTGCGCCCGGCCTTTCTGCGTGCTGGGCGCGGATACCGCCGTGGTGCTCGACGGCAAAATTCTCGGTAAACCGGTGGACGAAGCCGACGCATGCGCCATGCTGATGATGTTGTCCGACAAGGAACATGAAGTGCTGACCGCCATCGCCGTGCTCGAAGGTGAGCGCTGCGAGTCGCGAGTGGTCCGCAGCCTGGTGCGGTTCCGGCCGATCAGCCGCGAAGAAGCCGCCGCCTACTGGGCCAGCGGCGAGCCCGGCGACAAGGCCGGCGGTTATGGCATTCAAGGCCTCGGCGCGGTGTTCGTTGCCGGGCTCAATGGCAGCTATTCGGCAGTGGTCGGGTTACCCGTTTGCGAAACCGCAGAACTGTTGGGCCATTTCGGCATACCCTGTTGGCAAAACCTGAACGCGCAATAAGCGTCGTACCCATCCAGATGCGGCCATTATCGTGAACATGCCTGAACGAGATCCTGCCATGAGTGAAGAGATTCTGATCAACATCACGCCGATGGAATCGCGCGTGGCGGTGGTCGAAAACGGTGTGCTGCAAGAAGTCCATGTCGAGCGCACGCAAAAGCGCGGGATTGTCGGCAACATCTATAAAGGCAAGATCGTCCGGGTGCTACCGGGCATGCAAGCAGCATTTGTCGACATCGGCCTGGATCGCGCCGCGTTCATCCATGCCGCTGAAATCTCTCTGCGTGAGGGCCCGGCGGTGGAGAGCATCAGCTCCCTGGTGCACGAGGGTCAAAGCCTGGTGGTACAAGTCACCAAGGATCCGATCGGTTCCAAAGGCGCGCGGTTGACTACGCAGTTGTCGATCCCGTCGCGCTATCTGGTTTACATGCCGCGCACCGCCCACGTCGGCATCTCGCTGAAAATCGAAGACGAAGCCGAGCGTGAGCGCCTCAAGCAAGTGGTCAGCGATTGCGTGGCCAAGGAAGGGATCAAAGAGGCGGGCGGTTTCATTCTGCGTACCGCCGCTGAAGGTGCCGGCGCCGACGAGATCCTTATGGACATCCGTTACTTGCGACGCCTGTGGGATCAGATCAATGAACAGATCAAGACCATTTCCGCGCCGAGCGTGATCTACGAAGACCTCGGCCTGGCGTTGCGCACCCTGCGCGATCTGGTCAATCCGAAGATCGAGAAGATCCGCATCGACTCCCGGGAAACCTTCCAGAAAACCACGCAGTTCGTCGCCGAGCTGATGCCGGAAATCGCCGATCGTCTGGAACACTACCCGGGCGAACGACCGATTTTCGATCTTTACGGTGTCGAAGACGAAATCCAGAAAGCCCTTGAACGCAAGGTGCCGCTGAAATCCGGTGGCTATCTGGTGGTCGATCCGGCAGAAGCCATGACCACCATCGACGTCAACACCGGGGCGTTCGTTGGTCACCGCAACCTCGAAGAAACCATCTTCAAGACCAATCTCGAAGCCGCGACGGCGATTGCCCGGCAACTGCGCCTGCGCAATCTCGGCGGGATCATCATCATCGACTTCATCGACATGGAAGATGAAGAGCATCAGCGTCAGGTTCTGCGCACGCTGGAAAAACAGCTGGAGCGCGATCACGCCAAGACCAACATCATCGGCATCACCGAATTGGGCCTGGTGCAGATGACCCGCAAGCGCACCCGCGAAAGCCTTGAGCAAGTGTTGTGCGAGCCGTGCAGCAGCTGCCAGGGGCGCGGCAAGCTGAAAACCCCGGAAACCATCTGTTACGAGATTTTCCGCGAGATTCTTCGCGAGGCCCGTGCCTATCAGGCCGAGGGTTATCGCGTACTGGCGAACCAGAAAGTGGTCGACCGTTTGCTGGATGAAGAGTCTGGCAACGTCGCCGAGCTTGAAGGGTTTATCGGCCGCACCATTCGCTTCCAGGTGGAAACCATGTATTCCCAGGAACAATATGACGTGGTGCTGCTCTGAACCCCTGCGTCACACCCTTTTCACCGCGGCTGGCCTCAGCTTTTCGCAGTATTTTTGCCATGGGAGCCAACTGACATGGAACGTCTGACACGCATTTTGGCCGCAATCACCCGCTGGGGGCTGGGCCTGTGCGCGTTGGTTTTGGTATTGATGGCGTTGTACGTCAGTCTCGGCCGTGAACTGACCCCGCTGGTGGCCGAGTATCGTGCCGATATCGAAGCCAAGGCCAGTGCTGCGCTCGGGATGCCGTTGCAGATCGGCGAGCTGGAAGGTAACTGGAGCGGTTTTGCACCGATCTTGCTGGCCCATGACGTTATGGTCGGGGACGGTGCCAATGCCTTGCGCCTGGACCGAGTGCGCGCGGTGCCGGATCTTTGGGCCAGCCTGTTGGCTCGCGAAGTGCGCATCGCGCATCTGGAACTCAATGGCCTGAAGATCAGCCTCAAGGAAGCGGAGGACGGCAGTTGGGCGCTGGAAGGTCTGCCCGTGAAGAAAGATCAACCGCTCGATGCGCAGCAGTTGTTCAATCGTTCGCAAATGATTCAGCAACTCTCGGTGCTCGACAGTCAGGTCACGCTGCAGCCGCAGGATCACGCGCCGATGACCCTGACCTATGTCGGCCTCAATCTGAAGACCGGTGCCAGTCGTCAACGCCTCGATGCGCGCCTGACATTGCCCGATGGTCAGCCGGTCGCGCTGAGCCTGCGCACGCGCCTGCGTCCAGACCAATGGCAGAACAGCGTCGTCGACGGTTACGCCAGTCTGCCGCAAAGCGATTGGGCAAAATGGCTGCCCGAGCGCATGACCCAACAATGGAATTTTTCCGCGATCAACGCCGGTGGCGAACTTTGGGTCAACTGGGGCGAAGGCACTTTGCAAAGCGCCGCGCTGCGCCTCAATGCACCACAAGTGACCGGCGCCTACGCTGAGCGCAAGCCAATCCAGATCAACAATCTGGCACTCAACGCGTATTACCGGAACAGTGACGAAGGCGCGTCGGTGACCCTCGATTCGCTGGCGATGAACTTCGGCGAAAACCGTTGGGAGTCTCGCGTCCAGCTGCAACAGACCCGCGCCACCGATAAAGTCGAAGAACTCTGGCACTTGCAGGCCGATCGCCTCGATCTGACACCGATCACGCCGTTGCTCAATGCACTTGGACCGCTGCCAAAAGGTTTCGCTGAGGTGGTCGATCATTTGAACGTGACCGGCGGCCTGCGCAACGTGCTGCTGGATTTCCGGCCAGCGGCCACTGACGGCACTAAATTCAGCTTTGCCGCCAATCTCGATAAGGTCGGCTTCGATGCCTATCATGGTGCACCAGCGGCAAGAAATGTCAGCGGCAGCCTCACCGGTAACCTCGACGGTGGCGAGCTGCGCATGGACAGCAAGGACTTCGTTCTGCACCTCGACCCGATCTTCGCCAAGCCGTGGCAATACCTGCAAGCCAATGCGCGGCTGACCTGGAAGCTCGATAAAGAAGGCTTCACCCTGATCGCGCCGTACCTGAAGGTGTTGGGCGAGGAGGGCAAGATTGCCGGTGACTTCCTGATCCGCCTGCATTTCGATCACAGCCAGGAAGACTACATGGACCTGCGCGTCGGTCTGGTCGATGGCGACGGTCGCTACACCGCCAAATACCTGCCCGAAGTCTTGAGCCCGGCGCTCGACGAGTGGCTGCGTACAGCGATTCTCAAGGGCGCGGTCGATCAGGGTTTTTTCCAGTATCAGGGGTCGTTGAGCAAGAATGCGGGGGAGGCTGACCGCAGCATCAGCCTCTTCTTCAAAGTGCATGACGCCGAGCTGGCGTTTCAGCCAGGCTGGCCGCATGTCAGCAACGTCAGCGGCGATGTGTTTATCGAAGACAGCGGCGTGCGCATCTGGGCCAGCAAGGGCCAGTTGCTCGACACTCAGGTCAAAGATGTCTTCGTTAATATTCCCCATGTGCCGAGCGGGCAGAACAGCCACCTGTTCCTCGACGGTGCATTTTCCGGTGGTTTGGGGGACGGACTGAAAATTCTTCAGGAAGCACCGATCGGCACGGCGGACACGTTCGCCGGCTGGGAAGGTTCGGGCGACCTGCGAGGCAAGCTCAAACTGGACGTACCGCTGGCCAAGGACGATCAACCGAAGATCCTCGTTGACTTCAAGACCGCCAATGCGCGATTGAAACTCGCCGAACCCAAGCTGGAGCTGACTCAGCTCAAGGGCGATTTCCGCTTCGACAGCGCCAAGGGCCTCAGCGGGCAGAACATCGCGGCGCGCGCTTTCGACAAACCGGTCACCGCGCAGATTTTTGCCGATGGCAGCCCTGGCAAGCTCAGAACCCGGGTCGCGGCGTCGGGGCAGGTCGAGGTGAAGAAACTCACCGATTGGTTGGGCGTGACGCAGCCACTGCCGGTTTCCGGGACGATTCCGTATCAGTTGCAACTGAACCTCGACGGTGCTGACAGCCAATTGATGGTCAGCTCCAGCATGCAGGGGGTAGCGATCGATCTGCCGGCGCCGTTCGGCATGACGGCGGAAACGGGGCGCGACACGGTGTTCCGCATGACATTGCAAGGGCAGGAGCGGCGTTATTGGGTCAACTATGACCAACTGGCCAATTTCACCTTTGCCGCGCCGCCGAGCAATTTTGCCGATGGTCGTGGCGAATTGTTCCTCGGCGCTGGCGAAGCTGTGCTGCCGGGGCCCAAAGGCTTGCGGATTCGCGGCGTGCTGTCGGAGCTGGACGTGGCGCCGTGGCAGGATCTGGTTAGCAAATACGCCGGACAGGATCCGGGTGGCAGTGCCAGCAAGTTGCTCAGCAGCGCAGACTTCAAGGTCGGCAAGCTGACGGCGTTCGGCACCACGCTGGATCAGGCTTCGGTGCAATTGAATCGCAAGCAGGCGGCGTGGAATCTGGCGCTCGACAGTCAGCAGGCCAAAGGCACGGCCAGTCTGCCGGATGCCAAGGGCACGCCCATTGCGGTGAACCTGCAATACGTGAAACTGCCGGCGCCGGATCCTACGGTGCAGGCTGACGAGAACGCTCCTGATCCACTGGTGTCCGTCGACCCGACGAAGATTCCGGCGCTGGATATCACCATCAATCAGCTGTTCCAGGGGCCGGATCTGGTTGGCGGCTGGTCGCTCAAGGTGCGTCCGACGGCCAAGGGTATCGCCCTGAATAATCTCGATATGGGCCTTAAAGGCATCCTGTTGCAAGGCAATGGCGGCTGGGAAGGGGCGCCGGGCTCGACCAATAGCTGGTTCAAGGGGCGAATCGGCGGCAAGAACCTCGCCGATGTACTCAAGGGCTGGGGCTTTGCGCCGAGTGTGACCAGCGAAGAGTTCCACATGGATGTTGATGGCCGCTGGCCGGGTTCACCGGCATGGCTGGCGACCAAGCGCTTCTCCGGCACCCTTGACGCGTCACTGAACAAGGGCCAGTTCGTTGAAGTGGATGGCGGCGCGCAGGCATTGCGCGTGTTCGGTCTGCTCAACTTCAACTCCATTGGCCGACGCCTGCGTCTGGATTTCTCCGACTTGTTCGGCAAAGGCTTGAGCTACGACCGGGTCAAAGGCCTGCTGGTGGCGACCAACGGTGTTTACGATACGAAAGAGCCGATTCGCCTGACTGGGCCATCGAGCAATATCGAGCTCAACGGCAAGCTGGATCTGGTGGCGGAACAGGTCGACGCCAAGTTGCTGGTGACTTTGCCGGTGACCAACAACTTGCCGATTGCCGCGCTACTCGTGGGCGCTCCGGCGGTTGGCGGCGCATTGTTCTTGATCGACAAGTTGATCGGTGATCGTGTGGCGCGCTTTGCCAGTGTCAAATACACCGTCAAAGGCCCGTGGAAAGAGCCGAAAATCACCTTCGACAAGCCTTTTTAACTAGCAGACACTACCCTCGGCAGGAGCTGCCGAAGGCTGCGATCTTTTGATTTTGTTTTTTAAGAGCCTGATCAAAAGATCGCAGCCTGCGGCAGCTCCTACAAGGTTGTGTGCAGATTCCGAGGAACGGCCATGTCTTTAGCGGTGATTCAAATGGTCAGCCAGAGTGACGTGCTGGCCAATCTGGCTCAGGCCCGACGCCTGCTCGAACAGGCCGCGGCCGGCGGCGCGAAGCTCGCAGTGCTGCCGGAAAACTTCGCCGCCATGGGCCGTCGCGACGTCGCCGACATCGGCCGTGCCGAGGCTTTGGGCGAGGGGCCGATCCTGCCGTGGTTGAAACAGACCGCCCGCGACCTCAAGTTATGGATAGTGGCCGGTACTTTGCCGTTGCCGCCGGTGGATCAGCCGACGGCCAAGGCCAATGCCTGCTCGTTGTTGGTCAATGAACACGGCGAAATCGTTGCACGCTATGACAAGCTGCATCTGTTCGATGTCGATGTGGCGGACAATCGCGGCCGATACCGCGAATCCGATGACTATGCTTATGGCAGTGGCGTGGTGGTCGCGGACACTCCGGTTGGCAAACTGGGTCTGACCGTGTGTTACGACCTGCGCTTTCCCGAGCTGTACAGCGAATTGCGCGCCGCCGGTGCCGAATTGATTACCGCACCGTCGGCGTTTACTGCGGTGACCGGCGCTGCGCATTGGGATGTTTTGATTCGGGCGCGGGCCATCGAGACTCAGTGTTATGTGCTGGCCGCAGCGCAAGGCGGCAGCCATCCGGGACCGCGCGAAACCTTCGGGCATGCGGCGATCGTCGACCCGTGGGGCCGCGTGCTGGCGCATCAGGATCAAGGCGAAGCGGTGTTGTTGGCCGAACGCGATAGCGATGAACAAGCGTCCATCAGGGCGCGAATGCCGGTGACGCGTCATCGGCGGTTTTTCTCGCAGGGCGCACAGCGACCTGCTTCAGAACACGAATTTAAGGCGTAAACCTATGAGCGAGTTGTTGTCCTCAGTCAGTGATCATCTTTTGGCGCCCGGTGGCGTGACGATCGAGAGCCTGCAAGGCGTGCTCGGCGATCTGGCCGGTCCGGGCATCGATGCCGCCGACCTGTATTTTCAGGGCCAGATTTCCGAGTCGTGGGCGCTGGAAGACGGCATCGTCAAGGAAGGCAGCTTCAACCTCGACCAGGGCGTTGGCGTGCGTGCGCAGTCCGGTGAAAAAACCGGTTTTGCCTACAGCAATGCAATCACCCTCGAAGCTTTGGGAGCCGCGGCCCGTGCCGCACGTTCGATCTCCCGCGCCGGGCAAAACGGCACGGTGCAGGCGTTCAGCACTCAAGACGTAGCGCAGTTGTACGCGCCGGATAACCCCCTGGAAGTGCTGACTCGCGCCGAGAAAGTCGAGCTGCTCAAACGCATCGACGTCGCCACTCGGGCGCTCGATCCTCGCATTCAACAAGTCAGCGTGAGCATGGCCGGTGTCTGGGAGCGCATTCTCGTGGCTTCCACTGACGGTGGCCTGGCTGCCGACGTACGACCGCTGGTGCGCTTCAATGTCAGCGTGATCGTTGAACAAAATGGCCGTCGCGAGCGCGGCGGGCATGGCGGCGGCGGGCGTACCGACTACCGCTATTTCCTCGCCGAAGACCGCGCCATGGGTTACGCCCGTGAAGCGTTGCGTCAGGCGCTGGTGAACCTAGAAGCGATTCCTGCGCCGGCCGGCACATTGCCGGTGGTCCTGGGCTCAGGCTGGTCTGGCGTGTTGTTGCACGAAGCGGTCGGTCACGGTCTGGAAGGCGATTTCAACCGCAAGGGCAGTTCCGCCTACAGCGGACGCATGGGTGAAATGGTTGCCTCGAAACTCTGCACCATTGTCGATGACGGCACCTTGAGTGGCCGTCGCGGCTCGCTGAGTGTCGACGACGAAGGCACCCCGACCGAGTGCACAACGCTGATCGAAAACGGCGTGCTCAAGGGTTACATGCAAGACAAGCTCAACGCGCGTCTGATGGGCGTGGCCCGTACCGGTAACGGTCGTCGTGAGTCTTACGCGCATCTGCCGATGCCGCGCATGACCAACACTTACATGCTCGGCGGTGAAAGCGATCCGGCGGAAATCATTGCTTCGGTGAAGAAGGGCATCTACTGCGCCAACCTTGGCGGTGGTCAGGTCGACATCACCAGCGGCAAGTTCGTGTTTTCCACCAGCGAAGCGTATCTGATCGAAGACGGAAAAATCACCGCTCCGGTGAAAGGCGCAACGTTGATCGGCAACGGCCCCGAGGCGATGAGCCGGGTGTCGATGGTCGGTAACGATCTGGCGCTGGACAGCGGTGTGGGCACGTGTGGCAAGGATGGGCAATCGGTGCCGGTGGGTGTCGGTCAGCCGACGCTGAAGATCGATGCGATCACCGTGGGTGGCACGGGCGCATAAGGATGGAAACATCCTGTGCAGGAGCTGCCGCAGGCTCGGGCCGTGATCGGACGATCTTTTGATCTTTAAAAGCAAAGATCGCAGCCTGCGGCAGCTCCTGCAAGTGGCGATATCTCAACGCAGACCGCGTTGGGTATCGTCCAGCTCACGGATGTACTTGAAGATCTTGCGGCTGGAAGCAGGAGGTTTGTTTTGCGCAACCTCGTGCTGAGCCTGACGGATCAGGGAACGCAGTTGCTGGCGGTCGGCGTCCGGGTACTCGACGACGAATTTTTCCAGCACGGCGTCGTCGCCCGCGATCAGGCGGTCACGCCAGCGTTCGAGGTTGTGGAAACGCTCGTTGTACTGACGAGTCGAGGCATCCAGTTGATCGAGCAGCGTGAGAATCGCGTCAGTGTCCTGATCGCGCATCAGCTTGCCGATGAACTGCAAGTGCCGTTTACGCGCGATGTTCGCGGTGTGCTTCGGCGCATCGGCCAGCGCCCGGCGCAAAGCGTCGGTCAATG
>Ga0160456_100538_pt1 | contig 11581 bp, 11 predicted proteins | sample HID1972K_E6MG_FD_108261 | JGI IMG/M metagenome (GOLD analysis project Ga0160456, IMG submission 108261) | Enriched pill bug-associated microbial communities from UW Madison campus, WI, USA - HID1972K_E6 MG | ecosystem: Host-associated > Arthropoda: Insects > Digestive system > Unclassified ... | reverse complement strand
TCGCCCATGATGGGCAGGGTGACGGACCTGAACGCGACCATCAGCACGATCACCGACAGCCCGATCACGATGGCGAAGAACAGCGGCAGCGAGTCGCTGAGCGCGCCCGTGAAGTCGATGCTCGAGGCGACGGAGCCGCCAACGTAGATCGCGAGGCCGGCCTGGGCCGCGGTGGCCGCGTAGTCGCCGCGCACGCGCTCCACGAGCAGTTCAGTCTGCTCATCCTGCGGACTGCTGACGGGCAGCGCCTGCACGATGACGGTGTCGCCGGCGGCGTTGGGGATGGGCCCGATCACGAGCGCGACGTCCGGGTCGGCGCCGAGTTGCGACATCAGGGTCGCCACGCCCGCCGGCGGTGCTGCGGGGTCCAAGGTGACGGGCTCGCCGAGGTCGACGGCGATGACGAGCGGCCCGTTGGCTCCCACACCGAAGCCTTCGGCGACGACGTCGTAGGCGACGCGGGTGGGCGTGCCAACGGGGTCGTTGCCCTGATCGGCGTTGCCGAGGCGCAGGTCGAGCGCCGGGACGGCGAGTGCGATGAGCACGGCGAGCGCGCCCAGGCTCGTGATGAGCGGCCTGCGCTCCACCAAGCGAGCCATCCAGCCCGGCTCCGGCACGGCGTCCGCTGCCGTGCCCTCCTTGGCGAGGCGGGCGCGCTCGCGGCGGCTGAGCACGCGGTGCCCGTAGAGGGTGAGCAGGGCGGGAACCAGCGTGATCGACGCCGCCACGGAGAATGCGACGGTGACGGCCGCCGCGGTGGCGAGGCCGCTGAGGAACGCGATCTGCGGCACGAACATGCCGGCGAGCGCGATGAACACGGTGATGCCCGCGAACACCACTGCGCGTCCCGAGGTGGTCGTCGCCGCGATGACGGAGTCCTTGACCTCGCGGCCGGTCTTCAGCGCGAGGCGGTGACGATTGACGATGAACAGCGCGTAGTCGATGCCGATGCCGAGTCCCAGCAGCACCGCCAGCAGCGGCGCCGAGGAGGTGATGGGACCGAACTGCGTGAACAGGCCGAGGGCGGCAAGCGACCCCATCAGCGCCACGATCGCGGAGATCAGCGGCACGGTGGTGGCGAGCAGCGAGCCGAAGGCGATGAACAGAATGACGGCCGCGATGCCGAGGCCGATGAGCTCGCCCACGCCCACCTCGGGGTTGGCGAGCCGGCTTGCCGCCTGGCCCGCGTGGCCAACCTGAAGGTCGGCGCCGTTGGTGACCGCAGCGTCGGCCTCCTGCGCAATGTGCGCCACGGCCTCGATGTCGGCGAGCGCCACGTTGTAGGCGGTGTCGTTGTAGGTGACGGTGGCGTAGGCGATGTCCTGCCCGGCGCTCACCTGCGTGGCGACGTCGTAGGGGCTTGACACGTCGACGACGGATGCGACGGCGGCGATGTCCGTGAGCGCCTGCTCGATGGTGGCGCGCACCTCGGGCTCGTTGATGGTGCCTTGGTCAACCTTGAAGGCGATGGTGTCGGTGTCGCCCGCGGCGGTGGGGAAGCGCTCGTCGAGCAGGTCGTATGCGGCCTGCGAGTCGGTGCCCTTGAGGGAGAAGGTGTCACGCAGGTCGGGCCCGGCGGCCGTGTTGGCGATCTGCAGGCCCACGACGGCCGCGAGCCAGAGCGCCACCACCAGCCAGGGACGGCGAGTGGCGAACTTCGCGATGGCGGTCATGCTGTTTCCAATCTAACTGAACGACAGGTAAGATACTTTCAGAAAGCGATACTGGCACACTAAACGAACGATCGTCAAGTTAATTTTTGGGGGACGTTGCTGAGAGGATGCGGAGATGACCTCGGAAGTCACCGATGCCCGCCGTACTGACACCCGCGAGCGCGTGCTGAGCGTCGCCGCCACACTCTTCTCCGAGCGCGGTTACGCAGGCACGTCGATCCGCGACATCTCTGAGGTGCTGGGCCTGTCCAAGGCCGCGCTGTACTACCACTTCAAGTCGAAGGACGAGATTCTCGCTGCGATGGTGGAGGAGCCCATCGAGGCCATCCGCGGCGCGCTCGAGGAGCCTCGCGACGTGACCACCCCCGAGGGCCGGCAGGAGTTCATCCGCTCCATCCTCAACGCCATGACCACGTGCGACCCCGAGGTGCTCGCGGTCTTCAAGGACCCGCAGCTGCAGGGAGTCATCGGCCAGGAGATCGCCGGCTCCGGCATCACGAACGTGCTGGCGATCGAGCTGGCCAAGGGGCTCTCCGGAACCGACGATGTGACGCAGATCCAACCCGAGCACCTGCTGCGCGCCACCGCCGCTGTGGGCACTGGCCAGACGCTCATCGACACCTGGCACCTTGTCTACGGGCACATCCAGAAGTTCACCCCCGAGAACATTGACTACATCACCGCGACGGTGAGTCGCACGCTCGAGGGCTGAGCGGTCCCCGTCGCGGTTGCGGTATCGTCTCCGGCGATGGCCATGCGATATCTCTTCGACGGTTCGCGGCCCACCTTCGAAGGCGGACTGATGAATCTGCTCGCCGATCGACTCAACTTCAATCCGTCCAGCGGAGCGCTCGAGCGGTTGGTGCTTGCGCTGACACGGTCCCGCTTCGCTCGCGTCCGCAACTGGGGAGCCTTCGCGATTCAGGAGCAGCGCGAGCCGAGTGCTGCCTTGCGGGAGGCGGGACTCACGCTGGTGACGGACGATGACCTGCGCGTCCGGTCAAACGCGTTCTTGCTGGTTTTCGACCACCTGGACACCTGGACTGCGGACGAGGTGCACACGGCAATGGCGAGCCTTCGCGATCTGCTGTCCAAGCGGCTCGGCGCTGAGGTCGAAGAGGGCGTGCACGAGCGCATCGGGATTCTGGAGCGAGAGCTCGCGAGCAGGTCCCAGTAGAGGCGAGCCCGTAGCTCCGCACGGGTTCGTGCGAGCAAATCAAAGTGGCGTGCACCAGACTGTGGGCGGAAGGCGGGCCCTCAAGTTCTCAAGATGCTCATGGGTAGGTGTAAATGCAGCGCAAGACTCTCACGAACGCCACGTGGACCAAGTCGGGGCGCACGAAGGCGCTTGCAGCGCTCTTCAAGCAAGCTGGCTTCGCGCGCGATGGCGCCGATTGGGTGCTCGACCGGGGAGATCTCCGGTGGACCACCTTCTTGAGCGTTGTGCGCAGTCCCCAAGGCGACATCCATGATGTCGTTTCGGCGCTCTACCGAGTTGACCCGTCGACGCCGACCGCTACTCCGGAGTTAGTTGCTCAGTTCGCGCTCGAGGACCTCGCAGGTACTGACGCGGCGAAGACATACTCTCCCACGGTCATATCCGCAGAGGATCCACTGATACGCGATGCCCGCGACGTCCTGCTGCCGTTGGTTTCCGAAGTTGTCACGGTGCGGGACGTCGTCCGGGCTCTGGTGGATCTTCGGATCGTGCAGATCGGGTCGAATCGCAAGTTCCCGCCGGTTGACCTCGCCCGTGCGTGGTCGCTAGCGACGGATCTGGGCTATCCCGCCGAGGCTGAACGAGCGGAGCGGCTGATCGCGGCATCGGACTGGGATCGAAACTCGCGCGAGGTCTACGAGTCGATTCCTTCAGACGCCAAACCATCGACGCCGCTCGTGCCCCCTGCACGGCGCTCATGGCGCGAGCGGTTTCAGGGACGCCGTTGAGTTCGACGGCCGTGCTTCTCGAGCGGGCGCGCAACGAGCCGAATGGGCGGTCACGGGCGATTGCCGAGCCAGCTGAAGCGGAACTCAACCGCCCGTGAACTAGCCCTGCTCGGGCCGGTGCTGAGCACCGCGTCGGACAAGTTCCTTCAACAGCTTTCCTGAGCGCGCCGCCTGCCCCTGATACGCCTGAGCCGCCGCGAGCGGTGTGCCGGGCGGATGCGACAGCGCGCGAATCCGCACGCGGCCCAGTTGCGGGAGTTCGACCTCCACGCCATTGGACGGCCGATTGGGCCAGCGCATGGGCGTGAGCACCACGACCTCGCTCAGCGGCACCGCCCAGTCTTTGCCCTCGCGCGGCACCCAGCGCAGCACGTCACTGACCTCGATGAAGCCCACGCGCTGCGGGTCGTCGCGTTGGAACCCCATGCCGTGGTCGCCGATGTCCAGGCGGGCCCAGGTCTCGAAGCGCTCTGCCATGTCACCAGTGTGGGGCGGCGGCGAGGCATGTGCCAGCGATGACGCGCGCCGCCGGCTGGGACCGGGCACAAAAAAGCCCGCGGGCGCATCAGGGGGGGGATGTGCGCCCGCGGGCTATCTAACAGTGTTAGATAGTGACAATATAGTCGGGCGAGTGCAACGGTGCAATTCGAGGAGGCAGCGGCGTGGCGGAGCGACTGGAGCCCCTGGAACGGCGCCGGCGCATCCTCGCCCGCGCCATCGCCATCATCGATGAGGAGGGCTTCCAGGGCCTCACGATGCGCCGCCTTGCGCGCGAGTGCGAGATGTCCGCGCCGGGTCTCATGCATTACTTCCCAGACATGCCCGCGCTGCTCGTTGGCGTGGTCGCCTACCGCGACGAGCGCGACGCCTACGGCTTCGACCCGCCACCTTCCGGACCAGGAGTCTCGCGTGCGCTGCTCGCGATGGTGGTCCAGAACATCGTGGACCGGCCCAAGGCTGCAGAGCTGTTCGCGATGGTCGAGGCGCAGGCGATCGACCCGCGCCACCCGGGCCACGACTACTTCAAGTCTCGCTCGCTTCAGGTCACCGACGACTTCGAGTTCTACCTCGCCGCCGAGTTTGCCGAGCCCCGCGAGCTGGCGCTGCAGCTCATCGCGATCCTCGACGGACTGCAGCTGAACTGGCTGCGGGACCAGTCGGCGTTCGACCTGCCCGCGCGATTCTTCGCCATTGCCGACCCGCTGATGGATGCCGCCCGGCGATAGAGTGAGGCGCACGAGGGGGTGGCCGGTGAAGCGCATGCGGGTTCGGGTCGTGGCGCTGTGGCTCGCGGCCGGGATCGCGCTCGCGGGATGCAGTTCAAGCGAGGAGCTGTGGCCCGGCTTCTTCTGGTACGTGGACTTCCCCCCGGAGGCCGAGAACCTGAGCGACCAAGTGGGCGGCGCGGACGCCGTGCTGGTGGGCACCGTGAGCGGCGTCGATGTAGTCGCGCTCTATCCGGACGACGTGCCCAAAGGCGTTTACAACAGCTTCACCGTCACGCTCACCGTGGACACTGGCGACGACGACGCGACCGTGCGGTACGTCGTTGACTTTGGCGGCCGGGTCGACGAGACCCATCTCCACTTCGCGGGCCCGCTCCACTGGGACCGTCGCCAGGAGTACGTCTTCATGGTTGACGAGGACCCCAGAGGCGACGCCGACTACGTGTGCGCCACCGCGTACTACATCTGCCCTCTCTTCGTGGAGGACGGCCAGTGGCACTCGCCGGTGCAGGGCCCTTCGCTCGACTCGTGGCTTGCCGACGCAGACGTGCAGCCGTCGACGACGGGCTCGCCCTACGACTCGCTCCGCGCGCTCGCGCGCTAGCTACATCTCCTCGTGGCGATCGGGGTCGCCGTCGAAAAGCCGCCCGTCGTCCCGGGTGAGCGCGGAGATCGCCGCAACCTCAGCGTCGGACAACTCAAAGCCGAAGAGGTCGAGATTCTCCGCCTGCCGCGACGGCGTTGCCGACTTGGGCAGGGGAACGGCGCCCAACTGCACGTGCCAGCGCAGGATCACCTGGGCGGGCGTGACACCGTGGGCCGCCGCCGCGCTGGCGACCGCGGGCTCGTCGTACGGCGCGTTGCGCTTGCCGAGCGGGCTCCACGACTGCGTGACAATGCCGAGTCGAGCGTGCTCTGCGCGCAGTTCCTCCTGAGCAAAGTAGGGGTGCAGCTCCACCTGATTGATGGCCGGCGTCACGCCGGAGTCGTCGATGATCGCCGCCAGGTGTGCGGGCGTGAAGTTCGAGACGCCAACGGTTCGCACGGTGCCGGCCGCCTGCAGCTCGAGCAGCCCGCGCCACGCCTCGCGGAACTTGCCGGTGATGGGATTGGGCCAGTGGATGAGCAGCACATCGATCTGGTCGAGGCCCAGGCGCGCGAGGGACTCCTGCCCGGACTCGATGGCGGCAGCCGTCTCGTGGTGCCGGCCGGGCAGCTTGGTCTGCACGGTCACGTCCTCGCGCGGCGTTCCCGACTCCTTGAGGAAGTCGCGGATCGCGCGGCCCACGACGCCCTCGTTGTCGTAGTTCACCGCCGAGTCGATGAGTCGGTAGCCCGCGTCGAGAGCCGCGCGAATGGCGCGATAACCCTCGTCGCCGCGCAGTGGATAGGTGCCGAATCCCAATGCGGGGATGGCGTGGCCGTCATTGAGCGTGTGGTGGGGGAGAGGCATGCGCCCAGAGTACGGGCGTACGGCGCGCTCACGCACGCCGCGAGTGGCTAGCCTGGGCACATGACGGTCGCGTTTGTGCTGGGGGGCGGTGGCGTGCGCGGCGCCGTCGAGGTGGGCATGTTGCGTGCCCTCCTGGAGGGGGGCATACGGCCCGACGTTGTGGTTGGGACTTCGATCGGCGCCATCAATGGCGCCGCGGTGGCGGCCGAGCCCAGCCTCGCCGTCGTCGACAAGCTTGAGCAGGCGTGGGCGTCGCCCACGGCGTCGGCCGTGTACGGCGACTCGTGGATGCGGCAGATGCAGCGCCTCGCCAGGTCCCGCACACACCTCAATGACCCGGCGCCATTGCGCGCCCTGCTGGCCGAGCTGCTGGGCGAGGATGCGCAGTTCGAGGACCTGGAGCTGCCGCTCGCGGTGTGCGCCGCGAGCATCGAGCGCGCGGCAGAGGTGTGGTTCGACTCCGGTCCCGTCATCGACGCCGTGATCGCGTCCGCCTCCGTGCCAGCCGCGCTGCCGCCGGCGCTCATCAACGGGGAGCACTACGTTGACGGCGGCGTCGTGAACTCCATCCCGCTGGGCGAGGCCGTGGCCCGCGGCGCCACCGAGGTGTACGTGCTGCAGGTGGGGCGGGTGGAGCACCCGTTGAGCGTGCCCACCCGGCCGTCCGAGGTTGCGCGAGTGGCGTTCGAGATCGCCAGGCGGCATCGCTTTGCACGTGAGATGGCGGCGGTCCCGGCCGACGTCAAGGTGCACGTGCTGCCCTACGGGGGACCGCAGCCGGACGACGACCGCATCGGCTCCTATCGGCGGCTCGACGCCACGCACAGGCGCATCGCCGCCGCGTACGAGGCGTCTGCCCACTACCTCGCGGCGGTGTCCCCATGACGATTCCCAGTTTTGTGCGCCTGCCCCCTCGGTGGTTCCGCCGCATCGTGATCGCACCGCTCGTGGTGGCGATTGCGTTTGCGTGGCTGCCCATGGCCGCGTGGCTCGTGGTGCTCGTGGCCGGCGCCGTGGCGCTCGCCCTCCCGGGGCGCCTGCGTCTGCTGCGCGTGATCTTCATGATCGGCCTCTATCTGCTGTGGGACGCGACCGCGCTGGTGTGGATGTTCGCACTGTGGGTCGCATCCGGGTTCGGGTGGGCGATCCGCCGCCCGTGGTTCGAGCGCCGCCACTACGCCCTGGCGCGCGTGATGCTGCGCTCGCTGTTTGGCGCGGCCCGCTGGGTGCTGCGCCTCGACATCGTGGTGCAGGACGACGAGATGACCGTGCTGAGCGAGCCCGTGCCGGCGATCGTCGCGAGCCGCCACGCGGGCCCCGCGGATTCCTTCATCATCGTCGACGCGCTGCTGAGCCACTTCCGCCGCGAGCCGGCGATCGTGCTCAAGGACACCCTGCAGTGGGACCCCGCGGTTGACGTTCTGCTCAACCGCCTCCCGGCGCGCTTCATCACCCCAGCCAAGTTCGACTCGCCGTCCACGAAGCCGCGCAAACGCAAGGGGGGCGCGCACGCGATCTCCGAGCTGGCCGCCGGCCTCGACGACAACGACGCGCTGCTGATCTTCCCCGAGGGCGGCAACATCACCCCGCGCCGCCGCCTGCGCCGCATCGAGCAGCTGCGCGCGGCGGGCAACGAAGAGTTCGCCGAGCGCGCCGAGGCCTTCGCCCACGTCATGCCACCGCACGCGGGCGGGATCCTGTCAGCGATGAACTCCAGCCCCCGGGCCGGCGTGGTGCTGCTCGCGCACACGGGCCTCGAGCGCCTCGCGACCATCTACGACATCTGGCGCGAGCTCCCCGTCGACAAGCGCATCACACTCAAGGGCTGGACCGCCGACCCGGCGACGATCCCCACCGACAGCGACGACCGCGAACGCTGGCTCTACGACTGGTGGGAGCACATCGACGCGTGGATCGAGGACAACCAGCCCACAACGTCGGCCGCCGCGCAGCGCGCGATTCGCTAGCCGCCGTTGGCGCTGCGCGCAGTTTCTCAGCGCGACCCGATCTCGAACTCGGCGACGGCCACGGGAGTCTCTGACTCTCCCACCTGCAGCGCGAGCTCTGCTTGCCATGTGCCCGCCGCGGAGAGGACCACCGTGGCGGAGTAGGCTCCGGGCGCGACCGAGGTCAACTCGACCTCGCCAAGGTCGATGTCTCCGGACGACAGCCACAGCTTGGGCGTGTCCATTCCCTCAGTGGGCTCGCCCGCCGAGTCGAACAGCTCCACCTCGACCTTCACCGGACCCTCCAGGGCGGGCTTGAGCGTGGCGCGCGCCTCGACGTCGCCCAGGTAGACGGTCTCGACGACGGTGGCGCCCGACCCCACGGGGGACGCGTCGCGCTGCGGACTCCTCTCGACGAGGAAGCCGGTGATCAGCAAGACGACGACGAGTGCAGCCACCTCGGCGGCGATGTATCGGGCGAGGACCGATGCGGCGCCGCGCTGGTCCTTGCGCCGGGTGGCCTCGGTGATCTGGGGCAGGAGGATGAAGCGGTTGGCGGCGGCGATCCCCACGACGACAAGGGCGACGGCGATCTTGGAGAGCAGCAGCCAGCCGTAGGCCGTGCCGAACAGGACGTCCCATGAGCCCGCGATGCGCCAGGCGAGAACCGTGCCGGCGACGACGAGTACGACGAGCACGCCCGCGGCGGCGGTGGAGAACCGCGTGAGGACGTCGGCCGCGAGCGTCCCCGGCCGCCCGGCCAGGTCGGGCAGCACGAGGACGAGCGCCACGAGGCCCCCGAGCCACACGCCGCCGGCGAACAGGTGAAGGATGTCAGCGCCGATGACGAGCAGTTCCGGGGTCGCCGCCCGCGTGTGACCAGTGAACGCTGGCGCGGCCAGGGCCACGAGGGCTGCGGCAAGAGCGAGGAAGGGCCGAGGCCCGCCCCTGCGGCCGTCGCGGATCAGCCAGACGGCGAGCGCGGTGCCCAGCACCACCGCTGCCGACACCGCGTACACCGGCGTCGCGAGCGCGGCCCTGATGTCGGCGTCGGCCAGAATGCCTGGGCCGCCGCCGAACTGGTACCACGCCGTGAGGGGGAGGTTGAGGATCCAGGTCGCGGCGGTGGCGAGCGCGCCGTACCGCGCCGCTCGCACGAGCCGGGCGCGGGCGCGCTCCGTGCCGCGGCCGGCGGGCAGGATCAGCGCGAGGAATACGACGAGGCCAGCGGTCGTCAGCAGGCTCAGGTAGCCGAGCCATTGATTGAGACTCAAGAGCCAGGACGGACCGGTCGAGTCTGGGGGCAGCGCGATGATCTGAGCGCTCGGCTCGCCAACGGAGAAGACCAGCGCGCCGCTGATGGGATGGCCGTCGCCCGAGACGACTCGCCACGCCACGATGAGGGTGCCCTCGCCCACCTCCTCTTCCAGGCGGACCGACAGCACGGACCCGTCCGTGGTTGCCGACGAGGCCACCGTCTCGCCCGTCGCGTCGTAGACCCGCACCCCACCGGGGACCGCCGTGACCGACTCGGTGAATGTGAAGGTGATCGCGTCCGGCTGGGTTGGCAGAACGGCACCCTCGGCCGGGTCGGAGTCGACAAGCGTCGCGTGTGCGCTCGCGGGCGCAACTGGACCCAGCACGAAGAGGGCGGTGAGCGCCGCAGTGACGAGCAGAATCGAGCGTGTTCGCGTGCCACCCAAGCGGGTCCTCGAGCGCGTTGCGGCGTTGCGATGCACGTTCGGAACTCAACCAACATGCTGAACAGAAGTCAAGTATATGAACGCTCCGAGGTGAAGCGAATCTTCACCTGTGAACCGCCGTCCAAGTATGCGGACAGCGACTAGCATGGTGCTTCATGCTTCCCAGATGGCAGAAGAAGAGGCGCTATGACGACTGAGAACACCAAGGGCAATGCCGCGGGCGCGGTCAAGTCTGCCGCTCGCGCTCTGGACCTCCTCGATGAGATCGCTGGCAATGGCCCGGGCACTCAGGTTCAGCTCTCCGCCCGTCTGGGGATCCCGCGCAGCAGCCTCCATGCCCTGTTGCGCACGATGACCGACCGGAGCTGGCTGCAGACGGACTCGACCGGCAGCGTGTATCAGCTCGGCATCCACTCGCTCGTCGTCAGCTCCGCCTACCTCGCCGGCGATCCGGTGGTCTCGCGTGCGGCTGCGATCATGGATCAGATCTCGGCGGCCACCGAGGAGACCGTCAACCTCGGCAGGCTGGTGGGCGCGGACGTCATCTATACGGCCAAGCGCGAGTCGGCCCATCCCCTGCGGATGCACTCGCCCATCGGACGCCGCCTCCCCGCATACTCGACGGCACTCGGGCGCGCCGTTCTCGCGGAGCTCGCGAGGGAGGAGCGCGAGGCGCTCGTCCCCAGTCACATCGAGCCCCTGACGGTGCGCACGGTGACCGATCGCGACGAGGTGCTCACTCTGATCGACGAGGCGGAGCGGGCCGGCTACGCATCGGAGAGCGACGAGTCGTGTGTAGGGGTGCGCTGCTTCGGCGTCGCCCTGCCGGCGGGGCGCTCGACCGTGGACGGCATCAGCGTCGCGGTGCCGCAGAGCCGCCTGGACGATGCCCGCGAGGCTCACATCGTCGAGACGCTGCTCAGCATCAAGGCGCGTCTCTCCTCCGAGCTGGACCACGCGTTCGTTCGATAAAGAGGCGGAAGTCGTTCGCCCACGCCCCACCCTAGCGTTCAGATATCTGAACGACCCCAAAGAGAAATTCACGTATTCGACATAAGTTCTTGACTCTGTAGCAACGCGCTCCCTAAACTCGGCCCATCGAGGTGCGACAACGTCGTCGCCCTTGGAGTCGAGGAGCCTCATGAACGTCCCGCAGACATCCGTGCACACCAAGACGAGCCGGTCACTCCGGCGCCTGGTTGCTCTCTCCACCGTGATGCTCGTCACGGCAACGGCAGTGGCGGTGTCGGCGGTCTCGCCAGCCACGGCCGCCCCCGACGACGGGATCCTCAGGGTTCTGCTGTTCTACAAGACGAACTTCCACGCGTCGCATGTGCAGGCGCGTCAGGCCGTCAACGAGCTCGCCCAGGAGCTTTCCACGCAGTACGGCCAGACCCTCCAGGTCGAGGAGACCGACAACGCTGCGGCGTTCAACGCCGCCAACCTTGCCACGAAGGATGTCGTCGTCTTTGCGCAGACGGGTGGAGTGCTCTTCAACACGGCGCAGCGTGAGGCACTTGAGGACTACATTCGCGGCGGGGGTGGCTACATGGGCCTCCACTACGCCGCCTGGTCGGCGGGCACTGTCAGCGAGCACGACGTGAACCCGTTCTACCTGCAGCTCGTGGGCGCC
>Ga0160456_100532_pt1 | contig 11673 bp, 8 predicted proteins | sample HID1972K_E6MG_FD_108261 | JGI IMG/M metagenome (GOLD analysis project Ga0160456, IMG submission 108261) | Enriched pill bug-associated microbial communities from UW Madison campus, WI, USA - HID1972K_E6 MG | ecosystem: Host-associated > Arthropoda: Insects > Digestive system > Unclassified ... | reverse complement strand
CTGACCCGTGATCGCCAGTACGGTGAGGCCAAGTGGCAAGGGCGTTCCTACATTCTGGTCGACACCGGTGGTATCTCCGGTGACGAGCACGGTATGGACGAAAAAATGGCCGAGCAGTCGTTGCTGGCCATTGAAGAAGCAGACGTTGTGCTGTTCCTGGTAGATGCCAAGGCCGGTTTCACCGCCGCCGACCAGATGATCGCCGAACACCTGCGCAAACGTAACAAGCGTTCCTACGTGGTGGCCAACAAGGTCGACAACATCGACCCGGAAATGGCCCGCGCTGAATTCGCGCCACTGGGCATGGGCCACGCGATTCCGATCGCCGGTGCTCACGGCCGTGGCATCACGCAGATGCTGGAAATCGCCCTGGGTGATTTCCCGAAAGACGAAGAAGAGCCGGAAGACGGCGAAGAAGAGATCGTTGCCGAAGGCGAGGAAGCCAAGCGCATTCCTGGCCCGAGCGAAAAAGACGGGATCAAGATCGCCATCATCGGTCGTCCCAACGTCGGTAAATCGACGCTGGTCAACCGTATGCTCGGTGAAGACCGGGTTATCGTTTACGACCAGCCGGGCACCACGCGCGACAGTATCTACATTCCGTTCGAACGCAATGAAGAGAAGTACACGCTGATCGACACCGCTGGTGTGCGCAAGCGCGGCAAGATCCACGAAGAAGTCGAAAAATTCTCCGTGGTCAAAACCCTGCAGGCGATCAAAGACGCCAACGTGGTGATCTTTGTGATGGACGCCCGCGAAGGTGTGGTCGATCACGACCTCAACCTGCTGGGCTTCGCCATCGAGTCGGGTCGTGCGCTGGTGATCGCGATCAACAAATGGGACGGCATGACGCCGAGCGAGCGCGACTTCGTCAAGGTCGAGTTGCAGCGTCGGTTGTTCTTCGTTGACTACGCCGACATTCACTTCATCTCGGCCTTGCACGGTACTGGCGTGGGCAACCTCTACGCTTCGGTGCAGAACTCGTTCAAGTCGGCGGTCACCCGCTGGCCGACCAACCGTCTGACCCAGATTCTGGAAGATGCGGTTGGCGAGCACGCGCCACCGATGGTCAACAACCGCCGGATCAAGTTGCGCTACGCCCACTTGGGTGGTGCCAACCCGCCGATCATCGTGATCCACGGTAACCAGATCGAGAAAGTGCCGAAGTCGTACGTGCGCTATCTGGAGAATACTTACCGTCGTGTGCTGAAGCTGGTCGGTACGCCGATCCGCATCGAGTTCAAGGGCGGCGAGAACCCGTACGAAGGCAACAAAAACACGCTGACCGACCGCCAGGTCAACAGGAAGCGTCGGATGATGTCGCACAGCAAGAAAGCCGACAAAAAGCGCCGCGACAAGAAGTGATTGAGGTGGCCATTCCCGCAATTGCATGGGAATGATCAACCGCTTCTGTAGGAGCTGCCGCAGGCTGCGATCTTTTGATTTTGCTTTAAAGGCAAGATCAGAAGATCGCAGCCTTCGGCAGCTCCTACATGGGTTCGGCGATAAGAAGGGCGCTCACCAGAGCGCCCTTTTTTTATGGGCGTCGGATGGGCTATCCTCGGGCTCTCCCGCGCCGTCGTCAGAGCCGGGTGTTGAGCAGGGAACCCCCGATGATCACCAGTAAGCTGCCGAATGTCGGCATCACTATTTTCACGCAGATGTCTCAGCTCGCCGCGCAAACCGGCGCGATCAACCTGTCTCAGGGTTTTCCTGATTTTGACGGCCCGCAGTCTCTGCGTGACGCGGTCGGTCGGCACATTGCCAGTGGTCATAACCAGTATTCGCCGATGACCGGATTGCCGGCCTTGCGCGAGCAGATTGCGGCGAAAATCGCTCGCAGCTATGGCGTGCAGGTCAATGCCGACAGCGAAGTGACGGTCACGCCGGGCGCGACGCAGGCGATCTTCTGTGCGATTCAGGCGGTTATCCACAGCGGCGACGAAGTCATTGTGTTCGACCCGTGCTACGACAGCTACGAACCGGCGACAGAGTTGGCGGGTGGTCGCTGCGTGCATGTGCAATTGAACCCGGAAGATTTCTCCATCGATTTCGACCAGCTCGCCGCGGCCCTGAGCCCGCGCACGAAAATGATCGTCATCAATACCCCGCATAACCCGAGCGGTGCACTGATCAGCCGTGCGGAGCTGGATCAACTGGCGGCGCTGATCCGTGATCGCGACATCTACCTGATTAGCGACGAAGTCTATGAACACCTGGTGTTCGACGGTGTGCCGCATGTCAGCGTGCTCGCCCACGAAGAGCTGTATCAGCGTGCCTTCGTCGTGAGTTCGTTCGGCAAGACCTATCACGTCACTGGCTGGAAGACCGGCTACGTCGTCGCGCCGCCGGCGCTGACGGCCGAACTGCGCAAAGTCCACCAGTACGTCAGTTTCTGCGGTGTCACACCGCTGCAATACGCCTTGGCCGATTACATGGCCGAGCACCCGGAGCACGTTGAAGAGCTGCCGGGTTTCTATCAGGCCAAGCGCGATCTGTTCTGTGATCTGTTGACGCCGTCGCGCTTCACCTTCAAACGTGTCACCGGCACCTATTTCCAACTGGTCGATTACTCACAGATCCGTCCTGACCTGAATGACGTCGAGATGGCCATGTGGATGACCCGCGAGCACGGCGTGGCGAGTATTCCGGTGTCGGTGTTTTACCAGAACCCACCTGAAGGCCAGCGCCTCGTGCGCCTGTGCTTTGCCAAACGCGAGGAGACGCTGCGTGAGGCGGCGGCGAAACTATGCGTGATCTGAGTGCATTACCCGATCTCAATCTGGCGCTGATCCAGACCACTTTGGCCTGGCACGACCGTCAGGCCAACTTCGAGCATTTCGAGCAGTTGCTGGAGCAGGCACAGGGCGCTGATCTGATCATCCTGCCGGAAATGTTCACCACCGGTTTCTCCATGGAGTCAGAAACGCTCGCCGAAGCCGAGAACGGTCCGACCAGTAAATGGCTGCGCGTTCAGGCGGCGAAACTCGATGCGGTGATTACCGGCAGCGTGATTATTCAGGCTGCTGACGGCAGCCATCGCAATCGCCTGTTGTGGGCGCGGCCGGACGGTGAAGTGCTGCATTACGACAAGCGTCATCTGTTCCGCATGGCCGGCGAGCACAACCATTACACCCCCGGCGAACGGCAGGTGCAGTTCGAACTCAAGGGCTGGCGTATCCGCCCGCTGATTTGTTACGACCTGCGTTTCCCGGTGTGGAGCCGCGATGCGCAGGACACAGATCTGCTGCTGTACACCGCCAACTGGCCGGGTGCGCGACGTCTGCACTGGAATCGCCTGTTGCCAGCGCGAGCGATCGAAAACCTTTGTTATGTGGCGGCGGTGAATCGCGTTGGCACCGACGGCAAGGGTTTCGCTTACACCGGCGACAGTCAGGTGCTGGATTTCCAGGGTGAAACCTTGCTGGCGGCGGGGGAGGCGGACGGCGTGTTCAAGGTGGTTTTGGAGGCCGCACCATTGGCGGCTTATCGTGAGCGCTTCCCGGCGAATCTGGATGCCGACACCTTCGAGTTCACCTGAGGTAACTGATCGTTCCCACGCGGAGCATGGGAACGAGCGCATCAGGCAAAAAAAGGCCCCGGAGTTCGCACTTCGGGGCCTTTTGCATTGCAGCAAAGGCTTACGCCGCTTTCGCCTCAGGCTGGCTCAGCGAGCGGTTCAGTGCGCTGAACAGCGCCTTGAAGCTGGCCGTGGTGATGTTTTCATCGATACCCACGCCGTGCACCGCACGTTCACCGTTCACCCGCAGCTCGATGTACGCCGCTGCCTTGGCGTTGGTACCTGCGCCAATCGCGTGTTCGTTATAGTCCATGATCTCCACCGGAACCGGCAGACCGGCGACCAGTGCTTCCAGCGCACCGTTGCCCTTGCCGCGCCAGTGCAGGTTGGTTTCGCCCTGACCTTTGCTCGCCACTTCCACTTCGACGGCGCTGTTACCGTTTTCTTCCTGCAGGCGATGGCTGACCAGCGCGTACGGGGTGTTGGCTTGCAGGTATTCGCTGATCAACAGCGAGTGGATCTGCTTGGCGGTCATCTCCAGACCCAGACGGTCGGTTTCACGCTGCACGACCTGACTGAATTCGATCTGCATGCGACGTGGCAGGCTGATGCCGTATTCCTGCTCCAGCAAGTAAGCGATGCCGCCCTTACCCGACTGGCTGTTGACGCGAATCACCGCCTCGTAGCTGCGGCCAATGTCGGCCGGGTCGATCGGCAAGTACGGCACTTCCCACAGTGCGTCCGGTTTCTGTTGGGAGAAGCCTTTGCGGATCGCATCCTGGTGCGAGCCGGAGAACGCGGTGTGCACCAGGTCGCCAACGTACGGGTGACGCGGGTGAACCTGAATCTGGTTGCACTCCTCAACGACTTTACGCACGCCGTCGATGTCGGAGAAGTCCAGCTGCGGGTCGAGACCCTGGGTGTACATGTTCAATGCGACGGTGACGAGGTCGACGTTACCGGTGCGTTCGCCGTTGCCGAACAGGCAGCCTTCGACGCGATCGGCGCCAGCCATCAGGCCCAGCTCGGTGGCAGCGACGCCGGTGCCACGGTCGTTGTGGGTGTGCAGGCTGATGATCACGCTGTCACGACGGTTGATGTTGCGGCCGAACCACTCGATCTGGTCGGCGTAGATGTTCGGCGTTGCGCATTCAACGGTGGCGGGCAGGTTCAGGATCATCTTGTGCTCAGGCGTCGGGTTCCACACCTCGATCACCGCATCACAGACTTCCTTGGCGAATTCCAGTTCGGTAGCGCTGAAGGTTTCCGGCGAGTATTCAAACGTCCATTCGGTGTCCGGCTGCATGGCTGCATATTTGACGAACAGCTTGGCGGCGTTCACGGCGATGGCCTTGATGCCGTCCTTGTCCTGGTTGAAAACGATGCGACGGAAAGACGGCGAGGTGGCGTTGTACAGGTGAACGATGGCTTTCTTCGCGCCGCGCAGGGATTCGAAGGTGCGCTCGATCAAGTCTTCACGGCCCTGGGTCAGCACCTGAATGGTGGTGTCGTCTGGGATGTGGCCTTCTTCGATCAGGGTACGCACGAAGTCGAAGTCGGTTTGCGAAGCGGCCGGGAACGACGCTTCGATTTCCTTCACGCCGACTTGCACGAGGGTTTTCCAGAAACGCAGTTTCTTCACCGCGTCCATCGGCTCGATCAGTGACTGGTTGCCGTCGCGCAGGTCGGAGCTGCACCAGATCGGCGCGGTGTCGATGGTTTTCGACGGCCAGGTGCGATCCGGCAGGTTGATGACAGGAAACGCGCGGTATTTCGAAGACGGATCTTTGAGCATGCTCATCGGGAAATTCCTTATTGTCTGGGCCGAAAAGAGGCGGCCTGCCGGTGTTACGAATGTTCTGGGAAAAGCGTGGGACGAGGTGCCGCGATTCAGCCCGGCAGTCGTGCGCTGACAAGGCACAGGCTGCGGTGCTGGCGAAGCTGAATAAGGGTGTGAGAGGTTTTCATGCCTTCAACCCTAACCGCGAGGGGAGAGGTTGGCAAGCAGTCGGAAAAAATTGAGAGGAATACTCGGAAAGAGAGTTTTTGCGGGATTTTATTGCGCTGGAGATCGCTGATCGTTGTGATATTTGCGCGAGGTTTGATTGGGGCGCAATTGGGGATGATGGGGTGTCAGGGGGGTTTGAGTACAGCATAAGCCGCCATCGCGAGCAGGCTCACTCCTACAGTTGATCGTGTTCACAACACCGGTCCAATGTAGGAGTGAGCCTGCTCGCGATGAGGCCATAAGCTTCGCTCTATTTTTTAAGGCTGAAACGCGCCAATAAAAATCGCCGGATCCACCCGCGCATCATTCAGGCTGACATTCCAGTGCATGTGCGGCCCGGTCGCGCGACCGGTCATGCCAACCTTACCGACCACCGTGCCCCGCGCCAGTTGATCGCCGACTTTCACATCAATCTTCGACATGTGGCAGAACATGCTGATAAAGCCCTGCCCATGGTCGACAAACACGGTATTGCCGTTGAAGAAGTAGTTGCCGGTGAGGATTACCTTGCCTGCCGCCGGGGTCTTGATCGGCGTTCCGGCCGGCACTGCGAAGTCGAGGCCGGCGTGCGGATTGCGCTCCTCACCATTAAAGAAGCGGCGCACGCCAAACTTGCTCGACAGCGGTCCATTGACCGGTTTGTCCAGCAGCAGATTGCTTGGCGTGTTCGGGCTGAAGCTGCGGTAAGCCTTGATCTGCTCGGCCAGTTCGCCCTCGATGCGCTTGAGGTTCGACTGATCCGGGTTTACTTGCTGTTTGTTCTTCAGGGTGATGCGCTGTTCCGGGTATTTCTTGTTGCCCACGGTGAACGGCAGATTGCGCCCGCCACTGCTGATCTGTTGCGCGCCCGGCTTCACCGACAACGGCACGCCGACAATCGCCAGCCAGTTGTTCTGCTCTTTCACCACCAGCACCGGTTTGCCTTGATAGGTGGCGGTCGGTGCTTGCGCGGCATTGCCCAGATCGACCACGGCGACGCCACCCGGCACCGGTTTGTTCAGCAGTCGAGTGATGTAGCTGTCGGCGTGGGCATTGAAGGTCAGACAGAGCAGAAACAATGGAGCCAGAAAACGCGGCATGGATCAGTCCAGTAAAGAGAGGGTGACAGGCGTCAGGTGATTGTCCTCGACGCGCACTTGCAGTTCGCCTTCGCCCAGTTTGGCCTTCAGGCGCTGGCCAGTGTGGGTCTGCGCGGCGTTGCGGATCGCATGGCCGCGCTCATCGAGCAGAATGCTGTAACCACGGCCGAGCGTTGCCAGCGGGCTGACCACGTGCAGCGTCTGCATCTGACTGTGCAATTGCAGGCGACGGTTTTTCAGGCCTTCGCGCATGGCCCGTGGCAGACGTTCGGCGAGGCTGTCGAGGCGTTGGCGCAACATCGCCAATTGCCGTCCCGGATGTTGCCCGGCGAGGCGGGTTTCCAGGCGAATCAGGCGCTCGCGGCGAGTATTGAGATGACGTTCGAACGCCCGACGCATGCGCATGTCCAGATCGTCCAGACGTTGCGCTTGCTGGCGCAGACGCTCGCCGGGATGACGCAAGCGACGCGCCATGCCTTCGAGGCGCAGACGATCACGCATCAGGCGGTCACGCATGCGCATCACCAAACGGCGATGCAGGCTTTCGACCTGACGGATCAAATGGCTGGAATCGGGCGCGAGTAACTCGGCAGCCGCAGACGGCGTTGGCGCTCGGACGTCAGCGACAAAGTCACTGATCGACACATCGGTTTCATGGCCGACAGCACTGACAATCGGCGTCACACAGGCATCAACGGCGCGGGCCACGGCTTCTTCGTTGAAGCACCAGAGGTCTTCCAGCGAACCGCCGCCTCGGGCGAGGATCAACGCGTCGAAGCCACGGGCATCGGCCATTTTCAGCGCGCGGACGATTTGCGCGGTGGCTTCGCGGCCCTGCACGGCGGTCGGGATCAGCGTCAGTTGTACTTGCGGTGCACGGCGGCGGAACACGCTGATGATGTCGCGAATCACCGCGCCGGTCGGCGAGCTGATGATGCCGATGCGCTGCGGATGCGCGGGCAGCGGCACTTTGCGTTCGGCGCTGAACAGGCCTTCGACGCTGAGCTTTTCTTTGAGTGCATCGAAAGCCAGACGTAGCGCGCCGTCACCGGCCGGCTCAACGGTGTCGAGAATCAACTGATAGTCGCCACGGCCCTCGAACAGCGAGACCTTGCCGCGTACCTTCACTGCCAGGCCGTCCTTCAACGCCTGACGCACTCGCGCGGCGTTCTGCCGGAACAGCGCGCAACGCACCTGCGCGCCGCTGTCCTTGAGGGTGAAATAGATGTGGCCGGACGCCGGGCGGGCGAGGTTGGAGATTTCGCCTTCAACCCAGATGTTGCTGAACACGTCTTCGAGCAACACCCGCGCACGGCCGTTGAGCTGGCTGACGGTCAGGACTTCACGGTCCAGGCCAAGTCTTGCAAAGGGATCTTTAATCATGGGGCGCAGTTTAAAGGCATTTGCCGTCGAATCACCACAAGTCCCCTGTAGGAGTGAGTCTGCTCGCGATAGCGGTGTGTCGAATGTTCAACCGCGATCGCGAGCAGGCTCACTCCTACAAGGGGGTTGTGAAGGTTTCGATGAAGTGGTGGATCAAAGGTGTCGGATTCTGGCGATAGGCGAGGGCGACGGTGCTTTCGCCGTCCGGATCGCTCAGCGGCAGAAATCGTACGCCGCGTGGTGCAATGTCTTGCATTGATTCCGGCAGCAGGGCGATACCGAAACCGGCCTGAATCAACTGTAACTGCGTGGTTTTGCGCGACATCACCCGCGCCGCTTTCGGGAAGAAACCCTGACGCATGCACAGGTCGGCACACAGATAACTCAAGCCGCCGCGTTGCGGATGCGGGATCGAGATAAACGCCTCGTCCTTCAATTGCACCAGTTCCACAGTGTTGGCATTTGCCAGGTAATGATTGTGCGGTACCGCCAGTAGCAACCGTTCAGTGAACAGCGGGACAATCTGAATGCCTTCGCGCTGGCGCAACACCGGCAACCGCAACAGGCCGATATCGAGGCGCCCTTCGGCCAGTTCCTCCAGTTGCGCCTCGGAAGACAACTTGCCGATGTCCAGCGACACGCCGCTCTGCTGATCAAGGTAGGTGCTGATCTGCTGAAGAAGCCATCCGCTGATCGTCACCGTACTCGAATGGCTCAGGCGCAAAGTGCCGCGTTGGCCATTGCCAACCGCAGTGGCCATGGCGCTGGCCTTGCTCAGTTCGTTCAGCAGATTCCGAGCGCGCGGCAAAAATGCTTCCCCCGCCGCAGTGAGCCGGGGCTGGCGTGCCGTGCGTTCGAACAGCGGTGTTTGCAGACGCGTTTCCATGTCCTTGATCTGCCGGCTCAGCGCTGATTGCGCGATATACAAACGTTCAGCCGCCGCACTGAAACTGCCGCAGTCGGCGATTTCGACGAAGTAACGCAATTGACGGGTTGAAAGCACGAGCCATGCCTTTTCGAGATGAGTAAGCGACCTGGAAGATATTAGTCGCAACGCTTGGTGCTGGCTAAAGTCATCTCAGACTTATTAAGGAAGTAGACCCATGAGTGTGGCGGCGTTGTTGAGCGAGTGGACATGGGGCGCCGGTGGTTGGGCGTTGATCGGCTTGGGTATCGCTCTGGCCTATATCGTGTTCGGCATTGCCGGATTTGGCACGGCGCTGGTCGCGGGGCCGATTCTGATTCTGTTCATGCCGTTGTCGAAGATTGTGCCGCTGCTGGTGCTGCTGGATTTCGTCGCGGCGTTTGGCAATCTGCTGCCGTCGCGGCGGGATGTGGCCAAGCCCGAGTTGTTGCGGCTGCTGCCGTGCATGGCGGTCGGTTGCACGTTGGGCGTTATTTTCCTGCTTAACCTGAAATCCGATGTATTGCTGCTGTTGATGGGGCTGTTTATCAGCGCTTATGCGATTTACAGCCTGTGGGTAACAGCGCGGCCGACGCAAATGTCGGCGGGGTGGGCGGTGCCGATGGGCACGGTGGGTGGGCTGTTTGGTGCGCTGTTTGGCAGTGGCGGCTTTTTATATGCGATTTATCTCAACAGCCGATTGCCGAAAGAAGCGGCGCGGGCCACGCAAAGTGCGTTGATCAGTTGCAGCACGGTGGTGCGTTTGAGTCTGTTTGCCATCGCGGGTGTGTATGCCGAGCTACCCTTGTTGATGTTGGCGCTTTGTCTGTTGCCGGCCATGGCGTTGGGGTTGTGGATCGGGCGGCGGTTGACCATGCGTTTGTCGCGCGAGGCGTTTGTGCGATTGGTGACGTGGCTGGTGCTGGCGAGCGGGCTCGCGTTGATCGGGCGCTACCTCAGCACTTGACCGGATTTCGTCAGGTATTAAGCTGCCGGCCTTTAGGGCCTCTTCGCGAGCAAGCTCGCTCCCACAGTTGGAATGCATTCAAAGTGTGGGAGCGAGCCTGCTCGCGAAGGCGTCAGCAGCCACACCGCAGGACTTTCCATGAATTCGCAAAGCATCATCGTCCCGAAAATCTCCACCCTGCCGGTCCATGAACCCCGGGCCCGGGCGATCCTGCGCTGGCTGGTACGCAAGAACATCGTCAAGGAGGAGTTGAGCACCTGCGGCCGCACCGGCAATCGCATGGCGTACGCGATTGCCGATGGTGCCCGTGCCGTGGTGCTGCACCCGCAGGCGTTGCCATTCGGAGAGCCAATCAACGGCCTGGAGATCGTCACCAAGCGTTGCATCTACACCCCGGCGAAGGGCTTTCTCGAGGAGGCCGGTTGCGCCGAGTGCCGCCGCGAGGTCGGCGAAGCGCTGTTCGAGAGCCTCGAAGACTGGTTTCCCGGGCGCACCGATAACTTCACCTGCCCCGAATGCGGGCATGAAGATGACATTAACGGCTTTCTGTATTTGCAGGAATGCGGGTTTTCCAACCTCGGTTTCATCTTCAATAACTGGCTTGAGGCCGGTTTCAAGCAAAGCTTTATCGACGAGTTCGCCGACTGGCTCGATCAACCTGTCTCTTGGGTCAAGGTGGAGCTGTAGATCCGGGGATTCCCGTACATCAGCAACATTGATATTAAGCTGAGTTTTACGTTGATCCGAAGGGGGTGTCTGACTATAATGGCGCGCTTCCATTTTCCCGCTCGGGAGCCCCCGCGATGCTGCGTATCAGCCAAGAAGCTCTGACATTCGACGACATTCTCCTAGTGCCTGGTTATTCCGAGGTGCTTCCTAACGAAGTCAGTCTCAAGACCCGCCTAACCCGTGGCATCGAGCTGAATATTCCTCTGGTTTCTGCTGCAATGGACACCGTTACTGAAGCCCGTCTGGCAATTGCCATGGCTCAGGAAGGTGGCATCGGCATTATCCACAAGAACATGACCATCGAGCAGCAAGCTGCCGAAGTTCGCAAGGTCAAGCGTTACGAAGCCGGTGTAGTCAAGGACCCAATCACCATCGAGGCTGATGCCACGGTGCGTGAACTGTTCGAATTGACCCGTCTGCACAACATTTCCGGCGTTCCGGTCCTGCACGATGGCGACCTGGTCGGCATCGTCACTTCCCGTGACGTGCGTTTCGAAAACCGTCTGGAAGCCACTGTCCGTGAAGTGATGACGCCTAAAGAGCGCCTGGTCACGGTCAAGGAAGGCGCCGACAAGAACGACGTTCGCGAGTTGTTGCACAAAAACCGCATCGAACGCGTACTGATCGTCGACGACAAATTCGCCCTCAAAGGCATGATGACCGTCAACGACATCGAAAAAGCCAAAGCCTACCCGCTGGCCAGCAAGGACGACCAAGGTCGTCTGCGCGTTGGCGCTGCTGTCGGTACCGGTAAAGACACCGGTGACCGCGTTGCCGCTCTGGTCAATGCCGGTGTGGACGTAGTGGTAGTTGATACCGCTCACGGTCACTCCAAAGGCGTGATCGACCGCGTTCGCTGGGTCAAAGAGAACTTCCCTGAAGTGCAGGTGATCGGCGGCAACATCGCCACCGGCGCCGCTGCCAAGGCTCTGGCCGAAGCAGGCGCTGACGCAGTCAAGGTCGGTATCGGCCCTGGCTCGATCTGCACCACCCGTATCGTCGCCGGTGTCGGCGTCCCGCAAATCAGTGCCATCGCCAACGTCGCCGCTGCCCTTGAAGGCACCGGCGTACCGTTGATAGCCG
>Ga0160456_100530_pt1 | contig 11689 bp, 16 predicted proteins | sample HID1972K_E6MG_FD_108261 | JGI IMG/M metagenome (GOLD analysis project Ga0160456, IMG submission 108261) | Enriched pill bug-associated microbial communities from UW Madison campus, WI, USA - HID1972K_E6 MG | ecosystem: Host-associated > Arthropoda: Insects > Digestive system > Unclassified ... | reverse complement strand
GTCCGATGCGCTTCGGCGGCGAGGCGCTGCCCTCGCGCACCGCGCCCCCGCAGCTCGGCGCCCACAGCGACGCGATCCTGGCGGAGCTTGGCTACAACAGCCATCGTGTCGCCTCGCTGCACGCCAAAGGAGTGGTCGCATGAAGCTGCATTGGTCGCCCAAGTCGCCCTATGTGCGCAAGGTGATGGTGTGCGCTCATGAACTGGACCTGGTACAGCGCATCGAGCTCGTGCGCAGCGTGGCCGCGATGCTCAAGCCCAACGAGCGCTTGATGAGAGACAACCCTCTATCCAAGATCCCGACGCTGGTGCTGGACGACGGCTCGGCGCTGTTCGACTCCGTGGTGATCTGCGAGTACCTGGACACCCTGGCCGGAGGTGGGCGTCTTTTTCTGGAGCGTTCCGAACTCAAGTGGCAGGCCATGCGCTGGCATGCTCTGGGCGACGGGCTGATCGATCTGCTCATCCTATGGCGCAACGAGCGCGAGCGTGAGGTTCCCTCGGCGCAGTTACTTTCCGCCTTCGACCTGAAGGCCCGCGCCGTGCTACGCGTGCTCGACCGGGAGGCAACGCAACTGGAGCGAGCGCCATTCTCGATTGGCCACATCACGATCGCCTGCGCGCTGAGCTACCTGGACTATCGACTGGACACGGTGGGCTGGCGGGAGATCTCGCCTCGGCTACGCGCCTGGCACGATCAGATTCGCCACCGTCCCTCCCTTGCTGTCACGGAACCACGAGAGGGTTGAATCGAAACCCTGGCACATGTGCTGGCTCGGGCTTTGCATGCTCATTCGTAGAGCAACGCCGGGTTGTGCACCAAGATGCGCTCGATCGTGCGGGCGTGGCCCACCCAGCCCTTGAAGCGTTGCAGCAGCAAGGCTGCATCGGGCTGCGGGGTCACGCGCAGATGCGGCCAGTCGCTGCCCCATAGCAATCGCTGGGGGTTGGTCTGAACCAGCCGGTCGTGAAACGGCCGCCCCAACTCCAAGTCTGTCATCACCGGCACGTTTCTGTACACGCACAGCTTCACCCAGACTTGGCCCGCGCCCAACAGTTCGAGCAGGCAGCGGAATCCCGGCCCCTCTGTCCCGGCCGTCACGTCGAAGCCTCCCATGTGGTCAATGACCACCGGAACCGGCAGGCGGTGCAGTTGCGCGGCGATGCCTGGCAGGCTGGCGCAGTCCGTCCACAGCTCGGCATGCAAACCCTCGTCCGCGAGGGTGCCCGCCAACCGACACAGATCATCGAATGAAGCGCTGCCGCTGAAATTGGCGCCTGCACCGCTGCGATGACCGAAGCGCGCTGCTCGCACGCCCTTGCTGTGCAGCCCGCGCAGTGACTTAGATGCCTCGTGCCTGACGACCGCCACGCCGCGCAGCATAGGAAACGCCGCCAAGGTATCCAACAGCAGCCGATGGTCCTCGCCATAGGCACTGGGATGGACCAGCACGCCGTTCGACAACCCGAGGCGGCTCAGCAGGTCGAGGTACTGCTGACATCGCGCTTCGTCTGGCGTATAGCTTCGCTCGCTTGCGAGCGGGTAACGGTCGTAAGGCCCGAACAGGTGAGCATGGCAGTCCCAGCCCATGCTCATCGCGCCTCCTCCTGCGGCAGCGAAAAGGCCGGCTCCACGCCTTCTGGTAGCGGGATCTCCTGCGCGTTGAGCATCATCGCGACCATCGTGTAGTAGCCCACCAACGCCGTGAGTTCCACCAGCGCGCGCTCGCCCAGGCATTCGAGCGCGCGCGCATGTGTGGAGTCGAACACGGAGTTGGTGGCATTGAGTTCGCGCGCGTAGTCGACCACCACCTTTTCTTGCGGAGGAAGGCCCGCCGGCATGGTGTCGGCCAGCAGCGCGTCGATGACCTCCTGTGGGACACCGGCCTTCTGCGCTTCGATCCTGTGGGCATGCCATTCGAAAGGCGAACGGCAAGCGCGTCCGGTCACGAGGATCGCGAGTTCAGACTGCCGCGACGTCAGCGTGGTGTCATAGCGAAGCAATTCGCCCAGCGCCTGCCAGCGATCGGCCAGATCTGCGTTATGCAAGGCCGCACGCAGCGGCCCCTGGACTTTACCCCGCCGTCCCGCAACGACCTTGTCGTAGACGCGACGCTGCGCGGGCAGCATGTCCTCGGGTGAGGGAAGCGAAATTCGGGGCATCGACGGTCTCCTGTCTTCCGACAGCGTAGCGCCCAATCCGGTCGCGCCCTCAGCACCACCTAGGCAAGACTGCTATGCGTCTCGCGTCATTCCGTCAGGCTCGGGTGCCACATGCCCTTCTTCGCCATCTCGTTCACCAAGTCCGTGATCCGTGCGGTGACGGCCATCACGGCACGACTCGGCCCCTTGGAACGGGCTAGTGCCATCGAGATGGTCTGCTGCATCGAGGGAGAAACGATCCGGGCAGCCTGGATGCGGCCCGCCTCTCGCTCACTCCAGACCGCGTGCAGTGGCAGCACTGCATAGAGCTTCTCGTGCTCGACCAATAGCTTCTGCAATTGCAGCGAATTCCCGTCGATCGCTGGATTGAGCGAAATGCCCTCCCGTCGAGCCATCGTATCCAGCACGCCTCTGAGGCCATGAGGTGGGCTGGGCAGGATCAGAGGCAGTTCATGCAAGGCCGAGAAGGTCACCTCGGAGGCCGAGGTAACCGCATCGCCAGTACAGCCAATGAGATAGCTGTCCAACGTCGCCAGAGCCTGCTCCTGCTCCGGCAGCGAGCTGCCGTAGCGATAGAGGATGCCGATATCGACACGCTCCTCGTTGAGCCACTCCTCCAGCTGCCCGCTGGAGCCCTCCAGCACCTTCAGTTTGATGGCTGGATAGCGCTCTCGGATGGTCGTGAACAGGGGACCAATGAGCGAGACGCTGATCGAGCTCAGTGAGCCGATGGTCACCTGCCCCGCAGGCTCCCGAGCCTCGCCGATGACGCCCTTCTCCAGGGCCTCGGCGCTTCCCAGCAGTTGTCGAACTTGCGGCAGGATGCGAATGCCGACGTCGGACAACTCCACCCCACGCCCCGTGCGGTTGAACAGGCGGGCACCACATTCGCGCTCGAGTGCATTGAGTTGGCGACTGAGTAGGGACTGGTTGCTATCTAGGGAGTGCGCCGCTCTGGTCAAGCTTCCCAGCTCGGCGATAACCAGAAATGTTCGCCACCGATTCAGGTCGGAGGTGAAGGATAGGCGGTACTCCGTGAGCTTGGTGTTGGACATGTCGAAACCATAGACAGTGATTCCCGGGCAGTCCTGATCTCAGGAAAACGGACACTCGACGCGCTGCGGCGCATTCGACCGAGACGATCCTGACATGGTGCGGAAGATACCACCAAGACGCCGACAAGTTGGGCGTCGCGTTCATGTAATTGCCACGCCTTTCTGTCGCCCGCTTTCCCATGACATCCCGCCACCGCGTATTGTGACGGCGATCTGCAGCCCCAATCGCTGCTCGATCTCCGGCTTCCACGGCGCTAGGCTGAACCCTACGCCGTCATCGAGCATCGCGTACCGCCCACTTGCAAGCCTCACGCTGCGTCGGTAGATGCCGGCAACGCGCTGGCCGTCAGCCACGGGGCGATGCTCCAGACCAGTTTCTGCAGCAATGTCTTTCGCGGCCTGCGTCAGTTCTCGATTGCGCAGTTTCGCAAGCAGATTGCGCGCCAGGCTCACGTACTCGCCACGCTTCTCGGCCAGCCCTTGTTCCTCAAGAAAGTCGGCTCGCTTTTGTAGAGCCGCCCTGACCTCACCGCCAAAGCCCACGTCACCCATTCCCCCGCTGCCGCCGATCAACTGCCGGTCCAGCCAGGTCGCACCGATCGCACGCACCTGCCGCTCGATGGAAAGGTGCGATTTCAGTTCCACCGCCGCGCTGCCCAGGCGCTGCATGTCGTATTTCCGCCCCTTCTGCGCCAAGTCGTTTGGTACCTTCCACAGCCCCTCTGCCACGCGCTCCACGATGCCAGCCCGACGCAGAGCTTCCAGCCGGCGGACGTGGGCCGCGACAACCTCCTGCGGGTCTCGGCCGGCCTTGGGCTGCCCCTGCGCAATGGCCAAGTGCTGATCGGTACGATACAAGCCATCGCTCGCCAGTGTGGCGATACTGCGGTCTGCGTCTCGTACTTCGGCAGAGCCACCCACCTGCACCACCGATCCGGTCGGGTAGTTCGCCAGATCATCGCGCGCGCCGAGCACGACGTAGTGGACCCTGCCATCGATTCCGTCGATGACCAGATAGCCCCGGTCATGCAGATTACCGGTCATCCCTTTGGCGGCCACTCGACCAACGACGGCGCAGTCATCCTCGCCCGGCTCGAACACCGCCAACTCACGCGGCTGACCACCCATAGCCCGCTGCACGGTGCGGATGATGTCGCCGCGCTCGCTCAAAGCGCGCAAGGTCTTCTCGGCATCCGTATGGATGGCCCAGGTGCCAGGCCGGATCTCGTCGGCCAGGCCGAGGCGCTGCAAACGTTGCAGGCGGCCAATCAGCATCAGACGCTGCCGTTGCAACTCCGGTTCGCTGAAGCGCTCGATCTGCACCCGACCATCGCCACCAGCCTCCCGCTGCAAGATGCGATCCAGGCCCGTCCATCGCTCTTGGTCGACTTCTCGCAGCATGGCACGTTGCATCTCCAATTCGGTGCGCAACCCCAGCCATTCAGTCGCCAGTTCCGCCGCCCGCCGGCGCATCCCCTCGGCAATATAGTCACGGGAAATGATGAGATCCTTGCCCGTGTCGTCCTTGCCGCGCAGGACGAGATGGGTGTGTGGGTTGTCGGTGTTCCAGTGGTCTACGGCCACCCAATCCAGCCGCGATCCCAGATCGGCCTCCATACGGGCCATCAGGTGGCGAGTGTAGGTGCGCAAGTCTTCGATCTGTTCGGCGTCTTCCGGCGAGACAATGAAGCGGAACTGGTGGCGGTCGCCGCCCCCGCGTTCCTCGAAAGCAGCGGTATCCACCGCGTCAGTCGTCGGGCCATAGGCACGACCCGTACCGCCCTGGCGTTCCACGCCCTCGCGCTCGATATACCGCAGGTGCGTGGCAGTGGAGCGCGGCCCAGCCTTCGCCAAATTGACCAGCCGCGCCTTGATCGTCACGCGCCGCGCGTTCGGTGCCAAACCCTGGCCTGCGAAGCGTGCCGCGACGTGGCCGCGCCCAAGACGAGCACCCGGTTGCCGACTCGCCTGGGCGACTTTGGCACCGACCTTGCTGCTCTCGCGCAGAACTTGGCTGACGAAGGAGTTGCCGCGCTGCCTGGGAACGCCGGACCGGACGCGGAAGCGTTCGTCTTCATTGCGGCTCACGCAGCACCTCCATCCAAGGCCAGCGCAGCCTGAAGGGCGAGGCACGCGTATTCGTCAATGCCGACAAGGCATTGCACCGTCTCGCGGCACGCTGACGCCCCAAGCGCGTGCCGCGCCACCCCCACGTACAGACTGGCTTTTCGAAGACTGACGTGCCGCGACCTTTTATCTTGCCCTCCGCCTGCGCCTCCCGCATCCGCTCCCGGCTCCGGCCCGCCGCCAGCCGCGCACCGGGTGCGCAGCGCTGCCACGGTGGCAGCGCGGGTGCAGCGAGCGCTGCACGCTGGCGCCAGGTTCTGTGTACCCTGGCGTGCGGCATCCGTGCATGCCCGGTACAGGCTCGGCGTCCGCGCAGAGGCAGGTGCATGGCCATCACCACGTCCACAGCGGTTGCGCGACACCGAGCACCGCGGACACATCAACGGGACCGAAGTAACGGCTGTCGAACGATGCCGGATGCTCGCCCAGCAGGAACAGCTCCCCGCTGCCGAGACGCCGGCACTGTGCCCAGGCCTCCAGTGGCCGAAGCTGTCCATCACGGGTGATCGCCCGCGCCACGGTGACCCCACCGATGCGCACCGCTCGGCCGGACATACACACCGACTGCGGCGCCACCGCGCCGATGCGCTTAAGCACCGGCACGCCCTCGGGCAGGTAGCCGCGCTGCGCCGCGAACGCAGCCGCGTCGGCAGGAAGCCGGGCCAGTACGATGCGGCCGGTATGCAGCAGGTCGTGGTCGTCGGCGGCCTCGATGCGATACCAGCCACGCGCTACGCTGTCGCTGGCATTGAAGACGATGCGCACCGCAGGCGGCACCACCATCGGCCCAGCGATCGCCGCCAGGGCCAGCGCCATGCAGGCCAACAGCAGGCGTCGTCGCATGCCGGCCGTCATTGCAGCGCCCTGCGCGCCAGGTGCGCCGCATGGCGCCCGGGCGTGTACGCCGGCAGCGGCTGGCGAGCGGCCAGCCGGTTGCCCACCGTGCGCCAGTAGGTGGCCGCCACCCCGCACGGGTCGATGCCGGCCGCCTCGATGGCATCGATGGCGGCGAACACGGCCTTGACGCGATCCTCGCCATCGGCGCGCAGCAGGATGCAAGCGCCGGGCGACACCCCGGAGACCCGCTGCATGCCGTCCAGCGGCACCGGCGCCTGCAGCACCATGAGCTGCCACAGCGCCGTGCCGAAGTCGTTGCCGAACCACTTGATCCGGCAGCACACGGCACCCGGCATGAACACCGCCACGCGCCGCCAGCGGTCCAGCACGACCTCGCGCTCGGGCCGCCCGAAGCGCAGCCAGACGTTCACGCGGTGCTCGACATAGGCGAGCGAGACGCGCATGGGCATCGGCGCCGGCGGCAGCGCCGCCTGCGTCCAAGCCTGCATGCCGGGCCTCTTCATGCCAGGCCTCTGATCTGCCGCCTGCGCCGGCCTCATGGCCCCGCCTCCGGGAACTCCCGCTCCAGCAGCTCGCGCAGCATGTCGGCGGCCGTGACGCCGCGCCGGAACGCGATCACCTTGATGCGCCCGCGCAGCGCGGGCGTCACGTCGATGGTGAGCCGGGCGGTGAACACCGCCGCCCTGCCCGGCGCCGCGGCGCTGTCCGCGCGGTGCACCCAAGCCGTGGCCGGATCGGGGGCCGGCCGGCGTCCGATCGGTGCGCGGCGCTGCTTCGAGGCATCGGCTGTGGCTGTCATCGCACCACCTCCGTGCCCTCCCCCAGCGCTTCGCGCACGGCCTGCGCCAGCGCCGCGGTCTCGCGCGCGGCCATGCCCTTCGGCGCCACCTCCCACACCAGCTTGCCCGCCGCCACGCAGTCGGCGAACGCGATGCGCTGCCCGACATCCGTGCGCAGCGTCGGGAACGGCTGGCCGGCCAGCGCCGCCCTCGCCTCGCGCCCAATCACCGTGCCGACCACGCGCCGGTTGATCACGAAGGCCGCGCGCAAGGCGGGCCGGAACACCTGCGCCTCGGTGATCAGGCTCACCATCTCCTGCGTGGCCCATACGTCGTAGGCGCTGGGCTGCACCGGGATCAGCACCAGGTCGGCGGCCAGCAGCGCGGAGCGCGCCAGCGCCGCGACTCTGGGCGGCCCGTCGATGACCACGTAGTCCGCCTGCCGGGCGATCTGGGGCACTTCCCGGTGCAGGGTGTCCCGGGCCAGTCCGAAGACCCCGTAGAGCCGTCCCCGGCCGCCCTGCAGGCGCCGCTGCGCCCAGTCCAGGGCCGAGCCCTGGGGATCGGCGTCGATCAGCGTCACGCGCCGTCCCTGGCCGGCAAACGCGCCGGCCAGGTGGGTGGACAGCGTGGTCTTGCCGGCACCGCCCTTCTGGTTGAGCAGCGCGATGACCCGGCCGGCCCTGGTGGCCTGGCTGGCCCGCCCTTCTGCCGGACGGTCTTCCTGCGCCCCGGATGCGGCGCTGCCCATTCCTTGGGCAGCAGTGTCCGAGCCCCATCTCTTATTCATAGAGTTAGTCCAGGTTATGGATAAAAGTTAAGGAAGGCCCGAACCGTTGCCGGGCGCGGGTTGCGGCAGGTTTGGCGCCGGTGATCTCCCGATGGAACCGCCGGCGATATCCCGAAGCGCGCGCCGGTGATCTCCCGAGTCCGTCCCCACGCTATCCACAGGTTCTTCAACAGCCCCTGTGAACAAGTCGGGGCGTTCGTCGGCTCGCTCGTTGGAGATCTCGGTAGGCCGGAAGGCCAGCCACTCGGTGCGGCCGGACCACTCGATGGCGAGCCGGTAGCCGGGCAGCGACTGGCGTCGGGCGAGCCCCCGCAGGTGCAGCGCGAAGTCGCGGTAGCGCTGCAGGCTGCCGGACTTCAGGTACAGGTGGCGCAGGTCGAAGCGCCAGCCGTGGCGCTGGCGCCCGCCGTGCTTGCGCACCAGGCGGTACAGCCAGCGCTCGATGCCGCCGGTGAGCCGGAAGTACGCGGGATCGAGCGTGAGCACCAGCGCCTCATGAATCACGCCGGAATAGAACCAGTCGGGCAGGATCAGCTCGATGCCGTCCGCCCTTCCGTCGGGCCGCAGGTGCTCGCGCCACTCGTTGATCCACGAGAAGCGGTGCCGGAGCTTGCCGGCCTGGCGGATCGAGGTCGATACGGTGGTGGACTGCAGGCGGTCCAGCGCGGCGCGCAGCCCGAGGTACTCGGTGCGGCCCGTGCCGCGCCGGGCGAAGCGCAAGATCTCGTAGGGCGTGGCGGCCATCAGGCGCGAGGTACCGCGGCCCTCGTCGCGTGCCTGCACGATCTGGCTGGCCGCCCAGATCAGCACGTCGGCGTCCCAGATGGTGGCGATACCGTGCTCGGGCACGCCCTCCACCGTCAGCGAGACGGCACCGGCCTCGAAGCGGATCGGCACGGTGCGCCGGGACTTGGCCAGGCTGAAGAAGGGATAGGCCATCAGGTCCTGCGCGTCGCGCGGCGCCATGTCCTCGCCGGGCAGCGCGCGGAACAGCGCGAGCTGCTCGCGTTCGCCCGGGCGCCTGGACATCGGCATGCCGGCCTCTCCGATCCGATCAGCGCACCGAGTCCCGGACCACATAGCCCGGATCGGAGGTCATGCCGAAGGTGTTGCCGTCGGCCCAGGCGCGCAGGTCGGCCATGGCGTAGACCACGCGTGCGCCGAACTTGCGAAAGCGCGGGCCGCCGCCCAGCACGCGCTGCTTCTCCAGGGTGCGCGGCGACAGGCGCAGTAGCGCGGCCGCCTCGTCGGTGGTCAGGAATTCAGGTTTTACGGCGCCCGCCTGGGCGGGCTGCGGCGCGGCCGCTGGCGCGCCGCGCGAAAGGATCGAATGTGCTGCTGCCATGAAGGCCTCCATCTCGGTGGATGGGCCGCGAGGCATCCGCGGCCCGATGGAGGCAGTCTGGGCAAGGAGCGGGAAGGCGCGAAGGGAGATTCGGTTCGGAAGCTTGTCTCCGTGGGCGGGCGCTAACCGGGGCGAACGCCGGCGAGCCGGAGGTAGCCACCCGCCATCAGGGCCTGGGCTCGGGAGAGGATATGGCGCACCTGCGCGCGCAGGTCGCTGTCGGCATGCCAGCATCCGGCAACGGCCTCGGCGCCGAAGATCGCCTCGCCGATCTCCCGGTGGCCGCAGCCGGCCTGCAGGGCATCGAGTGCCTGCAGGCCGCGCAGGTGCAGCAGGTCCGTGCGAGAGACGTGCCGGAAGGCCGCTTCTGAACGTTCAGCACGCAAGGCCCGCAGCACAACTGGCACAGCTGCGGCATCGCCCCCGGGCGGCACGGAGAGCCGGCAAGCCGAGCCATGAGCCAGGGCCGGCGCAAGGCTGGCCTGGAAGCGATGCGCGCCGGCGTGCGCGCAGAGGATCAGGTCAGCGCCGGCATGCAGCAAGCGTTTGCAGCCGCGGATACGCCAGAGGTCGAAGACAGGACGGCCCGCCACGACGTCGGCCTGCGCCGGCCGCACGTGCGGCAGCCTATCCTCGGCACCGATCCAGACTGGATGCGCATCTCGCGCATCCAGGCGCGGGTCAAGATCGAAACCGAAGCCCCCAATGAGGAGCCGTCGCAGCGCGCCGGCTGCAGGACGCGCCAAGCCAGGCGACGCGGTAGTCGGGATGCCGGCGCAAGTACTCCCAGGCCAGCGCCGGACCATCCAGGTCCAGCGCATAGAGATAAGCGGCCGGGGCGAACCAGGGCGCGGAAGTGGTATCGCAGTGCATCGTCATGGCGGCAAGTTCCTTCGGCAGGAACTGCAAGCTGCCACGGATCGGCCAGGCGTGGGCCGCGATCGTAGCGAGGGCAGGTCGCGCGAAAGGCGTGCCTGGTGACTTCGGCGCCCTGGTGTATCCGCTGCCCGTCAGTCCGTGATCATGCCGTCGCGCTGCGCGTCGGCCACGTAGGCGGACAGGGTCTTGCGCGACCGATATTGCATCTCGGCAGCCACGGGCAATCCCTTCGGTCCCTTGATGCCCGCCAGCATGGACAGGCTCACTTCGCCTAGTTCAGGGAATCCGGTGCCCGCGTCGATGAGCCCGTAGGCCAGGTCGCCATCGGCGGCCAGGGCTGTGAGCACCCAGCAGGCGCTCGCGTCCGGCACGTAGAGCTTGACCACCGGGTATGGGTCGAGATCCTCGCCTCGCGCACGGGCAACCCCGTTGGCCAGCATCTGGCGGCGCTGCTCATCGGTCAGAAAGGCCATGGAAGCTCCGGGAATCAAGGGGAACCGACCTTCGGGCCGGCAGCACCGTGGGCATGGGATGAGCCCTGTAGCCGCCCTTGCACGCGTGCGAATTCTAGGCGGTCGGCATTTCGATCTGGTGTCAAAGAGTTATTTTTAACGTGGTTTTAATGACCATGCCTCGCCACGCTTGCCGGCATGCAAGCCCGGCGAGCGATCCAGCGTGGAAGGCCTGCCGGCACGACGACCTACGAGGCGGCGCCGGCACAGGCCTTCGGCGCCACCGTGCGCGCTATCCGGCTGGAAGAAGGCATCGCCCAGGAAACCCTCGCCCACCTGGCCGGCATCGAGCGCTCGCACATGGGCAAGATCGAGCGGGGTGAGCACCTGCCCACGCTGGCCGTGATCCTGAAGATCGCGCGGGCGCTGGGGCGCAGCGCGGGGGAACTGGTGCTGGAGACCGAGGCGCGGCTGGAGAGAGGGTGAGGATGCCGGTGCCTGCGTCCAGCTAGATCGTGGGCATTCGAGAGGCGTGGATAGTCGCCACGATCAAAACCCTCAACCGCCAGCTTTACAGCAGGAGCGGCGACTGCTGCGGTCAGCTTCGAAGCGTGGCTCTTTGCTCGTTGCCGGCCTCTATGCGATTCTTGACGAGGAGTCGGCGTGGGGTGTTCCTCCACCTACCAGCCATGATGCCGCTAAGCAAGACTTCGCCACTAAACTATGACGCTTTTGCTGGGAACTCGTATGCATCGGATCGTCAAGGCGCATTTGGAAAGCTTCGTAAAGAGCTTTGGGCTTGAGGCGGACGATGAAGCGGTGCAGTTTGAAAAATTCGCAACGCACTGCGTAATCTCAAGCCGCTTCAGCGCCACCTTTGATCTGGATGACGTATGTACGGGTTCAGCGGACGACGGCATTGATGGCGTGGCGGTCGTTATCGATGAGACAGTCACAGCTTCCGTCGAGGATGCGCAAGCGATCTTCGCTGCACAGCGCCGGAATCACGACGTAGATGTTCTGTTCGTACAAGCGAAACGTTCCGAGAGTTTCGATCTTGGTGAGTTCCTCAAGTTCAAGGAGGGAATTCTTCGGTTTGCCACTCAGGCACCGTATGCCGCAACCGATGAAGTGGGCTGCTGCCGGTTTCGTTGACACCGACCTAAGCTTTTTGAGCTTGTTCGAACTGTACGGGACTGACGTAGCCGAGCGTCGAATGCCGGCGCGTTGGGTTGTAAAACC
>Ga0160456_100511_pt1 | contig 12034 bp, 9 predicted proteins | sample HID1972K_E6MG_FD_108261 | JGI IMG/M metagenome (GOLD analysis project Ga0160456, IMG submission 108261) | Enriched pill bug-associated microbial communities from UW Madison campus, WI, USA - HID1972K_E6 MG | ecosystem: Host-associated > Arthropoda: Insects > Digestive system > Unclassified ... | reverse complement strand
GGGCCTCAACCGGCTGGCGCTCAACACGCCCTCGCTGCTTGTCGCCGTGGCGCTGACCGACGCGGTGGGCGAGCTGCGCACCCAGAACCAGCCCGGCACGCACACCGAGTACCCCAACTGGCAGGTGCCGCTCACGGACGACGCTGGCGCGGCGGTGCTCATCGACGACTTGTTCGACCACCCGCGCGCGGCGCGGTTGTTCGACGCAGTGCGCGACGCTCGCGCCTAGCTGCAGCCGTCCGCCCCTCTCGCGCCTGGCCGACGCTGGGGAGACGTAGGCGACAAGCGGAACGTAGGCGTCGCTTCAGTGACGCGACGCCCAACCGGCGACGCTCCCACGTCGCGCGCCGGAGACTAGGCGCGCTGGCGTCGGGCAAATGTGAGCATGAGGGCGCCGCCAGCGAGAAGCGTCAACGCCGTCCAGCCCGCGGCGCGGTTGGCGGGGCCGGAGTCGGCCAGCTCGTCGGGGTCGTCGGGGTCACCGGTGGCGTCGGGGTCCTCGACCGGGTCCGGGTCTGCGACGCCCGGGTTGGGGCTCGGGACCGGGTCGCCCGGCCCGTCGACGGGAGCCGCGACGGTCACCGAGGATGTCGCAGATGCGTCGGACGAGCCCAGGTCGTTGCCCGCGATCACGGTGACGTCGTAGACGCCGGGCGGCAGCCCCTCGAACGTGAAGGTGGGGGAGGGGCCGGTGAGGACGATGGGGTCGCCGCCGCCCTGGGGCGTCAGCGTGGCCGTGTACTCGGAGACGGGGTGGCACGCGTTAGTCGCCACGGCGCCGGAGGTCACCGTCACGTTGGTGCCGTTGGCCGTTGCGGTGGGGGCGCCAGGCGTGCCCGGCGTGCCGGCGGGCGGCATGGGCGGCACGGTGCTTGACGCGAACGTCACCTGGTCAAAGAAGAGTCCGCCGCCGGCGAGCGCCGGGGCAGGCGTGCCGTAGACGCGGAAGAGAATTGAGTCGACAGTGTGGGTGATCGGCGGACTGTTGCCGGCCCAGTTGCGGTGGTACTGCTCCCACGAGCCGGACTGGGCCCACGTGTTGCACTCGCCGCCAAGGGAGGTCCAGAAGACGTCGTTGTTGACGCCGTCCACGAAGTCGATCGTGAACTCGAGCGTGTGCACCTCGGTGCGGCTGAGGCCCGTGGCGAGCACGGGGTAGGTGAATCCGGGGAGGGACTCGTCGAGGATCCCCGCGGTCACCTCGAGGCCGTCGGGAAGGTCGCGAATGTAGAACGCCATCATGCGCGTGCCAGGGCCGTTGTCGGCGGCGAGCGACACCAGCAGGTTGGGCTGGTACGTCTTGGTGGCGGACGCGAACGTCAGCGTCGCGCTGAAGCGGCTCTGGCGGGTGCCGCCCGAGTTGCCGTTGTTGACGGCCTCGGTCTCGCCCACCTCGTCCGCGAGCGAGGGCGTCTGCAGTTGGTTGCCGAAGCCGCCGGACGTCACGGCGTTCGAGATGCGCAGCGCTCGTGACCCGAGCTCGCCGCCCGTCCACACGCCGGAGGGGTCGGCGATGCCGAGGTCGAAGTTGGCGGCGTTGTAGCCGCCCACGTCGTGCGCTGTCCAGCCCGACTGGCCAACCGGGTTTCCGATCGCGAAACCCTCAAAGCCTCCAGAGTCGGAGCTGTCTGCCATTGCGGGCGCGCCAAGAGCGGCAGCCATTCCGGCGAGTGCGATAACGACGGCGGCGCGCGTCAAGGCGCGGTTGGTCCTACGGTGTTCCCTCATGTCGCACAGTATGGGGCCTGGTAGCAACGGAAGTTGCATGTGAGTGATGAACGTCACCGGCGCGCCCGAATTCGAGGTGTTTTCTGGACTGTTGGGCCGCAATTATCGAACTATTCTGCGGCGCTTTCGGCGGCGCGCTGCCTCTGCTCATCGCGCGCGCCTGCACGCGCGCGCACGCGAGGGCGCACGCGCTGGCGCGCTTGGGCGGGCGCACCCGCGCGCGAGCCGCCACCGGGGGAGGTCAGGAAACCGCCCGGTAAACCGCTCCTGCTATTCCTTCGATTGCGTCGGTTTATTTTTTCTTTAGGAATTCGTGGCATTTGCGTGGTATGATCGCTTTACAGAACCCGGTCCCCAGACCGTCAGGCGCTATCGGCTCAAAGATGAGCCCTCGGACCTCCTGGAGCATGTTTCTCAGGCCCGTAAGTGAGGACGCCTGATGAACGCACGGACGATTGACCGCACCCACCCTGGCCCCAGCCGCTCCGCGACCACCCACCCTGATCGCCGGCCGCGCTGGCGCGTTGCGGTGGTTCTGGCCGCATCGGCGGCGCTCGTCGTCGCCAGTGCATCCGCATCCTCGGCCGAGCCTGAGCCCGTGCCGCTGGGAACCGCAAGCTCCTTCGTGGTGCTCGCTGGGCAGGGCATCACCGCCACCGGCGCCAACACCCTCAACGGCGACATCGGCACCCACCCCAACCCGTCCATCACGGGCGCGGACACCATCACCCTCAACGGCACCAACCACGGCAACAACGGCGTGACCGCGGGCGCCAAGGACGACCTCACCACCGCGTACGTCCACGCGTTCAACCAGGACTCGACTCACTCCGTGTCGGCGAACCTCGCCGGCCAGACCCTCACCTCTGGGGTGTACACCAGCGGCTCGCAGTTGAACCTCTCCGGCGCGCTCACCCTCAACGGCGAAGGCGATCCCGACGCGGTGTTCGTGTTCCAAGCGGGCTCCGACCTGATCTTCGGCTCTTCCGCCGCAATGGTGTTCATCAACGGCGCGCAGGCCTGCAACGTCTATTGGCAGGTGGGCAGCTCGGCAACCGTGGGTTCCGGCGCCAACATCGACGGCACCATCATGGCGCTGGCGTCCATCACCTTTGATCCCGGCGCAACGCTGCGCGGGCGCGCTTTGGCTCGCGAGGGCACCGTGGTGCTCAACAACACCACGATCCTCGACTCCGCCTGCACCATCTCCAGTGATGACGACGGCGACGACGATGACGACGAGACGGGCGGCACAGGCGGCACCGGTGGCACGGGTGGCACCAGCGGCGGCACCAGCAACGGCACCGATGGCGGCACCGGCGGCAGCACCACATCCGTTGGAGTCGACAACCCGCCCGTGGGAGGCGTACAGACCGGCGACGGCAGCAGTCTTGCCGCCACCTCCGCGTGGACCACCACGATGACCACCACCACAGTGTTGGCCGCTGCCCTCAGCGCGGCCGCGGTGGTGCTGGTCTATCGCAGGTTCGGTTCACGCACGTTGTGACGATGGCACATCGCCACGGCGTGACGCGGCGCCTTCGCGGAGTCCTCCCGCGGGGCGTCGCGTTTGCCGTCGCCCTCGCCCTCGCGGGTGTCGTCGGCCTTACCGTGGGCGCCGTGCTCGCGCATCAAGCCGATGGCGCCAGCGCGCAGGGCGGAACGCCGGCGATCCTCGCGCCGGTGCTGCCTGTCGGCAGCCCTCACGCCCCGGCGCTAGCCGCAGGAGTCGTGGCACCCAATCCCCGGGCCCCGCTCGCCGAGTCCGTCCCCGTGCGCCTGATGATCCCCGAGATCGGCGTGGACACGGAACTCATGCGCCTGGGTCTGCAGAAGGACGGCACGATGGAGGTGCCTCCTGGCTCGTTCCCGGCCGGCTGGTTCGTGGGCGCGCCAACGCCCGGTGAACTGGGACCCGCGGTGCTCGCGGGCCACGTCGACTACGACGGCCCCGGCGTCTTCCATGACCTGCATCGCCTCACCAAGGGCGACCTCGTTGACGTCGAGCGTGCCGACGGCTCCGTGGCGCAGTTCGTCGTCACCAAGGTGGGCCGTTATCCCAAGGACGACTTCCCGTCCGAGGCCGTGTACGGAGCCATCGACCACGCGGGCCTGCGGCTCATCACCTGCGGAGGCGTGTGGGACACGAGCACCGGTCACTACCGCGACAACGTCGTGGTGTTCGCGACCCTCGCGACGTCAACTCGCGCCGCCGCCGGGGAGCAGCAGCCCTCCTAGGCGTCCCGTGCCTGCGCCTCGAGCGCGCGGCGCACCCCGTCCCGGCCCTCGATCACCATGCGCTTGAGCGCGTCGTGAGCGTCGTCGTTCTCCGCGAGCCACGCATCGGCCTTGTCCTGCAAGTCGGCCAACCTGCCTGCGTGCATCACGGGGTAGAGCCCCTCGATGAGGTTCTGTGCGGTCTCGTTGGTGCGCTCGGCGTAGGTGCGGCGCAGCATCGCGAAGTACTCGTCCACGTACGGCTCCAGCAGCGCCGTGTCGTGCGCGTGGTTGAAGCCCGAGGTGGCCTCGAACTGGATCGCGTTGGGCAGTTCCTCGCCGGGCTTGGGGTTGATGAGCGCATCCCACGCGGCACGCTTGCCCTCGGCGGTGGGCAGGGCCGCCCGCGCATGCGCGGCACGCCGCTGACCACTCGCGGTGGCGTCCTTGGACAGCTGCAGCTCGATGGCGATCGCCTCGGCACGCCCGCCCGCGACAAGCGAGATGAGCAGGTCCCACGACAGATCGGTGTCGATCGGCAGGCCCTCGAGGTGCAGCTTGTCGTCGACGAGCGCCTGCACGTTGTCGAGCTGGCTCTCGGTTGAGGCGAGCCCGGCGAAGGCGCGCAGGAACTGCAGCTGGCTGTCGGAACCCGCCTCGGCGGCGAGCGTGAGGTGCCACAAAGCGTCGGCGGCCTCCACCTTGGCAGCCTCCGCAGCGTCGGGCGCCGCGTAGAGGCCAATGGTGGTGGCCAGCTGGCGCAGCAGCACCAGCACCGTCGTGGACTCGGATTCGCCGCCGATGTTGCCCAGCACCAGCTCGATGAACTGGCGCGCAGGCATCTCGGCGTCGCGCGTCATGTCCCATGCAGCCGCGAGAACGAGCGACCGCGGCAGCGGCGGCAGCGACGCGAGGTAGCGGACGGCCGCCGCGAGCGAGTCCTCGTCGAGACGCACCTTGGCGTACGCGAGGTCGTCGTCGTTCACGAGCACAAGCGCGGGCCGGTGCCGGCCCACCACCTGCGGGATCTCTGTGAGCGCGCCGTCAACGTCAACTTCTTCAATCCAGGCCCGCTGGAGTTCTTCGTTGACCACCTCGTACCCGCCAATACGCAACCGGTGCGGGCGTTGGGTGGGCCAAGCGTCGGGCACTTCCTGCTTGACTGCAAAGTAGGTGATGACGTCGCGGGAGTCCGTCTCGATGACCGGGCGCAGCGTCGTCACACCGGCCTTCTCCAGCCACACGTCTGACCACGCGCTCAGGTCCCTGCCCGACGCTGCCTCGAGTTCGCGCAGAAGGTCAGCGAGCGTGGCGTTGGCGTGGTGGTGCTTGCGGAAGTACTCGGCGACGCCGGCGAAGAACTCGTCCTGGCCCACCCACGCGACAAGCTGGCGCAGTACCGAGGCGCCCTTGGCGTAAGTGATGCCGTCGAAGTTGACTTCGACGTCCTCGAGGTCGCGGATGTTGGCCATGATCGGGTGCGTGCTGGGCAGCTGGTCCTGGCGGTACGCCCACGACTTCTCAAGCGAGTTGAACGTCACCCAGTTGTTCTTCCACTTGGTCACCTCGACAGCGGCGAGTGTCGACGCGTACTCGGCGAAGGACTCGTTGAGCCACAGGTCGTTCCACCACTTCATGGTGACGAGGTCGCCGAACCACATGTGCGCCAGCTCGTGCAGCACGGTGACAGTGCGGCGCTCCACGCGCGCCTCCGCAGGCTTGGAGCGGAAGATGTAGTCCTCGAGGAAGGTCACGCAGCCGGCGTTCTCCATGGCTCCGGCGTTGAACTCAGGCACGAACAACTGGTCGTACTTCTCGAACGGGTAGTCCATCTCGAAGTGCTTCTCGTAGAACTCGAAGCCCTTCTGGGTGTCGTCGAGGATGACGTCAGCGTCGAGGAACTCGGCGAGTGCCTTGCGGCAGTAGATGTCCGCGCCGATGCGGCCCTTGCGGCTCAGCACCGAGCCCTCCACGCGGTGGTACGGCCCCGCCACGATCGCGGTGACGTAGCAGGGGATGCGCGTCGTGGGCGCGAAACTCCAGATGGCCCAATCGGGCGCGGGGAAGATCGCCGGCTGAATCGGCGTCGGCGTGGGGGAGTTGCTGATCACGTGCCAGTGCGCCGGCGCCTTGACCGTGAACTGGAACGTGGCCTTGAGGTCGGGCTGCTCGAACACTGCATAGGCGCGGCGGGTGTCCGCCACCTCGAACTGGCTGTAGAGGTACGTCTCGTCGTCCTCGGGGTCAACGAACCGGTGCAGTCCCTCGCCCGTGTTCATGTAGGCACAGTCCGCCACCACGGTGAGCTCGTTGTGCTCCTGCAGGTTGGGCAGCGTGATGCGGCTATCGCTGAAGTGCGTCGCCGGATCCAGACTCTCGCCGTTGAGCGTGATGGAGTGCACGGCGGGCGCAATGAGGTCGATGAACGTCTCCGCGCCAGGGGTTGCGGCGAAGGTGACGGTGGACGATGAGCGGAAGGTGTCCTCGGAGGTGGTGAGGTCCAGCTCAACGACGTAGGTCTCTGTAGAGACCAGGGCGGCGCGAGCCTCGGCTTCCGCGCGCGTGAGGTTGGTTCCAGGCATGGGCGACAGTCTTTCACGGGTGCCCGCATGGCGCGCACCCGCGCTTACTCCCTGGTTAGCCTGTTGACATGGCCGGAGCAGCTCCGCGTCGCCGAGATGTGTGGCGCAACATCGTCTTCGTGGTGGTGGTGCCTGGCGTTGTCGGCGGTCTGCTGCCGTGGCTCATCACCGGGTATGTGCTCCACGACTGGGGCGCCTGGGCGTGGCTGATTGTCCCGGTTGCCGCAGCGCTGATCGCCGCGGGCGCCGCGGTGCTTCTCCATGGCGTGTGGCGGTTCGCCACTGAGGGGCGCGGCACGCCCGCGCCCATTGCACCCACCGAGGACTTGGTCGTTGGCGGCCCCTATCGCTACGTGCGCAACCCGATGTACTTGGGCGTAGGGGCGGTGATCCTGGGGCAGGCGCTCCTGAGTCCCAGCTGGGCGATCGCCGCCTATGCGTTGCTGTTCCTCGTCGCAGTGTTCGCGTTTGTACGCCTGTACGAGGAGCCGACACTGCTGCGCGTCCACGGCGAGGCGTACGCGCGCTACCGCGCTGAGGTGCCGGGCTGGTGGCCGCGTCGGCCGTGAGACTTCTGGGATGCCCCGGACTCGGCTGTGTGTGAATTGTGAGCAGGCGACCGGTCGCGACCGGTAGCCCGCCTGCCGCGCGTGCAACCCACTCAGTCGGGCGATGCTGAAAGCGAGCCGCCTGCGGATAGGAGTGTCGGCAGAAGCGCAGCAAACTGGTCCGCTCGCTCGTACAGGCTGAGCACCTCGTCAGCCGTCTTGTCTAGCGATGCCGCCAAGAGGTCGCCGTGCACAAGGACATTCCGAAGTGCGCCGAGTTCCAGGAAAGAGCGAATACAGTCGGCGAGATTCACATCCTGCCCAATGGTTTCGTTCACGTTCTTGCGAAAGTCCTGTCCGAACAACGCAAAGAACTTGTTGGCATTTCGTGCATCCCAGTCAAAGAGTGAATGGTAGTTTCGGAACAGCGCCTTTTTTTCTACGAACTCGATCACGGTAGTGTTGCCCGCTACAACGTTGGCGCGCACGTGATCTGCGACAGCACCCGTGACCTGTTTCTCAAGTCGACTAGCACCTGCAATCACTAGCGTCTTCGCGTGCATGGCGCGAAGAGACACGGCGGCCGAAAGTTCACCCGCATTCTCGAGGAAGTCTGCTGCTGAGCTTGTATTGGCGTGCAGTTCGCCGAGGGCGCTATCCACTTCGCGGACCTACTCGGGATCCTCGACAACCCGAATCAGCGCACGCGCAGCGGTCAGGCGAGCTTGAACGTTCACCGTGTCAGTCGTTCGCTGCTCCGATGCGCCGAGGTAGTTTGCATCAGTCGTCAGTGCCTCCACGCTCGCAGGGTCGACGCGACCGCCTGGAGCCTTGCTCCGCTGCTCAAGGGCGGCGACGTACACGCTCTCAAAGAGCATCTGACTGAACTTCCCTTGCCTTGAGAGAAGTAGCGCGCGTGGCACATCGCGGAAGGCATCCAGGAACCACTCGAACGAGTCCATGATCTCCGCAGTGGTCTCTTCGCTGAAACCTCGCGCGTCATCGGCGAACCGGTTGAGAAACCTCACCATAGATGGCGCGTAGTTCGTCCCGGAGCGCGCGAGTGCCAGCGCGCGCAACATGATCTCGATGTCTCGCATGTGCAACTCGGGCTCCGGCCGCCCGAGCAGGACGCGCCATCGCTGGTCAAGGTTCTTATTGAACAGGTTCGTCATGAACAGCGAGTGGTACATGCTCGACCGAATCTCCTGCGGAGTCAGCAGCACTCCGCCGGTGTTCAGTCGGTTGAACAGTTCGTAGATCGAGGAGTCGTCGCCTTGCGGCTCGACCTGTTTCACGATGACGTTCCTGACCGTGCGGAGATCCAGTGTTGTCTTGTACTCACCCAGCGTGCCGTAGTTCAACTTGTTGAATTTGTTGGCGTAGCCCGGTCGCGCCTCAGGTAGTGACAAGTTGAACTTCTCGAAGTACTCGTCGTCTGCAAGGAACTCTTCGGGTAACGCCCCTGTGCGATCGACTTCGCGGCGAATCTCAGCGCGCCGATCCTTTCGCGGAAATCTGCCTTTGACGAAGTAGTAGATGGACATCATGCGCTGTTGGCCGTCGATCACCAGGAACCTATTACGTGCCTCCTCGTACAGGAAAGTCTGCGGAACGGGCAAACCAATGATTAGGCTTTCGATGAGTTTGCTAGCGCGTCGCAGATCCCAGACGTAGTTCCGCTGGAATCCGGGAATGACCACGGCGCCCGACTCGATGAAGTCGACGATGGTCTTCACGTTGAAGTCGTTGGGAGATGCTGTAATTGCATAGTCATCTATTTGGATCGACAACTCCTCGGATTCGACGGGCTCGAGCCACGCGTTCTCGTGAGTGGTCGCATCCGAGGCAACGCTACTATTCTCGCTTGGAGTTTCCATGGTGACAGTTCTAGCAGGTTCAACGATTCGCTGCCAGAGACCGCCTTCATCTTGGCAACGTGGCGAACGCTGCACGTTTCCCCACCGACTGAGGTGGGGGACCGAACCCGCGATACCGAAGCAACCAGAGCGGCGCACTTGACACTCGCGGCGCTCCGGTCGACGTGACCATCTACTCGCCCGTCGCGGGAATAGCCGCCGGCCCCTGTGCGTCAGAATGAATGCGCTCGATGTCGAGCAGTCCCCAACAGATCGGCATCGAATGACCACCCTCAGCCCGGCCCGCACGCGGCTCGCCCTCTTGGCGCTCGCGATTGGCGGGTTCGGCATCGGCTCCACGGAGTTCGTTGCGATGGGGCTGTTGCCTGACATCGCGAGCGACACGATGCCGGGCCTTTGGGCAACGGATCAGGAGGGCGCGATCTCGCGCGCCGGCCTCGTCATCGCCGCCTACGCGGCTGGCGTCGTGGTGGGCGCGCCAACCATCGCCGCGTTCGCCGCGCGGTTCGAGCGCAAGTCAGTGCTGCTCGTGCTGGGCGTAGCCTTCACGCTCGGCACCATCGCATCGGCCCTCGCGCCCACGTTCGGCAGCGTCGTCGCGTTCCGCTTCATCGCGGGTCTGCCCCACGGCGCCTACTTCGGTGTCGCCGCGCTCATGGCGGCGGGCCTCATGGGGCCAGACAAACGCGGCCGCGCCGTCGCCTTCGTCCTCACCGGCCTGACCGTCTCCAACGTCGTTGGCGTGCCGGCGATCACGTACATCGGCCAGAACGCCACCTGGCGGGTCGCCTACCTTGTAGTCGCCGGCATCTTCGCCTTCGCGACGCTCGCGATCCTGCTCGCCGTGCCGCGCCAGCCCGGCGACAAGCACGCGACCGTCCGCAGCGAGATCTCGGTCTTCAAGCGGCCTGCCGTGTGGTTCGCGCTCCTCACCGGCGCGCTCGGGTTCGGCGGCTTCTTCGCCGTCTACAGCTATGTGGCGCCGCTCGCCACGGAGATCACCGGCACCACGCCAGGGTTCGTACCAATCGCGCTCATCGTGCTCGGCACCGGCATGACGGTGGGCAACATCCTTGGCGGCCGCCTCGCCGATCACGGCGCCATGCGCGCCATCTTCTGGCTCTTCGGCGCTTTCGCCGCGGCGCTCCTGCTGCTGGCTCTCACCGCCCACACGGTGCCGGGGCTCCTCATCGGAGTCCTGGCGGTGGGCATGGCGGCGGCGGCGCTGTCGCCAGCGATCCAGACGCGCCTCATGGATGTTGCGGGCGACAGCCAGACCATGGCCGCCGCCGTCAACCACTCGGCGCTCAACATCGGCAACAGCCTTGGCGCGTTCATCGGCGGCGCCGCCATCGGCGCCGGTTGGGGCTACCTGGCGCCCACGTGGCTGGGCCTGGCCCTGTGCGTGCCCGGCGTGCTGTGCGCGCTTGCGGGCTGGCTCGTCACGCGCCGCATGGCGAACGCGCCCGCCAGCACCGATCGCGACGTCGCCGCCACCGCAGTCGTGTAGTCAACTCGCCGCCAGAGTTCACCCTTCCTGCCCTGGCAGCGGCGCCCCGCGTCCGATAGATTCGACGCATCGCATACGAGGGGGGTAACCCCCGTTGAGGGGAGTCACCGTGGGTTTCATTCAGATCGTCGTGGGCGCAGGCTGGGACTCGCTGAAGTCCACGTTCGGCGACCAGTTCCTTGACTTCCTGGTCCCGCCGGCAGGCATCAGCGACACCGCTGTGGTGTTCCCGGCAGTGACGCAGGGCACCAACGCGGGCCGCGGCCAGAACACGCGCGCCTCGGAGAACATCATCACCAACGGCTCGGTCGTCATCGTGCCCGAGGGTTACGGCATCCTCACGTTCCAGGACGGCGCCGTCACGAGCGTCGTCGGCGAACCGGGCGCCTACAAGTGGGACAGCGAGGACCAGAACTCCAAGTCGGTCTTCAGCGGCGGCGGCATCTTCAGCTCCACCCTCAAGACGTCGTGGGAGCGCTTCAAGTTCGGCGGGCGCCCCGGCAGCCAGCAGCTGGTGCTCTACGTGAACCTCAAGGAGATCCCCAACAACCGCTTCGGCACGCAGAGCCCCATCTTCTGGGACGATGCGTACTTGAACGCCCAGGCCGGTGCGCTCACGCGCGGCACCTATGTGCTCAAGGTGGTCGACCCCATCCTGTTCGTGAAGACCCTGGTACCTGTCAGTTACATCTCCCCGGGCGGCGGCCAGTTCGACATCACCGACACCGGCAACCCCGTCTCCGAGCAGCTCTTCAGCGAGGTCGTCGGCTCCCTGGCCGGCGCCTTCAGCCGCTACGTCAACGACGCCGACAAGGACCACCGCATCACCAAGATCCAGAGCGACTCGGTGGGCTTCGCCAAGTCCCTCGCGGACGAGGTCGAGAACAACTACCAGTGGACCTCGGCGCGCGGCCTCACCATCACGCAGGCCACCATCGTCGCGATTGAGTACGACGAGGACACCGCGGCGCTCCTGAGCGACGTTCGGAAGGCGGACGCACTCAGCGGCGGCCGCGCGGACACGTTCCTCAAGCAGTCGGTGGCGCGCGGCATCGAGAACGCCGGTGAGACCGGCGGCGGCACGGGCCTCGCGATGATGGGCATGGGCATGGGAGCCATCGGCAACGTGGTCCCACCCACGCCCGGCAATGTGCCAGGCGTCGGCGTGAACTCCACCCCCGCGCAGGCCGAACCCGCCGCCGCCCCCGCGGACCCGGCCGCGCAGCTCGCCCAGTACAAGCAGATGCTTGACGACGGGCTCATCTCGCAGGACGACTTCGACGCGCTCAAGAAGCGGGTGCTGGGGCTGTAACGGCGCGTCGCCATGACTGATCAGAATTTGCCCGACGCTGCGGCGGGGGAGGGCGGTCAAGCGGACACGGTCGCGCCCGAGCCCGCGCAGGCCCCGGCAGGGCCGGCGCACAACGCCCCCCCTGCGGGGGCCAAGGACGGCGTCATCCGGTGTGCGCGCTGCGGCGCGAGCGACGTGCAGTTCATTGCCGAGCGCGGCACGCTCATGTGCTCGTTCTGCCGTCACGAGTGGACCGAGGAGCGCCTCGACGAGGTGAT
>Ga0160456_100508_pt1 | contig 12100 bp, 9 predicted proteins | sample HID1972K_E6MG_FD_108261 | JGI IMG/M metagenome (GOLD analysis project Ga0160456, IMG submission 108261) | Enriched pill bug-associated microbial communities from UW Madison campus, WI, USA - HID1972K_E6 MG | ecosystem: Host-associated > Arthropoda: Insects > Digestive system > Unclassified ... | reverse complement strand
TGGCTCTCGCGAGCAGGCTGGGGCGGCGCGTGCAGCGCTCCTCGGCGTCTGCCGCGGTCATCGCGTTGAGGCCGGCGTTGACGCCGAGCCACCGCAGCGGCTCGGGCTCCCAGCGGCGCGAGCGGTGGCCCACCCACGGCAGGCTCGTGAGCTCGGTGGCGTGGCCAAGGATGAGGTCGCGTAGCGTGCGTCCCGCGAGGTTGGTCGTGGTCACGCCGTCGCCTACGTAGCCGCCCGCCCACGCCATGCCCGTCGCCTCGTCGAGGCCAACCGATGCGTGGTAGTCCCGTGCGATGCCCAAGGCGCCGCCCCAGCGGTGGGTGACCCGAGCGTCGGCCAGTGCCGGGAAGAGCGCGGCGAGCTCGCGCTCGAGCAGGCGGAACACGCGTGGCACCTTGTCGAACTCCGGGCGGATGCGCGAGCCCCAGTGATAGGGCGCGCCGCGGCCGCCGAAGACGAGGCGGCCGTCGGCCGTGCGCTGCCCGTAGATGATGAGGTGGCGGTAGTCGCTGAACGTCTCGCGCTGCCGCAGCCCTATCTCGTTCCAGACGGATTCGGGCAGGGGGGCGGTAGCGACGATGAGCGAGTAGACCGGCGCCACGGCGCGACGCAGTCCCTGCAAAGTCGCCGTGTATCCCTCGGTGGCGCGCACAACGAACTGCGCGGTGACAGTGCCGCCGGGGGTGCGGACGGCGTGCGGCTCGATCTCCACAGCGGGCGTGCGCTCATAGATCGCGACGCCGCGCTCGCGGACCACGCGGGCGAGACCGCGCACCAGCTTGGCGGGATGGATCGCGGCGCAGTCCGGGGTGTAGGTGGCGCCAAGCGTGCCCTTGGCGTTGAGCCGCGCTCGCGCCTCGTCCGCGTCAAGCAAGGCCACCTGGTCCTCGCCGAGGCCCCAAGCCCGAGCGTCGGCCATGTCCGCTTTGGCGCTTGCCAACTGGACGGGCGTGCGCGCCAGGGTGATGGTGCCGCCCTTGGCGATGTCGGCGTCGATGCCCTCGGCCGCCGCGGCGCGGATGACCTCGTCCACGGAGGCGCGCATCGCGGCGTGCTGGCGCAGGGCCGCGTCGCGGCTCGAGTCGCTCGCCATCGTTGCGAGGGACGTGGGGAAGAGCGCGGACGCCCACCCGCCGTTGCGGCCCGACGCACCGAAGCCCGCGATGTCGCGCTCCACGATCGCGATGCGCAGATCTGGCCGCGCCTCGGCGAGGTAGTAGGCCGTCCACAGCCCCGTGAAGCCGGCGCCGACGATCGCGACATCGACGTCGAGATCGCCCGCGAGCGACGGGCCCTGAATCAGCGGGTCGCCGCACGTCTCGTGCCACAGCGACAGCGCCGAGTACGGACTCGTCGGCGAGGTCATGGAGTCAGTGTGGGCGGGCAGGCGGGCGCCGTCAACGCGATCGCGTGGAATGGCGTTTCGCATTACTCGCGCGTTTCGCGGGAGTGAATTCTTGTGCTCACTTCGGTCAACATCGCAGGAAATGTTGCGCACAAGTGGTCGGTCCGGCAGTCTCGTGCCAGTATCGGGAGATACGGCCACTGAGGGGTGGCCGCCGTGAGGGAGGCAACTGTGGCGGATGGATCCAGCCCCAACGGCGGCGTCTCACGACGCGGCGTACTTCTCGGAAGTGCGATTGGGGCGGCCAGCCTCGCGACCCTGCCGCTGTTCTCCACTCCGAGCAAGGAGCAGATCGCCGCGAACTGCATCGGGGAGGACCTGTCGGACGTCGACGGCCGCCTGATCATCTCCAACTGGCCCGAGTACATCGACGAGGATGACGGCGAGGATCTGTCCACGCTGAGCCAGTTCCAGGAGCGCTACGGGATCGACGTCACCTACATTCCGGACGTCAACGACAACGTCGAGTTCTTCGCCAAGATCGTCAACCAGCTCGGCGCCTGTCAGCCCACCCAGCGCGACATGATCGTCATGACCGACTGGATGGCCGCGCGCATGATCCAGATGGGGTGGATCCAGCCGCTCAACAAGGCGAACGTCCCCAACCTCGACGCCAACATCATCTCGTCGCTGCAGGGGATGGACTGGGATCCCAAGCGCGAGTTCTCCGCGCCTTGGCAGGCGGGCTTCACCGGCATCGCCTACAACAAGTCGCTCGTGGGCGAGGTCGCCACGATGACCGACCTCCTCACGCGGCCGGACCTCAAGGGCAAGGTCACGCTGCTCACCGAGATGCGCGACACGATGGGCCTGCTGCTGCTCGACGGCGGCTCGGACCCCGCGAACTTCAACGACGACGAGTGGGCCAACGCGATGGACAAGCTGCGCAAGGCGCGCAGCGACGGCCAGATCCGCGCGTTCACCGGCAACGAGTACATCACCGACCTCGCCGCAGGCAACATCGCGGCATGCGTCGCGTGGTCGGGTGATGTCGCGGCCGCCGAGGACGAGAACTTGGTCTTCCTCCCGCCCGAGCACGGCATGATGATCTGGGCCGACAACATGCTCATCCCCAACATGGCCAGCCACCATGCCAACGCCGAGAAGTGGATCGACTTCTACTTCGACCCCGAGATCGCGGCGCTGCTCGCGGCATACGTGTGGTTTGTGTGCCCCGTCGAGGGCGCCCGCGAGGCGATGGAAGAGATCGACCCGGACCTTGTCGACAACCCGCTGATCTTCCCCACCGAGGAGTACCTGGCCGCCACGCACAGCTTCATGGCGTTGGAGGAGTTCCAGATCCGCAACTACGAAGGAGAGTTCGCCGATGTCTCAGGTGGTTAGCGAGGCGACCCGCGATCTGCAGCTCACGGCGCTGCACAAGCAGTACCCCAACGGGTTCACGGCCGTGAAGGAGCTTGACCTGCACGTGCCTGCGGGCTCGTTCTTCGCGCTGCTCGGCCCCTCGGGCTGCGGCAAGACGACCACGCTGCGCATGGTGGCGGGTCTCGAGCAGCCAACGTCGGGCACCATCATGATCGGCAACCAGGAGATCACCCACGACAAGCCGTACCGCCGGCCGGTCAACACCGTGTTCCAGAACTACGCGCTCTTCCCGCACCTGACCATTGCGGAGAACGTGGAGTTCGGGCTCAAGCGCCGGGGCATCTCCAGCACGAGCCAGCAGGTCAAGGACATGCTCGAGCTCACCGAGCTCACGCCGCAGGCCAACAAGAAGCCCGCGCAGCTCTCCGGTGGCCAGCAGCAGCGCGTCGCCCTGGCGCGCGCGCTCATCAACCGCCCCGAGGTGCTGCTGCTCGACGAGCCGCTCGGCGCGCTCGACCTCAAGCTGCGCCGCTCGATGCAGATCGAGCTCAAGCAGCTGCAGGACGAGGTGGGCATCACCTTCGTTCACGTCACCCACGACCAGGAGGAGGCCATGACGATGGCCGACACGGTTGCGGTGATGAACCAGGGCGTCATCGAGCAGATGGGCGCGCCGACCGAGCTCTACGAGAACCCCCGCACCACCTTCGTCGCCAACTTCCTTGGCCAGTCCAACCTCATCGCGGGCGAGATCGTTGGCCGCGAGGGCGACGTCGTCAAGGTCAACATGCACGGCATCGTGGTGTCGATCCCCGGCGACAGGGCGCACGCCGAGTCCGGCAAGGGCTGGGTGGGGATCCGCCCAGAGAAGGTGCTGATCGCGCCCGCCGGCGAGACCATCGACGCCCCTGGCAATCACATGCACGGCGCCACGGTTGTCGATTCCAGCTTCATCGGCGTCTCCACGCAGTACCTGGTGCGAATGCCGTGGGGCCAGGAGATCCTCTGCTTCGAGCAGAACACCGGCCGCCGCGGCGTGCTGCCCCCGGGCACCACCGTGGACGTCTCGTGGCGGCCCGAGTTCGCCTTCCTTCTCGACTCCTCTCAGGACGCGGACGCCGGGCGCGAGGAGGACTGAGGTGAACACGCTGTCGCGAAAGAGGACCGGGTATCTGCTGGTCATCCCGGCTGCGGCATGGCTGATCTTCTTCTTCGTCGTCCCCTTCTACTCGCTGCTGGCGAGCTCGCTGTTCGACCCCGAGGGCTCGGTGCTCACGGGCTACGACATGACGTGGCACTTCGCCAACTACTGGGATGTGCTGGCCGAGTATTGGCCCATCCTGCTGCGCTCGCTCCTCTATGCGGGCATCGCGACCGTGCTGTGCCTCGTGCTCGGCTACGTGCTCGCCTACGCGATCGCGTTCAAGGCTGGCCGCTGGAAGAACGTGATGCTGGTGCTCGTCATCGCTCCGTTCTTCACGAGCTTCCTGCTCCGCACGCTGTCGTGGAAGCTGATCCTGGGCGACGACGGCTGGATCGTGGATCTGCTGCGCGCCATTTACCTCCTGCCGCCCGACGGCCGACTTCTCGCCACCCCTGTGGCCGTGGTCGCGGGCCTCACCTACAACTTCCTGCCGTTCATGATCCTGCCGCTCTACGCGAGCCTGGAGAAGATCGACCAGCGCTACCACGAGGCCTCGAACGACCTCTATGCCAACCCCGCCAAGACCTTCTTCAAGGTGACGTGGCCGCTGTCTCTGCCCGGCGTCGTCGCGGGAACTCTGCTGACGTTCATCCCCGCGAGCGGCGACTACATCAACTCCGATCTGCTTGGCAGTCCAAATGAACGCATGGTCGGCAACGTCATACAGAACCTGTTCACGACAACGGGCGACTACGCGCATGCCGCCGCCCTGTCCGTGATCCTGATGGCGATCATCGTGGCGATGGTGCTGTTCTACATACGCAAGGCCGGGACGGAGGACCTGCTCTGATGACCACCTTGCTCCGCTGGCTCCGCCGCAACATCGTGCTGCTCTTGGGCGTCCTCGTGATCGTCTACATGTACATCCCCAACGTGATCGTCGCGGTGATGTCCTTCAACGACTCGAGCAAGTCGCGCAACCTCTACGCGTTCCAGAAGTTCACGCTCGACAACTGGCTCAACCCCTGCGCCCCGCAAGGCATGTGCGAGTCGGTGGTGGTGAGCATGCAGATCGCGCTGGCGGCAACCATCATCGCCACCGTGATCGGCACGTTCGCCGCGTTCGGCCTTGTCCGTCACCGCTTCAAGGGCCGCAGCGGCATGAACCTCATCCTGTTCCTGCCGATGGCGACGCCCGAGATCGTCATGGGTTCGTCGCTGCTGGCACTGTTCATCGCGGTGGGCATGGGCGGCCAGCTGGGCTTCGTCACGATCCTGCTGGCGCACATCATGTTCTGCCTGTCCTTCGTGGTGATCACCGTGAAGTCGCGGCTGTCCGGCATGGACAGCAACCTTGAGCAGGCGGCTCAGGACCTCTACGCCAACGAGCGCCAAGCGTTCTGGCGGGTGACCTTCCCGCTGGTGTTCCCCGGCATCCTCGGCGCGGCGCTGCTGAGTTTCAGCCTCTCGTTCGATGACTTCATCATCACGAACCTGAACTCCGGCCAGACGGTGACCTTCCCGATGTTCGTGTGGGGCGCCTCGCAGCGCGCCCTGCCGATGCAGGTGAACGTCATCGGAACGCTGATGTTCATCATCGCGCTCGCGATCGTCATCATCGGTGAGCTCGGCGCGCGCCGGCGTCGAAAGGCGATGGCAAGCCGCTAGTACGCCCGCACCCATCCGCGCCCCAGTGCGCTAGTGGGCGCCTATGCACGGTTCTGAGAGATCCGTGCGCGCTGGTGGGCGATTGTGCACGGCGCGCACCCAGTCTCGACGTGCGCGCTATGGGACATCTACGGTCGGTTTCCGCGGATCCGTGCGCCCTGTGGGACATTCCCGGTTCAGCGCACCGCTTGAAGTGCGCCCCCGGGACGCCTTCAGCCACAGGTGTCCCACAGCACGCGCGAATCGCTCAGAATCGACCATGGATGCCCCACAGGACGCCTGACGGCAAGGCCGGGTGGCGAGGCGGACGACCGGGTGGCGAGGGGCGACCGGAGCGGGTCGCGGGCACCGGGACCTAAAGGAGCGCAGCCGCCTCGGTGAGGACCTCGCGCAGGATGCGGCCGATCTCGTCGAACTCCGCCTGGCCGATGATGAGCGGCGGCGCCAACTGGATCACGGGGTCGCCGCGGTCGTCGGCGCGGCAGTAGAGGCCCGCGTCCCACAGCGCCTTGGAGAGGTAGCCGTAGAGCACGCGCTCGCACTCCTCGGGGCTGAGGCTCTCGCGAGTGGCCTTGTCCTTGACCAGTTCGATCCCATAGAAGTAGCCCGCGCCACGCACGTCGCCCACGATGGGGATGTCGAGCAGGCCGTCGAGCGTCGCCCGGAATGCGCCCTCGTTGTCGCGCACGTGCTGCAGGATTCCGTCGGTCTCGAACACGTCAAGGTTGGCGAGCGCCACGGCGGCCGCCACCGGGTGGCCGCCCCACGTGTAGCCGTGGGCGAACGCGGTGTCGGCCCTCAAGAACGGGTCCATGAGAGCGTCGGAGGCGATCATCGCGCCCATGGGCGCGTAGCCGGAGGTGAGTCCTTTGGCTGAGGTGATGATGTCCGGCTGGTAGTCGTAGCGGTCTGCACCGAACATCTCGCCGAGGCGGCCGTACGCGCAGATGACCTCGTCGGAGACGAGCAGCACGTCGTAGTGGTCGCAGATCTCGCGCACCCGCTGCCAGTACCCGGGCGGCGGCGGGAAGCAGCCGCCCGCATTCTGCACGGGCTCCAGGAACACCGCGGCCACGGAATCCGGGCCTTCGTTCTCGATCGCGATCGCGATTTGATCAGCGGCCCACTGGCCAAAGGCCGCCGCGTCGGAGCCGTCCAGCAGCCCGCCGGTGATCTCGCTGGCCCGGTAGATGTTGGTGTTGGGCACGCGGAACGTGGACGGAACGAGCGGCTCGAATTGCTGCTTGAGCGCCGGCAGTCCAGTGATGGAGAGCGCGCCGTGGGTGGTGCCGTGATACGCCACGGCCCGGCTGATGACCTTGTGCTTGCCCGGCTTGCCGATGAGTTTGAAGTAGTTCTTGGCGAGCTTCCACGCGGTCTCGACGGCTTCACCGCCGCCAGAGGTGAAGAACACGCGGTTGAGGTCGCCCGGCGCCGCGGCCGCGAGCCGCTCCGCCAATTCGATCGCGCGCGGGTGGGCGTAGGACCAAATGGGGTGGAAGGCGAGTTCGCGCGCCTGAGCCGCCGCAGCGTCGGCCAGTTCCGCCCGGCCGTGCCCCACCTGATTGACGAAGAGACCGGCGAGGCCGTCGAGGTAGCGGCGACCCTCGGCGTCGTAGATGTAGGCGCCCTCGCCGCGAACGATGATGGGGATGTCCGCCTCTGCGTAGCGTCCGTGCTGGGTGAAGTGCATCCACAGGTGGTCCTTGGCGGCACGTTGCATTGCGGCGTTGTCCATGGGTCAATCGTCCTCGGCTAGCGATGGGTAAGCAAACTGCGCGCTGGTCAGCGGCTACACATTGACGCTGTCCGTCATCGCCTCGAGCTCCTTGCCCTTGGTCTCCGCGATGCGCTTCCACACGAAGAAGAACGAAACGGCGGCCATGAACGCATAGATCCCGTACGCCAGCGGCAGCGAGAACGACGACAGCGACGGGAACGTCACGGTCACCGCGAAGTTGGCGAGCCACTGCGCGGCGGCGGCAACGGCAAGGGCCGACGCTCGAATGGAGTTGGGGAACATCTCACCGAGGAGCACCCACACCACGGGGCCCCACGTGGCGCCGAAGAAGACGACGAATCCGTTGGCGGCGTAGAAGGCCGTCATGGCCCAGTTGCCGCTGAGGATCGCGCTGCCGTCGGCCCCGATCGTGGCGTTGGAGAACGCCACGGACATCAGCGCGAGCGAGAAGAACATGCCCACCGAGCCAATGAGCAGGAGTCGGCGACGGCCGATCTTGTCCACCAGCAGGATCGCGATCACCGTCACCACGATGTTGGTGACCGAGGTGATGGTGGAGGTGAGGAAGGCGTCGTCCTCGGAGAACCCCACCGACTTCCACAGCGTCGTGGAGTAGTAGAAGATCACGTTGATGCCCACGAGCTGCTGGAGCGCGGCAAGGATGATGCCCGCCCAGACGATGGGCTTGAGGCCAAACGAGGTGCCGCGCAGATCGCTCAGCGACTGCTTCTTGTCATCGCCGAGCGACGCGGTGATCTCGTTGACCTTGTCGTCGACGTTCTTCTCGCCGGTGTAGGCGCGCAGCACCGATGCGGCCTCCTCAAGGCGCTGCTTCGCCACCAAGTAGCGCGGCGACTCGGGCAGGCGCAGGGCTGTGAATCCGTAGATGATCGCCGGGATGGCGCCCACGATGAACATCCAGCGCCAGGCCTCGAGGCCCAGCCACAAGTCGTTGTCTGCGCCGCCGGCCGCCGATTGCAGCATCTGGTCGCTCAGCAGCGCCGCGAAGATGCCGAGCACGATGGCCATCTGCTGCAGCGAACCCAAGCGGCCGCGGTACTTGGCGGGCGCCACCTCGGCGATGTACGCCGGCGCAATCACCGACGCGGCGCCGATTGCGAGGCCGCCGAGCACGCGCCACAGGATCAGGTCCCACAGGCCGAACGACAGCCCGGCTCCGAACGCCGAGACGAAGAACACGATGGCGGAGATGACCATCACGCGCGTGCGTCCCCAGCGGTTAGCGAGCCCGCCGGCGAACCATGCACCAACGGCGCAGCCCAGCAGGGCCGACGCCACCGCGAAGCCGGTGACGGCCTCGGAGAGCGCGAAGTCGGCCTGGATGGAGTCGACCGCCCCGTTGATCACGGACGAGTCGAAGCCAAAGAGGAAGCCACCCAGCGCGGCACCAATGGTGATCGCGATGACCTTGCGGTTGATGCCGGGCGCCGGCGCCGCTGCGGGCGCGGGTGCAGAAGTCTCAGTCATGACCATCCCTCCTGATGCGGCCCCCTTTGGCCACAGCCTCACACTATCGCCGGGTCGCGCGTCTCGCGCGGCGATCCGGAACGGAGTTTGGCCGCCTATGCACCGCCCGTAGCCGGGAAGTGAACTGGGCTCCGCGTGCATGATCGCCCACTGGGGCGCACGGATCTCCAAGAACCGTGCACCAGCGCCCACCAGGGCGCTCAGTTCCCGGCGACCGCCGCCTGCAGCGCGGGACTCAGATCACCACGCGGCTCCACGACAACCGAGTCCAGCCCCAACCAGCCCGCCGCAACGACCAGCTCGGCGGCAAGCGCGGAGGCGACCACGGCATCGGGTCGGCGCCGCGCTCCGGGCGCGGTACGCGCCTCGCGCCATGCCGCCGCCACGAGCAGCCGCCCGCCAGCGCGGTCGGCCTTGAGGTCAACGCGCGCGACGATCTGATCGCCCAGGAGGAACGGCAGGCAGTAGTACCCGTAGATGCGCTTGGCGGCGGGCGTGTAGATCTCGATGCGGTAATCGACGCCGAACATCCGCTCGAGGCGCGGGCGGTACCAGCACACGGGGTCGAAGGGGCTGAGCAGGGCGCTGCCGGTGGCCCGGCCGGGATCTGGGGCGCCGGTGGCGAGGAGTGCGGGCTCGCTCCAACCCTCCACGGTGACCCACGACGCCAACCCCCTCGACACCGCGGACTCCGCGAGCGGCGGGATGCTCGCCGTGGTGAACAGGCGCGGGTACTTGAGGCGGAAGTGGTCGGCGAGGTCGCCAGGGGTGCCGATGCCGACGGCCGCGAGTGCGCGATCGAAGAGCGCCTGGTACCCCTCCTGGGCGGGCAGCCCCCAGTCGCCCGCGCTCGCGGGCGACGACCCCCAGGCCCGCGTCGTCGCGTCGTAGGTGCGGGTGAACTGCGGTCCGCGCGAGACTGCCACCTCGCCGCTGATGAACAGGTACTCGAGGCCGTCCTTCACGTGGCCGTAGTCCCACCACGATCCCTTGGGCCGCTCGCGCGGCGCGAGGTGCTCCAACTCGCCGGCGGTGATGGGACCGCGCTCGTTCACGGCCTCCGTCAGTTGCGCGATCAGTCCGGGCCGCTCGCGCTCCAACTGTTCACGAACCGACGCCTTCCAGCTGGTGGGCCGCCGCATGCGGTGATGCATCGCCGGCAGCAGGTCCCGAGGCATCACGGACGCCTCGTGCCCCCAATGCTCAAAAGTGTCGCCTCCGCCCCACAGATAGGAGTCGAGCGCGCCGCGGTCATACGGTCCCAGGCGGCTGAAGAAGGGCATGTAGTGGGCGCGCGCGAAGACGTTGACGGAGTCGAGCTGCACGATTCCCTGCCGCTCCAGGTACGCGGCGAAGTGCCGCGCGCGCGGAATGCGCGTGGGCCGGCGGGAAGCCAGGCCCTGCGCGGCGAGGAACACTCGACGGGCCTGGGCGGCGCTGAGATCGGCGGTCACAAGTGCCACCCTAGGCGAGGGGTCGGACGTCGCGAGTGCGGATTTCTCGCCCCGTGCGGGTGGCGTGTATCCTTGACCGGCTTGCCCCAATAGCTCAGTCGGCAGAGCGTTTCCATGGTAAGGAAAAGGTCCAGGGTTCGATTCCCTGTTGGGGCTCGGATAGGCGGTCTAGAGGGCCGCAACCCTCCCGGCGGGGTAGCTCAGGTGGTTAGAGCACACGACTCATAATCGTGGGGTCGCGGGTTCGAGTCCCGCCCTCGCTACGGGGTGCATTCCGGCACCCGACGCGCGCTCTAGCGGGCTCGCGCACAACAAGGCTAGGAGCTTCACATGGCAAAGAATGACGTCCGTCCCAAGATCACGCTTGCGTGCGTTGACTGCAAGAACCGCAACTACATCACGCGCAAGAACCGTCGCAACAACCCCGACCGTGTGGAGCTCAACAAGTTCTGCCCCAAGTGCGGCAAGCACACGGCGCACCGCGAGACCCGCTGATCTAATTTCACGCAGACGCCCGGTTCCCCGGCTTGGATTCAAGCTGCGGGGCCGGGCGTTTCGCATGCCCGACGCTGTGGCCGGGTTCCCGCGCGAGGCTCGCCGCAGCGTCCGGGCGAGGCCGTGCGCGCATGCGAGACTGTGCGCGTGGGGGACGACACCGACAGCGTTGGCGCCATGCGCGACCGCGCTCCTGGCCGCATCGCTTGGTGGGCCGCCCTGCTCGCGATCATCGGCATTGGCGTGGCGTTCGCTGCGCGCATCACCGGCATCGAAGACGGCGCACTCGCAGTCGCGGTCGCGATGGTCCCGTGGTTCACGCTCGCCTGCCTGGTGCCGCTGGCCATCGCGCTCCTGCTGCGCGCCTGGGCGCTCGCGGGCGTCGCCGGGTTGCTCCTGGCGCTGGGCTTGGTGTGGATCGCACCGCTCTACACAGCGGCCGACGCTGGGGACGACGTCGCATTGACCGTCGCCGCCGCGAACGTCACCTTTGGGCTGGGAGACGCGGGCCAGGTGGTGGCGCTGGTGCGGGACAACGACGTCGACCTGCTGGTGCTCACGGAGCTGACTCCGGAGTCGCGGGACGCGCTGCGCGCGGCTGGCCTCGACGCCGAACTGCCGTTCGGCGAGGTCCGCGCCCAGCCGAGCTTCAACGGCACGGGCTTGTGGTCGCGGTTCCCGCTCGAATCGGCCGCGGGGCTCGACGGCTTCGTGTCCCAGACCATCGAGGCGAGGGTCGCGACGCCCCAGGGGACGGTCACCGTCTTCGCCGTGCACCCACCGGCGCCCGGTCCCACGTATCACCCGCGCTGGAGCGCTGACCTGGCGCGCCTGCACGGCGTCCTCGCCGCAGCGCACGGACCCATTCTCGTCGCGGGCGACTTCAACACCACGCGCGACCACCGCGCCTTCCGCGACTTCGAGGCGCTGGGCTACGTGAACGCCGCCGACGAGGCGGGCGCGGGCTTCCAGCCCACCTTCCCCCAGGGCCGCAGGACGCCGCCGGTGGTAGCGATCGACCACGTGCTCACCAAGGACGCGCCCTGGGTGGCGACCGGGCTGGAGCGTCACGTGATCGACCGCTCAGACCACTTCGCGATCGTCGTCACCTACGCCGCACGCTGAGTCAGGGCCCTCCCTTCGCTAGGCTGAGGGGGTGCCAGTGAATCCCCAAGCAGTGGGCCGCGAGTACGGCCCGCACGCGCCCTACGAGGTCACCCGGGTCAAGATCCGCGAGTTCGCCGACGCCGTGGATGCCCGCTCGTTCGCCCACTTCAGCGTTGACGCCGCGCGCGCCGAGGGATACGACGACGTGGTGGCCCCCACCACCTTCGCGGTGGTCATCGCGCAGCGCGCCGAGTTCCACGTGGTCGCGGACC
>Ga0160456_100493_pt1 | contig 12356 bp, 10 predicted proteins | sample HID1972K_E6MG_FD_108261 | JGI IMG/M metagenome (GOLD analysis project Ga0160456, IMG submission 108261) | Enriched pill bug-associated microbial communities from UW Madison campus, WI, USA - HID1972K_E6 MG | ecosystem: Host-associated > Arthropoda: Insects > Digestive system > Unclassified ... | reverse complement strand
CGCGCCGGCCGAGGTGGCGCTCAGGGCAAAGCCGCTCAGCAGCGCGACAGCAAGCAGGGCCGCCAGGATCGTCGTTGAACGCTTCTTGATCCTCATGCGCGCGTGTACTTTCCGAGCGTGAAGAACGACGCCACCACTGCCAGGCCTATCGCCATACCGAGCAGGTACGGCGCCACGGTCATGACGTCCGACTCGGAGACGTAGTCGACCCACTGCACCGACGACTGCAGCCAGTCGCCAACGAGGTAGCGCACGGAGGCGAACAGCGCGGTCACCGCGAGCACGGCGCCGAGCGTCGCGGCCACGGCGCCCTCAAGCATGAACGGTGCCTGAATGAGAGTGCGGGACGAACCCACCATGCGCATGATGGCGGTCTCGCGGCGGCGGCTGAGCGCGCTCAGGCGAATGGTCGTCGTGATGAGCAGCATTGCGGCGAGGAGCATCACGCCAGCCAGCGCGGCTGCCACAAGCGTGGCGGCATTGAGGAACGAAAACAGCTGCGAGAAGATCTCCCGCTGATCCTTGACACTCTCAACGCCGGGGAGTCCCGCCGTGGCGTCGGCGACAACCCGGAACTGCTCGGGATCGCTGAGCTTCACGCGGAAGCTGGGCTGCATCTGGTCGGCCGTGAGCATCTCCGCGAGTCCCTGGCGATCCTGCTTCACGAAGTTGGCGAACGCCTCTTCCTTGGACTCGTAGTAGATCTCCTCCACGTAGTCGCCCACCGGCGGAGTCTCCAGCACCTCGCGGATCTGCCGCTCCTGATCCGGGGTCACGAGCCCCGCAGGGCAGTTCGCCTTGTTGCGGGAGTTGTCGGGGCACATGAAGATCGACACCTCGACCTTGTCGTACCAGTCGCCCTTGAGCGTCGTGACCTGCATCTGGATGAGCGCGGCCGCGCCCACGAAGGTGAGAGACACGAAGGTGACCAGCACCACCGACAGCGCCATCGTGGAGTTGCGCCGCAGGCCGTTACCCACTTCCCCCAGAATGAAGCGCAGCCTCATACGCGCTCCACCCCGTACACGCCGCGATCCTGATCGCGCACCAGGTGACCGCCGCGCAGCTCGATGACGCGCTTGCGCATCTGGTCAACGATCTCGTCGTCGTGCGTCGCCATCAGCACGGTGGTGCCGGTGCGGTTGATTCGATCGAGCAGGCGCATGATGCCCACCGACGTGCCGGGGTCAAGGTTTCCCGTTGGCTCATCGCACAGCAGGATGGGCGGGTGGTTGACGAACGCCCGCGCGATCGCCACGCGCTGCTGCTCACCACCACTCAGCTCGTGCGGCAGCCGCTTCTCCTTGCCGGCGAGGCCCACGAGATCGAGCATCTCCGGCACTACGGAGTTGATGTGGTGGCGCTTCTTGCCGATCACCTGCAGCGCGAACGCCACGTTCTGATACACCGTCTTGTTGGGCAGCAGCCGGAAGTCCTGGAAGACCGCGCCGATCTCGCGACGCAACTGGGGCACGCGCCAACTGGACAACCGGTTGAGGTGACGGCCCGCGACGTAGACGTCGCCCGCCGTCGGGCGTTCTTCCCTGAGAATCAGCTTGAGAAAGGTCGACTTGCCGGATCCTGACGAGCCCACAAGGAACACGAAGTCGCCGCGCTCGACCTCAACGGAGACGTTGTCGAGCGCGGGCTTGGCGCCGCGGGTGTAGACCTTCGTGACGTTATCGAGTCTGATCATGGCAAGGTGGCGCGGGGGTTGGACCGCGCCTCCGACTAGTCGAACACGCCCGACGCTATGGCAGGTGTAGGCGCGCCGTCCCGCAAGTGCGGGATGAGTCACACCGCAGCCCGCTGCGAACACTGGGAACCACTCAGCATTCATCGCGCAACGGCGCGTGTCGGCAGAGGGCGTTGAGTGGTTCCCCGTGTTCGCGCATCGGCGCCCCACTGAACGCGAACGCGGTGAGACGCGTGCCGATGTGCCGCGAGCGGCGCCTACTGTGAGCGGCGCCAGCGGATCCCTGCGTCGATGAAGTCGTCGATGTCGCCGTCGAACACGGCCGAGGGGTTGCCTGACTCGTGCTCCGTGCGCAGGTCTTTGACCATCTGATACGGCTGCAGCACGTAGGAGCGCATCTGGTCTCCCCACGACGCCTTGATGTCGCCGGCGAGCTCCTTCTTCTGGGCAGCCTCCTGCTCCTTCTTGAGCAGCAGCAGCCTCGACTGGAGCACACGCATGGCTGCTGCGCGGTTCTGAATCTGGCTCTTCTCGTCCTGCATCGACACCACGATTCCCGTGGGCAGGTGCGTGATGCGCACGGCGGAGTCGGTGGTGTTGACCGACTGACCGCCGGGGCCCGACGAGCGGAACACATCCACCTTGATGTCGGACTCTGGCACCTCGATGTGGTCGGTGCCCTCAATGAGCGGGATGACCTCCACTGCGGCGAAGCTGGTCTGGCGGCGGCCCTGATTGTCGAAGGGGCTGATGCGCACCAGGCGGTGCGTGCCGGCCTCGACGGACAGCGTGCCGAACGCGTAGGGCGCGCTGACCTCAAAGGTCGCGGACTTGAGGCCCGCCTCCTCCGCGTAGGAGGTGTCGAGCACCTTGGCCGCATAGCCGTGCCGCTCGGCCCAGCGCAGGTACATGCGCAGCAGCATCGCGGCGAAGTCGGCCGCGTCCACCCCGCCGGCGCCGGAGCGGATCGTCACGACGGCATCGCGCTCGTCCCACTCCCCCGTCATGAGGGTGCGCACCTCCATGGCGGCGAGGTCGCTCCGCAGCGACGTCAGCTCGGCGTCGGCCTCCGCGAGCGTCTCCGCGTCGTCGCCCTCGGTTGCCATCTCCACGAGCACCTCGAGGTCGTCGATGCGGCTGCCGAACTTCTCGAGCCGCTCCAGTTCCGCCTGCGCCTGGCTCAGCGAGCTCGTCACCGCCTGGGCGTTGTCCTGGTCATCCCACAGATCGGGCGCCGTCGCCTGCTGCGAGAGGTCGGCGACGCGTGCGCGGATCGCCTCGGGGTTGGATACGGCCTCGATCTGCGCGAACGTCGCGCGCAGCGCGGAAATCTCGGCGGGAAAGTCAGTGGCCACGACGGTCAAGTCTAGTGGCGCTTCCTCATGGCAGTTCCGTGGGCTCCCCTCTAGGCTCACTGACATGAGCGAGCCCGAACCCGAAGTCGACGATCGTCCCACCGTCAGGCAACTGGCATTCCTCGCGATACCGGGCCTCATCATCGGCGTGCTGGCGGGTCTGCTGCTCGCGGGCATCACCAAGTCCGCGCATTGGCTTGAGCACATCGTGTGGGAGACGGTCCCGCACCAGTTGGGCGTGGAGGCGGACAGCTCGCTGTGGATCATCATCGCGCTCACCGCCACGGGCCTCGCGATCGGTCTCGTCGTGTGGCTCTTCCCCGGTCACGCAGGCGACGATCCGGCCACCACTCACATGGTGAGCAAGCCGCCCGCCCTCATCGCACTTCCCGGCATCGCGCTCGCCGTGATCCTGGCCCTCGCCGGCGGCGTGAGCCTTGGCCCGGAGAACCCCACCATCGCCGTGGCGGTGGGTCTTGCGGTGTGGATCGGCGCGCGCTTCATGCCCAAGACGCCGCCGCAGACCCTGGTGCTCATCGCGGCGTCGGCCGTCATCGGCGCGCTGTTCGGCTCTCCCGTCGCCGCCGCGCTGCTCCTCACCGAGATGGTCGCGTCGCTCAAGCGCGGCGGGCTGCTGTGGGACCGGCTGTTCGGACCCATCGTCGCGGCCGCCGCTGGCGGCATCACCACGTCGCTGCTCGGCGAGGGGCTGCCCCTGCCCAAGCTGCCCGCGTATGAACTGACCAACCCCATCGACCTCCTCACCGGCAGCGCCATCGGGCTCGTCGCCGCGGTCCTGGGCCTCGGCGCGGCGGTCGCCCTGCCAGCGGCGCACCGCGCGCTCCACTCGCTTCGCCACCCTGTGCTGTACCTGGGCGTCGGCGGACTGCTGCTCGGCGTGCTGGGCGCCATCGGCGGCCCCATCACCCTCTTCAAGGGCGCGGACCAGTCCGTTGAACTCGTCGACAACGCCGCGACCTACACCGCAGGCGACCTCACACTCATCCTGTTCGTGAAGATCATCGCGCTGCTCGTCGCCTCCGCCGCGAGCTTCCGCGGTGGCCGCATCTTCCCCGCGCTCTTCATCGGCATCGCGGCCGGCCTGCTCGCCCACGCGCTCTTCCCGGCAGTCCCCCTGACGCTTGCCGTCAGCGCGGCAGTGCTGGGCTTTGTGCTCGCCGTGGCGCGCGACGGATGGCTTGCGATCTTCATCGCCGCAGTCATCGCCGGCGGCGGCAGCATCCTCGGCCCGCTGTGCATCATGGTCCTGCCGGTGTGGCTGCTCGTCGCCCGCGCGCCGGAGATGATCGTCAAGGTTCGCGGACCCAAGTCGGCCGACGCTGGGGCGACTCCCGCGCAGACGTAGCCACAGCGTCGGGCAGGTATGGGCGAAAGCCAGCCATAGCGTCGGGCAAAGAAGGGCGCGCATCAAAGGAGAGCAACTCGATGAGATCACTTCGATACTCGATCAACGTGACGCTCGACGGCTGCTGCCATCACGAGGCGGGGCTCCCGCCGGACGAAGACTCGATGCGCTACTGGACCGCGCAGATGGAGCAGGCCGATGCCCTGCTGTTCGGCCGGGTGACCTACGAGATGATGGAGTCGGCCTGGCGGAGGCCGGCCACGGGGGTTTGGCCCGGGTGGATGGGTGAGTGGCAGATCCCGTTCGCCGAGGCGATCGACGGCGCGAGGAAGCACGTGGTGTCGAGCACGCTGAGCGGCGTCGACTGGAATGCCGAGCTGGTGCAGGGCGATCTGGGTCAGGCGGCCCGGCGGCTCAAAGAGGAGCCGGGCGGGCACCTGTGGGTGGGCGGAGTGACGCTCCCGGTGGCGCTCGCGGATCTTGGGCTCATCGACGAGTACGAGTTCGTTGTGCAGCCGGTGCTCGCCGGGCACGGGCCCACGCTGCTCGCCGGACTGCGCGAGCGTGTTCAGCTGGAGCTCGTGGAGCGCCAAGAGTTTCGGTCCGGGGCGGTCGCCGTGCGCTATCGACCCGTGCCAACTCCCGCGTGACGCACGCCGTCCGGGAAGGCGCGGTGAGTTCAGATCCCGGCCCACTCCAGCGCGGAGCACAGCAAAGCCCCGACGCCTTGTGAGCATCGGGGCTCGCTGCCCAGCGGCTGTGTCCCAGGCCGCCAGCGGCTCGCTATGACTTGGTGGTCTTGCGCGCCTTGGTCTTGGGTGCGGGCTCCTTGGTGACGCCCGCGCGAACGGCATCGAAGCTGGTGCCGTAGTACGCGGCCTCCATCATGATCTTCATGTCGTCGAGCATCGGCAGGCGCGGGTTGGCGGGTGCGCACTGGTCCTCGTAGGCGTTCATGGCGAGGGTGTCGAGGCTTGACATGAACTCCGCCTCGTCAACGCCGATCTCCCGGAACGAGCCCTCGATGCCCACGGCCGCGCGCAACTCCTCAACAGCGCTGGCGTAGGACTCGACGCCCTCCTCGGGAGTGGAGGCCGGCAGGCCGAGCATCTTGGCGATCTCCTGGAACCGCTCGGGTGCCACGTAGCTCTCGTACTTGGGCCACGAGGTGGGCTTGGTGGGAACCGTGCCGTTATAGCGGATCACGTGCGGCAGGTAGATCGCGTTGGTGCGGCCGTGCGCCACGCCGAAGGTGGAGCCGGTGACGTGGCTCATCGCGTGCACCAGGCCAAGGAACGCGTTGCCGAATGCCATGCCGGCGATGGTTGCGGCGTTGTGCATCTTCTCGCGCGCCTTGATGGCGGTGCCGCCCACCTGAACCGACTCGGCGATGTTCTCGAATACCAGGCGAATCGCCTGCAGAGCGAGTCCATCGGTGAAGTCGTTCGCGTAGACGGAGACGTACGCCTCGGTGGCGTGCGTGAGGGCGTCCATGCCGGAGTCCGCGGCGACGCGGGCGGGCAGGTTGGCGGTCAGCACGGGGTCCACGATCGCCACGGTGGGGGTCAGCGCGTAGTCCGCGAGCGGGTACTTGCGGCCCGTCTCCGGGTCCGAGATCACCGCGAACGGCGTCACCTCCGCGCCCGTGCCGGACGTCGTGGGGATGCAGACCAGCTTGGCGAGGTCGCCCAGCTTGGGGAAGGTGAACGCGCGCTTGCGCACGTCGAAGAACTTCTCCTTGAGGTCGCTGAAGTTCACCTCGGGGTGCTCGTACATGAGCCACATGACCTTGGCGGCGTCCATCGGCGAACCGCCGCCAACCGCGATCAGCGTGTCCGGACGGAAGGCGCGCAGCACCTCGGCGCCCTTGGTGACGGTGGCGATCGACGGCTCTGGCTCAACGTTGTCGATGATCTGCAGCGAGACGTTGTTGGAGCGGCGACGCAGCACGTCGATGACCTTGTCGACGACGCCGATGCGGGTCATCGTGGCGTCGGTGATGATCGTGACGCGCTCCACGTCCGGCATGTCACGCAGGTACTGGATCGCGTTGGGCTCAAAGTACGTCTTGGCCGGCACCTTGAACCACTGCATGTTGTTGTTCCTCCGTGCGATGCGCTTGACGTTGATGAGGTTCACGGCGGTGACGTTGTTGCTCACCGAGTTGTGACCGTACGAGCCGCAGCCCAGCGTCAGCGACGGCAGGAAGGCGTTGTAGATGTCGCCGATGCCGCCGTGGCTCGAGGGCGCGTTGCAGATCACGCGGATCGCCTTGACGCGCTTGCCGAACTCGTGGATCAGGTCCTCGTCGGTGGCGTGGATCGCGGCGGAGTGGCCGAGGCCGTGGAACTCCACCATCTGCTCCGAGTAGAACAGGCCCTGCTCCGTGGTGTCGGCCTTCAGCACTGCCAGCACGGGGCACAGCTTCTCGCGCGTGAGGGGCTCGTTGGGACCAACCTCGCCCACCTCGACCAGGATGATCGAGGTCTCTGCGGGCACGGTGAATCCGGCCTGCTCGGCGATCCACTGGGGGGACTTGCCCACCACGGTGGGGTTGAGCTTGGCTCCGCCGCAGTTCTCGCCGCACGCGACGGCGCCAAAGATGAACTCTTCAAGCTTGGCTTTGTCCGACGCTGTGGCACGGTAGGCGTGCAGGCGGTCGAATTCTGTGAAGGCTTCGTCGTAGATGGCGGCGTCGATGATGGCGGCCTGCTCGGACGCGCACACCATGCCGTTGTCGAAGGCCTTGGAGATCACGATGTCGTTCACGGCGCGCTTGAGGTTGGCGGAGGTGTGGATGTAGGCGGGCACGTTGCCTGCTCCAACGCCAAGGGCGGGCTTGCCGCAGCTGTACGCGGCCTTGACCATGGCGTTGCCGCCCGTGGCGAGGATGAGCGCCACGCCCGGGTGGTGCATCAGGGTGTTCGTCGCCTCGATGGACGGCGTCTCGACCCACTGCACGCAGTGCTCGGGCGCACCCGCGGCGATGGCAGCGTCGCGCACGATCTTGGCGGCCGCCACCGACGACTCCTGCGCGCTGGGGTGGAACGCGAAGATGATGGGGTTGCGAGTCTTGAGCGCGATGAGCGACTTGAAGATCGCGGTGGAGGTGGGGTTGGTGACGGGGGTGATGCCGGCGACAACGCCCACGGGCTCGGCGATCTCGGTGATGCCGAGGATGGGGTCCTCGTGGATGACGCCCACGGTCTTCATCGGTGCCATGGAGTGCGTGACGTGCTCGCACGCGAAGATGTTCTTGACCGCCTTGTCCTCGAACACGCCGCGGCCGGTCTCGGTCACAGCCAGCTGCGCCAGCACGCCGTGCTGGTTGAGCGCCGCGACGGACGCCTTCTTGACCAGCAGGTTGACGTCGTCCTGCGTGAACGCCGTGTAGGCCTGCAGCGCGGTCTGCGCGTTGGCGACGAGTGCGTCGATCGCGTCGGCGACGCCCGTGTCCTGCCCTGCGGTGGTCGTGGCCTTCGCGGTGGTGTCCGCTTGGTCCGGCGTTGTCGTGGTCATCTTCAGTCTCTCCTCCGTCGTGTCCGCCCAGTCAGGGCCGACACTTCGACGGTAGGGCCGCCGGCGCCCGGAATCGTCGGGCCAAGGTCCCGGGGACCAAGGGCCCACGAGCGGCCTCGCACGACTCTTTGCCCTCGCAGATCGCCAGGGGGGAGTCAGGGCTCTCGAGGCCGCGCCGGGGTCCGCCGCGGCGCCCGCCCCGCGCCACGTCGCCTCTCCACCCGCTGTCGCGGGTGTGGTGGTGGAGAGGCGGTGGCGGGGCTCCGGAGTGCGAGGCGGCGCGTCGCCTCTAGAAGAGCGCGGACGCCTTGATGACCGTCTGGCTGATGCCGTAGAGCAGCGCTCCACCCACGATCACCCAGAGGACGATCGCCAGCGGGAAACGGCGGTGCGTCTCAGTCGTCTGCTCGCTCATGGCTGTCACTTCCCTTCCTTGCCGAGGCTTGCAACGGCCATCTGGTGCCGTTCGTGATCGGGAACCGAGTCCTGGTGCTCGTGGAAGCGCGGGTGCACGGCCCGCACCAGCAGGTTCGCGATGAAGCCCACGGTCAGCACGCCAACCATGATGAACAGCGACGGCCGGTACAGATCCGGCCCGGTGGCGCCCGTTGCCTCGAGCCGGTCGAGCACGCCGTTGACGATCAGCGGTCCGGCGATGCCCGCCGCGGACCACGCGGTCAGTAGGCGACCGTGGATGGCTCCCACCTCGAAGTCGCCAAAGACGTCCTTGAGGTAGGCGGGAATGGTGGCGAAGCCGCCTCCGTAGAAGGTGAGGATGAGCACCGCGAGCAGCACGAACACCGCCACGGAGCCGCCGCCCACGGTCGCGAGGGCCGTGTAGGCGATTGCTCCCACGCCCAGGTAGAGCATGTAGATGCGCTTGCGTCCCACCACGTCAGACAGGCTTGACCAGCCGATGCGCCCGGCCATGTTGCTGAGCGACAGCACGCCAACGAAGCCGGCCGCGACGGCAACGGTGACCGTGGGGAAGAAGTCCTGAATCATGGGGCTGGCATTCTCGAGGATGCCGATTCCGGCAGTCACGTTGGTGAAGAGAACGATCCACAGCAGCCAGAACGCGGGAGTGCGGATCGCGTTGCGGGCGTTGACCTGCCCGCCGCTGGAGAGCTTCCGTGTCTTCTCCTTGGGCACCCATCCCGCGGGCTTCCACCCGGCGGGCGGAACCTTGATCACCGCGGCACCAAGCGCCATGAGGCACGCATAGAACACGGCGAGCGTGAGCCACGACGGAACCAGCGCGTCGGCGGGGTCGTCGGCGAAGAAGCCGAGGAGGAAGTTCGAGAAAGGCGAGGCAAGCATGGCGCCGCCGCCAAAGCCCATGATCGCGAGCCCGGTTGCGAGGCCCGGGCGGTCCGGGAACCACTTGATGAGGGTGGAGACAGGCGAGATGTAGCCAAGGCCCAGGCCGATGCCGCCGATGAATCCGTAGCCAAAGTAGACGAGCCACAACTGGCCGGTGGCGATGCCCACCGAGCCGATGACGAAGCCGCTTGCCCAAGCGAGCGCCGCGGCTGCCATGGCCTTGCGGGGCCCGTTGCGCTCCATCCAGCGCCCGCCCACTGCGGCTGACAAACCCAGCATCACGATGGCGATCGAGAAGATGACGCCGATCTCGGTGTGCGAGGCGTCGAAGCGGTCGCGCAACGGCTCCTTGAAGACACTCAGCGCGTAGACCTGGCCAATGCTCAGGTGGACCGCCAGTGCGGCGGGCGGGACAAGCCAGCGGTTGTACCCCGCAGGGGCGACAATGCGGCTGCGATCGAGGACTGCGAACATCGGGCGTCTCCTTTGGTGCCACGGTGTGGGTGGCTCCATCGTGCCGTCCGCAAAGGCCCGTTTGGCGGGACCAAGGTCCGCCGCTCTGCCTGCTAGGCCGCGTACTCCTTGAGCGCGGCGAGGATGCTCGCCAGGCCCTTCTTGGCGTCGGCGAACAGCATGCCCGTCTTGGGGTCCGTGTAGAGCTCGTTGTCGAGCCCGGCATAGCCGTGCCCCATGGAGCGCTTGATCACGACGATGGAACGCGCCTTGTCAACGTCGAGGATGGGCATGCCGCTGATCGCGTTGCCTGATCGCCGCGCCGCCGGGTTGGTGACGTCGTTCGCGCCGATCACCAGCGCGACGTCGCACGTGGGGAAGTCGGCGTTGACCTCGTCCATCTCCTTGAGCTGCGGGTACGGCACGTCGGCCTCGGCGAGCAGCACATTCATGTGGCCGGGCATGCGCCCCGCAACGGGATGGATCGCGTAGAAGACGGTGATGCCGCGCTCTGCCAGCGACTTGCCCAGCTCGCCGGCCTCTCGCTGCGCTTGGGCTGCGGCAAGGCCGTAACCAGGCACGATGATCACCTTGGACGCGTACGCGAGCCTCAGCGCCACGTCGTCCGCGTCGGTGCGTCGCACCTCCGCGCCCCCAGCTGCGGCGGGGTCGGGCGCGCCGGCGTCACCGGTGCCGAACCCGCCCACCATGATCGACATCACCGAGCGGTTCATGGCATCGGCCATGAGCTTGGTCAGGATGGTGCCCGACGCTCCCACCAGTCCTCCCGCGACGATGAGGATGTCGCTGCCGAGCACAAAGCCCGACATCGCCACGGCAAGGCCCGTGAACGCGTTGAGCAGCGACACGACCACGGGCATGTCCGCGCCGCCGATTGGCAGCACCATCAGCACGCCAAAGGCCGAGGCCGCGAGCACCAGCACCAGCAGCGGTGCAACGCCCGGTGCGGCGATGAGCCACACCACTGCGGCGATGCCGATGCCCGCTGACAGCAGGGCGGCGACGCGGGAGCCGGGGAAAGTCACCGGAGCGCCACTGACCCAGCCCTGGAGTTTGCCCGCCGCGATGAGCGAACCGGTGAACGTGATGGCACCGATCAGGATGTCGAGACCCACGAACGTCGTGAACGTCCACGGCGCCACGGATGCGGCCTCGGCTCCCAGCAGGTCCGCGGCCTCGAGCCGGTGCAGCAGCTCCGGCACTGCGATGAGCGCCGCGGCGCCGCCGCCAACGGCGTTGAAGAGCGACACCAGTTGAGGCATGGCGGTCATGCGAACGCGACGGGCGCTGATGGCCCCGGCCGCGCTGCCCAGGGCGGTGCCTGCGATGATCGCGGCCCAGCCCCAGGCGGTGACGTGGAAGACGTCGGACCACGTGACGAGGGCGACGGTGGCGACCACTGCGGCAGCCATGCCGGAGGCGCTTACCGTGTTGCCGCGTCGGGCCGTTGCGGGCGACCGCATAAGGTGCAGACCCAAGACGAAGGTGACCGCGGCGCCGAGGTAGACGAGGCCCACCACGGTGTCGAGCGCGGTCACGACTGGCTCCCCTCATCGGTGCGCGGCTTCGCGCGGAACATCGCCAGCATGCGGTCGGTGACGACGTACCCGCCCACCACGTTCATAGCCGCGAACGCGGCCGCCACGAACGCGAGCGCATAGCCGAGCGGCGAGTTCACGAGCCCGGCGATGAGGATCGCGCCAACGAGCACCACGCCGTGGATGGAGTTGGCGCCGGACATCATGGGGGTGTGGAGCGTGGCAGGGATCTTGGAGATCACCTCGAAGCCCACGAGCAGGGACAGGACGAAGAGCCCAAGGTCCGCCATCAGTTCCGGAGTCATGCCGCGGCCTCCTCGCCGGTTACCTCGCCTGCCATGGCACCAATCACGTCGTCGCCTAGGTCCACCCGGACCTCGCCGTCACGCACGATCTCGGCGAGCACCGCCCGCGCGTTGCGCGCGTAGGCGTCCGAAGCCGCAGGCGCCATCTGCTGGGGCAGGTCGCGCGCGGCGATGACCATGACGCCGCCCTCGGTGAGCTCCCACGTGTCGATCTTGATGCCGGCCACGTTGCCGCCGTGCTCGCTCGCGGCCAGGTCGACAACGACCGATCCGCGGCGCATGGCCGCCAAGGTCTCGGCGTCGATGAGTTCCGGCGGGCGGCGGCCGGGCACCTGCGCGGTGGTGATGACGATGTCGAAGCCCGCGATGGCGGCGGCGAGCTCGGCGCGCTGCTGCGCGGACTCCTCCGCGGTGAGCTCGCGGGCGTAACCGCCCTCGCCCACCGCGTCCACGGACGTGGTGAGGAAGGCAGCACCGAGCGAGGTCACCTCTTCGCGCGCGGCTGGCCGCACGTCGTAGCCCGTGACCCGGGCGCCCAGCCTGCGCGCGGTGGCGATTGCCTGCAATCCGGCCACGCCCGCGCCCAATACCAGCACCGACGCCGGCGTGGCCGTGCCTGCGGCCGTCACCATCATCGGCAGGTAGCGGCCGTAGGCGGTCGCTGCGACGATCGCCGCGCGGTACCCGGCGATGGACGACTGCGAGCTGAGCGCGTCCATGGTCTGGGCGCGGCTGATCTGGCGCGGGAGCCTGCAGAAGCAGAGGACGTGAACGCCCCGG
>Ga0160456_100484_pt1 | contig 12613 bp, 9 predicted proteins | sample HID1972K_E6MG_FD_108261 | JGI IMG/M metagenome (GOLD analysis project Ga0160456, IMG submission 108261) | Enriched pill bug-associated microbial communities from UW Madison campus, WI, USA - HID1972K_E6 MG | ecosystem: Host-associated > Arthropoda: Insects > Digestive system > Unclassified ... | reverse complement strand
TCGGTGCTGCTGCCCGTGGGCACCCTCGATGACGCACTGCTCGCGTTGTGGCTGGTGGTTCCCGATGTCGCGGACCGCGACCCCAACGGGCTGATGGCGCGTGCGCTGCTGGGCAACGCCGCCGAGGACGGGTTCACGCCGTCGCCGGATCGCGCGCGACTGTTCGATCCGTTGGCGATCAAGCGCCGCGGCGTGCTGATCACCGACAGCGCGGTGTTCATTCGCCGCGGCTACTTCACGCACGAGCTCGTCGTGGTGCCCACGCAGCGGATCCAGTCGGTGCACATCGACCAAGGCGTGTGGGATCGCAAGCGCGGGCTCGCCGGCCTGCACATCGACTCGACCCCGGGGCCGGTTGACGCGAAGGTGCACCACCTCGACGTGGAGGACGCGGTGCGGCTCCTCGACGAGCTGGGCCTGCGCCAGCGCCAGTGGTCAAAGCGACCCAGCGCCGCCGCGTGGGCTGAAGCGGTGGGCGCGGATGCCTGACAAGCCCGGCCGGCTGGCCGTGGGGGTGGTGGGCGCCGGCCGCGTTGGCGCCGTCTTGGGGGCGGCCCTGCGGGAGGCCGGGCACCGCCTGGTGGGAGCGTCGGGTGTGTCAGAGGCTTCGCTGAGCCGCATCGAGACTCTGCTGCCCGGAGTGCCGCGCCTCGAGGTCGAGGAGGTGGTGCGCGCCGCGGACCTGGTGCTGCTCACGGTGCCCGACGATGCGCTGGAGCCGCTCGCGGCGGGCCTCGCGACCGTTGGCGCGTTCCGGCCCGGACAGCTCGTGGTGCACACTGCCGGGCGGTTCGGCGTTGAGGTGCTCGCCGAGGCGACGTCGGCGGGAGCGGTGGTGCTTGCGATCCACCCGGCGATGACCTTCACGGGCACGTCGCTCGATCGCGCCCGGCTGCACGACGCGGTGTTCGCCGTGACGGCGCCGGCGCCCATGCTGCCGGTGGCGCAGGCGCTGGTGGTCGAGATGGGCGGGGAGCCGCTCGTGATCGAGGAGCGAGACAGGGCGGCGTATCACGCGGCCCTTGTGCACGGCGCCAACCACGTGGTCACGCTCGTGGTGCAGTCCGCGGCGGTGCTCGCGCGCCTGGGCGTCGAGGAGCCTGAGCGGGTGATCGGGCCCCTGATCCATGCCTCGGTGGACAACGCTTTGCGCGATGCGCCCGGATCCGTGGCGTCGCTGACGGGACCCGTGGTGCGGGGCGATGCCGGGGCCGTTGCCGCGCACTTGGGCGCGCTCGCCGGTCAGAGCGAGGCGCTTGCGGCCTATCGTGCGCTGGCTCGGGCGACTGCCGATCTCGCTTTTGCCGGCGCGCGAATCGGCCCCGCGCAATACGCGGACCTCATCGCGACGTTAGGGATGGGGGAGGACTGATGATCACGACGGATGACCTGAACTCGGTGCGACGCCACCCTGGGCGCCGCGGCGTTGTCATGACCATGGGCGCGTTGCACGAGGGGCATCTGGCGTTGGTGCGCGCCGCGCGTGCGTCGTGTGACGAGGTGATGGTGACAGTCTTCGTCAACCCCCTGCAGTTCGACGATCCGGCGGACCTGGAGCGTTACCCCCGCTCGCTCGAGGCGGATGCTGCCTTGCTTGAGCCGCTGGGTGTTGACATCCTCTATGTGCCCACGGAAGCCCAGGTCTACCCGAACGGGGCGCCGGTGGTGACCGTGGCGTCGGGCAGGCTCGGCGAGATCTTTGAAGGGGCAGCGCGTCCCGGCCACTTCGACGGAATGCTGACCGTGGTGCTGAAGCTGCTCAATCTCACCGGAGCTGGCGTGGCCTTCTTTGGGCAGAAGGACGCGCAGCAACTGATCGCGGTGCGGCGCATGGTCGCGGACTTCAACCTGCCGGTGGAGATCGTGGGCGTGCCGACGGTGCGCGCGGCCGACGGGTTGGCGCTGTCCTCGCGCAACGCGCAGTTGGCGGGGTCCGATCGCGCGGCAGCGCTCGCGTTGTCGCGCGCCATGCGCACCGTGAGGTCCGCGATTGCCGTGGGCAACTCGCTCACGCTTGCCATTGCCACCGGGCGTTCCGCGCTGGCGAGTGAGCGGGGCGTGCGCGTGGACTACTTGGCGGCGCTGGATCCGGTCACCGCTGAGGAGGTGGGCGACGATCACCGCGGTGTGGCGATCATCGCGGGCGCCATCCGCGTTGGCGGAGTGCGGCTCATCGACAACGAGACCGTGTCGATCGTGTGACAGCGAGCGGCGCCGTGGACTCGACGCCGCCTGCCGTGCGGCGTGCTCCGCCGCCGCCGATTCGGATGCCGGCGACGGCGCGGGCGCGGTGATCATCGCGATCGCGGCGCGCTAGGTTGGGGAGATGACGCGCTTTGTGCATCGGCTCACCGCTCCTGCGCCGGGCTGGACCATCAGCGCGGACGTCATCGTCGTCGGCTCGGGGATCGCCGGGCTGAGCGCCGCGCTGGAGCTGCGCTCCAAGGTTGACCGCGTGCTGGTGGTGACCAAGGGGGTGCTCAGCAGCGGCTCCACCGTGTGGGCGCAGGGCGGCATCGCCGCCGCGCTCGATCCCGAGGACACTCCCGAGGAGCACCTTCAAGACACGCTCGTCGCGGGGGCGGGACTGTGCAGTGAGGAGGCGGTGCGCGCGCTCGTCACCGAGGGGCCGGACCGCGTGCGGGACCTCATGGCCCGCGGTGCGAACTTCGATACCGCGCCCAACGGCGACATCAACCTCACTCGAGAGGGCGGCCACCACCGCGACCGCATCGTCCACGCGGGCGGCGACGCGACGGGCGCCGAGATCTCGCGCGCGCTCGTCGCCCAGCTGGAGGCCATCACCAACGACCCGGGCATCGAGGTGATTGAGAACGCGATGGTGGTGGATCTGCTCACCGCCGCCCCAACCCCCGACGGTCGCCCCGGCCACGTCTGCGGCGTCACCCTGCACGTCATCGGGGCTGGCACGCGCGACGGCGTTGGTGCGGCGCTCGCCAAGGCGGTGATCGTGGCGACGGGCGGCATCGGGCAGGTCTTCCGGTCCTCGACCAACCCCGCGAGTGCCACCGGCGACGGCATCGCGACCGCCCTGCGCGCCGGCGCCGCAGTTGCCGACATCGAGTTTGTGCAGTTCCACCCCACGGTGCTGTGGGAGGGCTCGGGCGCTCGCGGCCAGCTGCCGCTCATCTCCGAGGCCGTGCGCGGCGAGGGTGCATACCTCCTCAACAGCACCGGCGAGCGGTTCATGGTCGGCCGCCACGACCTCGCCGAACTGGCGCCGCGCGACGTGGTCTCGCGCGCCATCGTTGACGTGCTGGCCGAGGAGGGCTCGGACAACGTCTTCCTCGACTGTCGCCACCTTGACGCCGCGTTCCTGCGCGGCCGGTTCCCCACCATCTGGGCACGCCTGGCCGCGCGCGGAATCGACATGGCGCACGACCTCATCCCGGTGGCTCCCGCGCAGCACTTCCACTCGGGCGGCGTGCTCACCGAGCTCAACGGCCGCTCCACGCAGCAGGGCCTCTATGCCATAGGCGAGGCCGCCTGCACGGGCGTGCACGGCGCCAACAGGCTCGCCTCCAACAGCCTGCTCGAGGGCCTCGTCTTCGCCAAGCGGGCCGCCACGGACGCCGCGACGCTCGTTGCCGACGGCGTGCTCACCCAACGCGAGCCCGTTGACCGTCCCTCGCCCACCTCCCTCGTGGCCGCCACGATGAGGCGACGCATCCAGGCGATAGCCCACCGCGGCGTCGGGCCGGTGCGAGACGCCCAAGGCATGGCCGCCGCCGCAGCCGACCTGGGCGCGATCCGCGCGCGGTTCCACACCACCGAGCCCGGTCGCGTCACGCCGCAGACCGGGGAGTGGGAGACGTCGAACGTGCTCGCGACGGCGTCGGTGCTGACGGAGGCGGCGCTGCGGCGCGAGGAGACGCGCGGCGGTCATGTGCGCGCCGACTTCCCCGACGCCGCCGAGCGGTGGCAGGTGCGCCTCGCGGCCACGCTCGATCCGGACGGCGAATTGCAGCTGCAGGAGGCCCCGCTCCAGTTGGGTTGACGCCCCCCGCGCTGGCGGGTGACTAATGTCACCGCGAATGGCAACGTGCGCGGCCGCATCCGGGTTACTGTGCGGATAGCCCTTCTGGGGTTGTCCCGCTACCTGCGGGATTTACCAAGAAGGGCCGCCCGTGGCGCGTCGTCGTATTGCCTCTGTCCTCGTCACCGCGCTCGTGGGCGCCATGCTGATCGCCGCGCCGGCCCAAGCCGCGCCGGTCTCTGAGAGCATCGGCGGCCTCATCTACCAGGCGGAATCCACCACTCCCGAGGCAGGCGCCAGGGTCGTCGACTCGGACGCGCTGCCCGCCAACCTGGTGATTCCCGGCGAAGTCACGATCCAGGGCGTCACCTACGCAGTGACGAGCATTGGCGACTGGGCCCTCGCGGGTAAGAACCTCGTCTCGGTTGTCATCCCCGACAGCGTCACCGAGATCGGAGACTCCGCCTTCTTCGACAACCTCTTGGAGAGCGTGACGTTGAGCAGCAATCTGGAGGGGTTGGGCTACGAAGCGTTTGCGGCCAACAGACTTACGTCCATCACCCTGCCGCTCAGCATGACGACGATCGCCGACGGTGCCTTCGCCGCCAACCGTCTCACCGCACTGACCATCCCCGCGAGTGTCACGCACATCGGTACGTATGCCGTTGCGTGGAACCCGAACCTCGCCACCGTGGAGTTCAAGGGCAACGCCCCCGTCCTCGGCTTCATAGCTTTCTCCGGGGACCCGCTGGTCATCTTCCCGGCTGGTGCCACCGGCTTCACCGCGCCGCTGTGGGACGCGGGCGGCGTGTTGTATCGCAGTGAGGCGCGCGCGACCATCACCTTCGATGCCAACGGACACGGGACCGCACCCGCCTCCCAGCACCTGGCCGTGGGCAACACGATGCCCGATCCCGGCAACCTCAGCGCCACTAGCTACACGTTCACGGGCTGGTGGACGGCCGCGATCGGCGGCGACCGGGTCGCCTTCCCGTACAACGTCACCGGCAACGCGACCCTCCTCGCGCAGTGGGCCCTGAGCTCCTACACGGTGACCTTCAACTCGCAGGGCGGCACCGCCGTGGCGCCGGTGACGGCCGATTACGACTCCACCATCGGCGCGCCCGGTGCTCCCACGCGCCTCGGCTACGACTTCGTTGGCTGGTTCGATGCGGCGACCGGCGGTGCCGAGGTCGCCTTCCCGTACACGATCGCTGGCGACGCCACGCTCCACGCGCGGTGGGCGATCACCCTCTACACCGCGACGTTCGACTCGCAGGGCGGCTCCGCCATCCCCGCGCAGACCGTCGATCTCTTCACACCCGTCGCCGCGGTCGCAGCTCCCACGCGCACCGGCTACACGTTCAACGGGTGGTGGTCCGGAGTCACCACTGGCTTCCAGATCCCGTTCCCTGCGGGCATCTCCAGCGACTGGACCTTCTACGCGCGTTGGTTTCCCGACTCGTACACGGTGGAGTTCCACGCGCAGGGCGGCACCAGGGTCGAGCCGGTGACTGCCGACTACGACTCGACGATCGCCGCGCCCACTCCTCCCACGCGCGCCGGGTTTGTCTTCGCCGGTTGGTGGACCGGCGCCTTTGACGGCTCGGAGTACTCCTTCCCGCACACGGTCACCGGCAACGTCACCATGTCCGCGCAGTGGGACGTCATCTACACCACCGTGACGTTCGACTCGCAGGGTGGCACGCCGGTCGATTCGCAGACTGTCGACTACTTCACGGCAGCAGACGTGCCCACTTCTCCCACGCGCACCGGCTACGTCTTCAATGGGTGGTGGACCGACATCGTTGGCGGCACCCGGGTCTCGTTCCCCACGCGAATTCTGGAGGACAGGACTCTCTACGCCCGCTGGACGGCCACGGAGCACGAGGTGACGTTCGATTCGCATGGCGGCACTGTTGTGGCGCCGCAGCTCTTCGACTATGACTCCGCGGTATCCGCGCCCACTGTGACGCGCACCGGATACACCCTCGTTGAATGGACCGACGCTGAGGTTGGCGGCAGCCCCGTCGTGTTCCCTCACACCGTGACGGGCGCGGTGACATTCCACGCGCAGTGGAGCGTCAACAGCTACACGGTAACCTTCAACGCCCAGGGCGGCACGGCCGTGGCGCCGCAGATCGCCGACTACGGCACGACGCTCCCGGCGCCCACCTCGCCGACGCGCGCCGGGTACTCCTTCGCCGGTTGGGCCGACGCTGGGTTTGGGGGCGGCGCCGTGGCGTTCCCCTACACCGTGGCGGGCAACGCGACGCTGCACGCACAGTGGATCGCCAACACCTACACGGTGACGTTCGACGCGCACGGCGGCAGCGCCGTCGCGCCGGTGGCCGCCGACTACGACACCACCATTGACGAGCCCGCCGCGCCCACGCGCACCGGGTACAGATTCGCGGGATGGGCCGACGCTGCGGTTGAGGGAAACGCAGTAGCGTTCCCCTTCACCGTGACGGGCGACGCGACGATGCACGCGCAGTGGACGGTCAACACCCACACCGTGAGCTTCAACTCGAATGGCGGCAGCGCCGTCGCACCGCAGTCAGTGAACTACAACTCGACCATTGCCGAGCCGGCAGCGCCCACCCGCACGGGGTACACCTTCGTAGGTTGGTGGGAACTCGGCGGTCCTCCCAGCATCGTCGAGTTCCCCTACACCGTGACCGGTGAGACGTTCATGTTCGCCATGTGGTCGACCAACTCGTACACCGTGAGCTTCGACGCGCACGGCGGCACCGCCGTCGCGCCGGTCGCCGCCGCGTTCGACACCACCATCGACGCGCCTGCCCCTCCCACGCGCGTCGGCCACGACTTCACTGGCTGGTTCGATGCCGCTACCGGTGGGACCGGGATCGCGTTCCCGTACACCGTGACCGGCGATGCCACGCTGCACGCGCAGTGGGAGACGCGCACGGCGACGATGACGGCGCCTACTCGGGCCACGCCCGGGAGCACCATCACCGTCACGGGCGACGGGTTTGAACCCGGCGAGCGCGTCGAGGTGTGGCTGCTGTCCGACCCCACGCAGATCGGCAGCGCCACCGCCGACGACACCGGGTCGTTCTCCGTGGACGCCGTGATCCCCACGGACACGAGCCTCGGCGAGCACCGCATCCAGGTGCGCGGCACCACCACCGCGAACCTCAGCAGCCCCATCAACATCGAGGCAGTGCTCTCCTCCACCGGCACGGACGCGCTGCCGCTCGCGGGACTCGCGCTCGTGCTGCTCGCAGCTGGGTTCGCCCTCGTTGCCGGTCAGCGCAGGCTCCGCGTGACGAAGGGTCGCGCCGCAGCCTGAGGCCACGAACTCGTACCCCAACCGTTTGCCGCGCTCCGGTGTAATAGCCTCGGGGCGCTGCGCCCGGGATGGAGGACGATGGCTCACTGGCACACGCTGCTGGAGCAGCTCGTGGCGACGCGCCGCGGCGCCCTCGTGGGCTACGCGTACGTCTTCACTGGCGACATCGCGGAGGCGGAGGACCTGACGCACGACGCGATCATGCGCGCCTTCGGCACCCCGCGTGGCCTCACGGACCTGGCGCACGCCGAGGGCTACGTGCGCAAGGCCATCGCCACCCAGTTCCTCAACCGACGCCGGAGCCACAGCCGGTTCGTGGCCCGCATGCACCTCTTCGCCGACCACGCCGCGCCGCGCGACCCGCAGGCAGATGTGGGCGCGGGCGACGCGGTGCGCACCGCGCTGCTGACCCTGACCCCGCGCGAGCGGGCGTGCGTGGTGCTGCGCCACATGGAGCAGATGCGGGTGGCGGAGATCGCGCAGACGCTCGGCCTCGCCGAGGGCACCGTCAAGCGCTATTTGTCCGACGCCGTGGCCCGCCTCACCGCCCAGCTGGGCGAGGAGTTTGGCACCGAACCAGAGCACGACGCCGTGGACGTGGCGCCCGCGCGCACCCGGAGGTCGCGATGAATCCGCTGAACAACGAACTGACCCGCCTGGCACGGGACGGCGAGCGCCACTACGAGGCCGTGGCGGAGGCGCCGCCCAACTACGTTGACGACTTTGTGGGCGGCGTCGCCCGGGCGCGCAGGCGCCGGCAGTCCGGTGTTGTGGCGGCAGCGGTAGTTGCCCTGGGGATCGTCGCCTCCGTGGGGCTGCTGTCCCGGCCCGACGCTGTGCCGGCAACGCCCCCGGGCCACCTTCTATGGACGGCCCAGTTGGGCGCCGACGCTTGGGCGGCTCCTGCCGTGGCAAACGGCCTGGTAGTCGCCGCTGGCACCGACGGAACGGTGCACGCGTTCGACGAGCGCACCGGCGAGCCGCGCTGGATCGCCGACGTACGCGGCGCGGTGCGCGGCGGCGTCGCGGCCGCGGATGGCGACTTCCTGGTGGTGACCGACTCCGGCTACCTGACACGCCTCGACGCGAACGGCGCGGAGGTCTGGCGTGTCCCCGCCGGCACTGCCGTGCTCGAGCGCGACATCTACGACCAGACCGCGCCCACCCCACTGGTGGTGAGCGACGCCGCGCTCGGTGAGATCGTGGTGCTCGGTGGCCGCGACCGCATGGTGCGCGCGTTCGACCTCGCCACCGGCGACGAGCGCTGGAACGTGTTCGCAGGTGCGGCGGTCTCGGCCTCGGCAACCGCAGCGGACGGCGTGGTCTTTGTGGGCGACCACGCCGGGACCATGCACGCGCTGGCGCTCGCGGACGGCGCCGAGGTGTGGACTGCGGAACTGCTTCACGAGATCGTCACGTCGCCAGCCGTGGTGGGGGACGTGCTCGTGACGGGCACGCGCGGCACCGAGATCCTGGGCCTGGATACTGCGACGGGCGAGCGTCGGTGGGCGGTCTCCCTGGGCTCCTCGTGGGCGGAGTCGTCGGTGGACACTGACGGCGTCACCGCATACGCGGGGTCGTCGAGCCTGGGCGAGGTGCTCGCGATCGACGCCGCCACCGGCGCCGTGCGATGGCGCGCGCACGTGGGCGGCTGGCCGTGGGCGCGGCCAACCGTTGCGGATGGGCGGGTGTTCGCCGTCACCGCCTGGACCGAGCGCGCGGCCACTCCGGCGGCGTCGCTGCAGGCGCTCGCCACCGCCACCGGCGCGCCCGTGTGGACAGCCACGACCGGCGGCCCCTCCACGTGGGTGCCCGACGGCGTGGCCAGCGGGATCATGGCCTCACCCACGGTGGGGGAGGGCTTTGTCGCAGTGGTCGCCCTCGACGGGACCGTCACCGCCTACTCGCGCTGACCCCAACCCTTTGGCCGCCTGCGGTGTGTCAGTGGCAAGCCGAACAAAGGAATGCCATGCCCCGCACCGCTGTCTCACCCGCACAAGCCCTGCTCGCCACCGCCGTCGCGCTCGCACTGGCCGCGTGCACGGCTGTAGCAGGTACGCCCGGCGCGACCCCGGCATCGGGCAACGCCACTCCCGGCGCCACCCACGACCACGGGCACGCGAGCGAGACGGGTTACCGCGAGCCGGTGTGGGAGGCGGTGATCGGCGCGGAGATGTGGTCCTCGCCCGCCCTCCTGGGCGACGTTGTGGTGGTGGGTGCCAACGACGGCAAGGTCTACGGACTTGATGTGGCCACCGGCGAGCAGCAGTGGGCGGCACCCATCGGCGCGGCGGTGCGGGCAACGCCGCTCGTCGCGGGCGGCCTCGCCTACATTCTGTGTGACGCGGGGTGGGTGCACGCGCTCAACTCAGAGGGTGACGAAGCCTGGCGCGCCGGCGTGGGCCCAAGCACGCCCACGCGCGACGACTGGGACGGCTACGGCTCGCGCCCAGCGGAACGTGACGGCGTGGTGTACGCGGCCACAGCGTCGGGCGTAGTCGCCGCACTGGATGCCGCGACGGGCGCGCAAGTGTGGCGCCGCGAACTGGACAAGGGCGTGCAGGCGGACCTGGCGCTCGGCGACGACGTGCTGCACGTCTCCACGATGGGCGGCGGGCACCTGGCGTTGGACCTCGCGGACGGCGCGGAGGTGTGGAGAGCGCCCGGTGGCGGCGAGATGACCACATCGCCCCTCGTTGTTGACGAGTTGGTGCTCGTAGGCTCGCGCGGCGCGACCCTGCAGGCGCTCGCCGACGCGAGCGGCGAGAAGGCCTGGGCCGCGAGCTTCGGCAGCTCGTGGGTGCAGTCGGGCCCCACGGAACTGTCCCCCGGCACCGTGGTAATCGGGTCGTCGGACTACCAGGCTGTGCGCGCACTCGAGCTGACCGACGGCAGTGACCAGTGGCTCACGCGCGTCACTGGCTGGCCGTGGGGCGTTCCCGCGGTGGCGGACGGCGTGGTCTATCAGACGCAGATCATGGCCCCGCAGCACGAGCCGTGGGGTGCAGCGCTGTATGCCTTGTCGGCGGACGACGGCAGCGAGCTGTGGGTTGCGGGCGGTGGCCAATCGCTGAGCTGGCGGCCCGACGGCGCGGCAGTCTACGGCGCCGCGACCCGCCCGCTCATCGCGAGGGACCTGGTGATCTTGTCCGGGCTGGACGGCGTGGTGCGCGCGTATGAGCGGTGAGGCGCGCGTGCGCGAGCGTGACTAGCCTGGGGCTATGCCCAGTTCCACAATTGAGGTGCGTCGCGAGTACTCGGACGCCGATGCCTTGGCGCTGATCGACGCCGTGCACGCGTCCTTGGTGGCGGCGTTCCGGATCCCGGCAGCGGACAAGCACGTGCGGCTCGTCGTCCACGAGCCCGAGCGTTTCGCCGTGTCGCCCGATCTCGCGTACCCCGAGCTCTACACGCAGGTGACGATCGACTGCTTCGAGGGCCGCTCGCTCGACGCCAAGCGCAAGCTCTACGCGCAGATCGCCCAGCGCCTCGGCGTGCTCGGCATCCCCGGAGACCACCTGCTCATCCTGCTGCGCGAGAGCCCGGCGCAGAACTGGGGCATCCGCGGCGGCCAGGCGGCGTCCGATATCGACCTGGGGTTCGACGTCAACGTCTAGGCCCACCCGCGCCGACCCTGGCGTCGGCACCCCACGCCCGCAATCGGCCGCACTATGCTCGCGGGATGACGGCTGAGCCACGCACACCGTTGCCGTGGCGAGCGGTGCCGTGGAGCATCGCCATTGTCGCGATCGCCGCCCTGTTCTGGGCGGGGCTGCCGTGGCTCACTCAGCAGTTCCCCACGGAGCGCCCGGTGGAGGCCGGCGAGCGGGTGCCCATCCAGGTCGCGTCATACGAACCGCCCGAGGGCTGGACCCTCGACATCCCCTCCGCCGCCGGCTCCCGCCCCGAGGTGAGCGACGGCCCGGTGCGCACCCGCGCTCAGTCGGGCATCTGGTTCGGTTCGTCGCGCGGACTGCTGGAGCGCCTGGCCGAGCAGCTGCGCGACGCCGGAGCCACAGTCGACTATGTGCAGGAGGCGCCCGACACCGCGCCCACCTTCGCCCTCGACGAGGTGCTCGAGCGCGAGGACTACGAGATCCATTTCACCGTCGACGGCGAGTACGGCACCCTCTACGTTGTCCGCGAGGGCGTGTCGGTGGTGGTCATCCGCGCCATCGGACCCGGCGTGGAGATCACCGACGCCTCCGGCCTCATCCGCGAGATGGTCGCCTCCGTTGACACGGGAGACGTCAGCATCGACGACGCGCCGCCCAACCCGCGTTCACTGCCCGACGCTGGCGCCGGGTTGCGCGCCGAGGTTGGCTTGCGCGGCGCCGAGTCGGCAGCGGGGGAGGGCGCGCGATGAAGGAGATCACGCGCCGCGTCGCCGCCGTGCCGGCGTGGAGGCCGCGGCGCCTTGGGTGGTGGGTGCTGGGGCTCACTCTTCTCACCGGGTTGGTGAGCTTCGCGATGTGGCTTGGCCCTGCGTTCGTGCGGTTCCCCCTCACCGGTGCGCTCGCTGCGGTGCTGTCGGTGCCCTACCTGGTGCTGGTGTGGTGGCTCGCGGGGCTCATGCAGATCGGCACGCGGATAGCGAGGTCCGGAGCCCTGGCGGCGATCATGTGGGGCGCGCTCGTGGCGACGGCGGTGTACGCAGCTCAGGCGAACGGCGCCATCATCACCTTGGTGGCGCAGCACGCCGGGCTCGACGTCGCCAACGATTGGGGCGCCGCGATTGCCGCGCCCGTCACCGAGGAGACGGGCAAGCTGCTGGGCATCGCCGCCGTGCTCATCGCGGCGCGGTCGTGGCTGCGCGGGCCTATCGACGGCCTCCTCATCGGCGCGTTCGTGGGGCTGGGATTCACCATCGCGGAGAACGTCCTCTACTCGTTCAACATCGCGGTGCTGACCTTCCAGGAGAACGAGGCGATCTCCACCCTGGCCATCTACTTTCTGCGCACCATCCTGTTCTGGCCCGTGAGCCACGTGGCGTTCACTGCGCTGGCCGGCGCGGGCCTCGGGTTCCTGCTGGGACGACCCGGCTCGCGATCCGTGCCGTGGGGAGTCCTGAGTCTTGCGCTCGCCTACGGGCTGCACTTCATGTGGAACTCTCCACTGCTGCCGGGGGTGCTCGCGCGCATGGGATTCGCGAGCCTCATCCCGTTCATCGTATGGCTCGTGGTGCATCGCGCTCGCCGAGCAGAGCACGCGTGGCTCACCCGCGCGCTCGCGTCCGAGGTCGAGGCCGGCACGGTGCCCGCCGTCCATGTTGAGTACCTCGGTGCGACTCTGCTCCGGCG
>Ga0160456_100478_pt1 | contig 12746 bp, 9 predicted proteins | sample HID1972K_E6MG_FD_108261 | JGI IMG/M metagenome (GOLD analysis project Ga0160456, IMG submission 108261) | Enriched pill bug-associated microbial communities from UW Madison campus, WI, USA - HID1972K_E6 MG | ecosystem: Host-associated > Arthropoda: Insects > Digestive system > Unclassified ... | reverse complement strand
GGTCGCGCGGCCCAAGGTTGACGCGGCTCGAGGTCAGCAGCCGCATGAGCGAATCGACGCGGGATGGATCGTGCGCCACTTCGAGCAGCGCCAGGAGGTCCGCGACCACCGGCCGGTCGAGGAGCCCGCCGAGGCCCACCACTTCATAGGCGATGCCGCGTTCGCGGAGCGCCTCCACGATCGGCTCGAACAGCGCCTTGCGCCTGCACAGCACCGCGGCCGACGCTGTGGCACCCAGTTCCGCCCTGCGGTCGAGGATCCATTGGGCCAGGTATGCGGCCTCGCCATACGAGTCCTTGTCCATGTGGGCCGCGACCCCCGGCGCCGCCCGCACGGGCTCTGGCCGCCCCGTGTGCTCGCCCTTGGGACGCAGCGGCGCCACCTGGACGCGCGAGGTGAGCCGCAGGGGAGCCGCCGCCACGTTGGCGGCCGCGAGGATGCTCGCCTCGTTGCGCCAGGAAATGCTGAGCGAGGACTGGACCACAGCGTCCGGCCCGCCGAACGCCTCCACATAGTCGTCGAGCGCCGCCGCCGAGGCTCCTCTGAACCCGTAAATGGCCTGGTTGGGGTCGCCCACTGCCATCACGGCCATGTCGCGGCCCAGCAGGTGCTGGAAGAGGGTCAGCTGCGGCGGCGAGGTGTCCTGGAACTCGTCGAGCAGCACCGCCACGTAACGCGCGCGCTCGATGCGCTGCACCTGCTCGTCGTGCGCGAGCCGCACGGCGGTGGCGACCTGATCGGCGAAGTCAACGGCAGAGGCTTCGTGCTTGCGCTGCGCGTACGCGGCGGCGAGGTCCGCCATGTCGCGCAGCTTGCGCAGGGACGAGATGCGGCCGGCGAGCGCCTTGGTCATCTGGCCCGGCGCACCGTCGCCCACCTTCTTGGGCAGCTGCTCCAGCGTCTCGAGCACCTCCGTGAGGTAGTCACGCAGGGCCTGTGGCTCGACGAGGTGGTCGCGGATCTGCGCCGCGAACGACGGCAGCTCGCCCACCATCGTGGACACGGCGGCGTCCGTCTCGAGCCACGCCTCCCATTGCTCAACGGTGGCGCTCGCGAGTTGCCACAGCGAAGCGTCGGTGAGCAGCGTTGACTCGGGATCCATGCCCACGCGCAGCCCGTGCTCGGTCGCGAGCGACGCCGCATAGGCGTTGTAGGTGGCGACGGTGGGCGCGGGCCGCTCGGGATGGTCGCCCCACACCGTGGAGATGTGGCGCTCGGCGCGCTCCGCGATCTCGCGCGCGGCCTTGCGCGTGAAGGTGAGGCACAGGATCTCGTCCGGGCTGATGTCGCGCCCGAACAGCTCGCGCGCGTGATCGAGCAGGTAGACGATGCGCAGCGACAGCGTCTCCGTCTTGCCCGAGCCGGCGCCCGCCACCACCAGGTGGGGCCGGGTGTCGGCGCCGATCACCGCGATCTGCTCCGCGGTGGGTTCGCGGCCGGCTGCGGCGGGGTCGTCGCGATTGGCCGCGCGATATAGCCCGACGGGATCGCGCCCCTCTCCCCGCACCAGGCCCACGTCGGTAGTTGCGTCGGTTGTCATCGCGGCGCCACCTCCTCGGCACGGTCGCCCACCTGATCGCCCTGCGGGTGCGCGGGGCACGCCCGCCGCACGGGGCAGCCGGGGCACATGGGGTTGATGATTGCGAGGAACCTCTCGCCCGCCATCGTCTCGACCGTCGCGTCAAGCACCTCGCGAGCGAGATCGTCGTCGATGGGCGCCTGCGGCACCACGGTTGAGCGCTGCGCGGCGCCCGCCCCCACGAACACCAGCGCCGCGCCGGACGCCCGCGTCACGCCCTCGAACCCGCCGCTGTTGGCGGCGAGCTGGTACATCATCAGCTGGCCGTTGGTCTCGCCCTCGGCCCTGGTGATCGCCCTGCCGGTCTTCAGGTCGACGATGCGAGCCTCGTCGCCCTCGATCTCCACCCGGTCGGCCTGCCCGCCGAGCACCGCACGCCCCAAGGACACGGAGAACGACGTCTCGACCTCGAGGCGCTCGGGAGCGGAGGAGGCGATGTAGGCGCCGAGCTTGTCGATCATCCCCAGCGCGTTCTGATACGCGCGCTGCTCCACCCACGTGGCGCCTTGGGGCATGCGCTCGGCGAGCGCGGCCCGCAACTCGGCGGTGGAGCCGTGCGGGTGCTCGGCGGCGATCTCGTGGATGAGCGTTCCCACGTTCTGCGCGGCCGACGTCGCCGCCGTGCCGCCCGTGGTCTCGAGTGCCCAGCGCAGCGGGCACCGCGCCACCGAGTCGATGCGCGACGGCGACACCCGCACGGGCTGGTCCTCGCGCCACAGCCCGCCCTGCGAACTGAGTTCCGCGACGCCGTGCCACTGCCGGGGATCGGCTCCGGGCTCTCCCAGATCCGCGAGGCGGGCGAGGGTCGCCGCGACTGCCTCGTCAGCGCCAGCGGCACCCGCCGCCCGCAGGCGCGCCACGGCCGCCCGCAGGTCCGCCACGCCCCCGTTCGCAATGCCGCCGCTGCGCGCCACATCCATGCGGGACACACCCGCGGCCGCCTCGATCATGTGGACATAGCGCGAAGGGCGCGAGTCCCCGTCCTCGACGGCCGTCACGATCAGCCGCGTGCGCGCCCGCGACACGGCGACGAGCAGCGCCCTCGTCTCGTCGTCAAGCACGTCGCGGCGCGCCTGGCGCAGGTCGCGCTGCGGCAGCGCGCGCTCGCCGGCGGCGTCCCAGCCCTCGGCGAGCACCTCGGCGAGGCGTTGGGCGCCCAGCACCGAGTCCCGCAGGCGCAGGTCCGGCCACACGCCCTCCTCGAGCCCGGCGATGACCACCAGGTCCCATTCGCGCCCTGCGGCCGACGCTGGGGTGCAGAACGCGACGGCGTCACCGGAGGCGCCACGTGCGCCGAGCGAGTCGACCGCGAAGTCCTGACCCTCGAGGTACTCGAGGAATGCGCCGGTGGTGGCGGTGGGAAGGCGCTCCGTGAACGTCTGCGCCGCGCGCAGCAGCGCGATGATGGAGTCGAGGTCGGCATCGTCGCGCGCCGAGCCCGCGAGCGCCGCCGCGCGCCACGAGTCGGCGACTCCCAACTCGCTCCACACGGCCCGGATGACCGCGCCCGGAGTGGCGTCTGGGGCGGCGGCGCGTTCGCGGGCGGCGACGACGGCACGGGCGGCGCGCGCGACTGCTGCGGCCTCGGGGCCACGCAGCGTGGCGAAGCGCGCAGGGTCGGCGAGCGCCTCGACCAGCAGCTGCGAACTGGGAGTCAGCCCACCACCGGCGCGATCCTCTGCCACGAGCGCGCGGCGCAGCCGCCGCACGCCAACGGAATCAAGTCCCACGAGCCGCGACCCAACAACCTCCAGCGCGGACTCCTCCGTCCACGGCTCGCCGCCCGCCACGCGCAGCAGCGTGAGCAGCGGCGCCACCGCGCTGGCGAGGTGCAGCGCCATGCCGTCGCCGAGCGACTCCACGGGCACGTCGGCGGCGAGCAGGTCCGAGCGGATCGCCCGCAGTTGCGCGCGCGAGCGCGCGATGACCACCATCGAGTTCCACGGCAGGCCGTCCCGGTGCCGCGCGTGCCGCAGCTCGGCGGCGATGGCGCGCGACTGCGCATACCGGTGCGGCGCCACCCGCACCGCGACGTAATCGGCGAGCCCAGCGTCGGGCAGTGAACCACTGCCCACTGGTGCCGCGACGCTTGCCGCCAGCCGCGCCGACTCGCGCGCGCTGCCCACGCCCTTGACGCCCACGCGCTGCGCGATGGCCGCGCTCACCGCGCCAAGCGCGCCCTGCCGATGGTCGGTGGTGAGCTCGAGCGGACCGGCGAATCCGCCGCTTGCCGCCGCCTGGGCGAGCCCCGCCGCGACGCCGCCGCGGTAGCCCTGGACCGCCTCGTCGGCGTTGCCGATGAGCACCACGCGCGCGCCCGCTCGGGCGAGCTCGCGGATCATCGCCGTTGTCGCCGCCGTGGCGTCCTGGAAGTCGTCGACGACAACGAGCGACCACTGCGGCGCGGGGCCCTGCGGCCAGTCTGCGAGGACGTCGGCGGCGCGAGCGCATATTGAGGCGGCGTCGTAGCGCTGACCCTGGTCGCTCGGCAGGCTGCGCAGCGCCATCACCTGCTGATACTCCTGGTAGACGGCGGCGGCGTCCTCCCACACGGGCAGGCGCGCGGCGTTGCCTAGAGCGGCCAGGTGCTCGGCGGTGATGTCAGCCTCGGCGGCGCGCATGAGCACATTGCGCAGTTCCGCGCGGAAGGCCGGCATCGCGATCGCCTCGGGCGGCAGGCCGCCCCACTCGAGGTGCGACGCCGCCCCCTGCCCCTCCAGCAGCTCGCGCAGGATGACGTCTTGCTCGGCGCCCGTAATAAGGCTCGGTCGCGGCTCCCCCTCCAAGGCGGCGTGGGTGGAAAGGATGTCGTACGCGAGCGAGGGGGCGGTGCGCACCAGCGGCACGCCAGACGGCCGCCCGACCGCGAGCGAGACCACGTCCCGCAGGCGAGCCGCGGCCTCGCGAGTGGGCGCCAGCAGCACCGCGCGCTCGGGCGCGAGTCCGCCTTCGATCGCCTCGACCATTGCCCACACGGCGACAGTTGACTTGCCCGTGCCCGCTCCCCCGGTGATCACCGCGGGCCCTGCGGCGGCGGCATCGAGTGCCGCGCGCTGCGCGGGATCGGGGCGCGGCATGCGCGCCGCAGTTGGCGCGCTCAACAGGGTTGTCACGTGCCCATTCGACCAGAAGCGACGGACACGCGCGGGCGCCACGCCTATTCGGCGCTGGGCAGCGGCCAGGGGTTGGGAGTGCAGCGCTCGTTGAGCTCGCGCTGGTTGGTCATGACGTCGGCGACGCCCTTGGAGCACTTCGCGTCTGGCTTGCCGAGCACATGGCCCACGCCGTGGTTGACGAGCCATTCGCGCGAGGCCGTGCGCTCCTCACCGAAAGTGGGGATGCCGGCGGCCCAGTCGTAGATGCTCAGGGCCACGACGCCGGCGCTGGCGCACTGCGTGGCGGCGGTGGTCGACGGGCTGGGCTCGGGCGTGGCGCTGGGCGTTGGCGACTCGGGAGTCAGCGGCGCCTCCTGGTGCGGCGTGGGGCACAGCGCGGCTGCGGTGTAGGGGCTGGCGAGCACCACGCGCAGGTCGGGGGCGCCGTCGGTGAGCACAAAGGTGACGCTGCTGCCGTTTGACCATCCGCGGGTGTCGTTGAGCGTTGCCATCACAAAGGTCGCGAGCGAGTCGACATCCACCGGCAGGCCCGCCTCGGCGTCGATCTTGACGAGCCGGGTGATGCCCGCGCTGGGGCTCGGCGTGGGCCCCGCAGTGGCGGTCACGAACGTGCCGTCGGCACGCACGGGGAAACTCAGCCCGGTAAGGCCGGCGGCGAGGTCGTCGGCGTCGAGGACCCGCGTGATGGGCTCCATCGGAGGCAGCGACACATCAATGGTTGGGGTGGGCGACGGCGAGGGTGACGGACTCGCGCTGGGGGTCGGCTCCGGCGCGGCAAGGGAGTCCGCTATCAGGCCTGTTCCCCATCCGGCGCCGATGCCGAGGGCGAACGCGACCGCGATGATCACCACCGTGAGAACGGTGCCTTTCAGCGTGATTCCCCTGCCCGCGAACACACGTCCGGGGCGACGAATCATGCACCTACGATAGACGTAGTAGCAGCCCACCAGAGCCCGGAGGTCACCGTGGAGATCCGCATCGGCGTACAGAATGTTTCCCGCGAGGTGCTCGTGGAGACGGAGCTCACCGCGGATCAGGTCGCCAAGAAGGTGGACGACGCCATGCTTGGCGCCGCGCTCGACCTCACCGACGTCAAGGGCCGCCGCGTGGTCATCCCCGCGAACGCCATCGGCTACGTCGAGATCGGCGAAGAGGAGCGGCGCCGCGTCGGATTCGGCGGCTAGTTCTGCCGGCGCATGCGCCCATGTGAGGCGCGCGGTACCAGCAGTCGTCGCCGTTGGCGTGGACTTCACCCCGCCCGTGGAGTAGACCTGGTAGGTGTGTCACAGCCGAACGCACGTTGCCAGCAGAAGGATCCCCACCATGCCGGAGACCACGCGCAGCTCCGCCCCAGATGACTTTGCAGGTCGCAGTCCCGTGTCTGCCCGGTCCGCCGCAGCCGCGCGCGAGACGGCCGACCTCGAGGCGTTCATCGCCTCGGCGGGAACGTTCGACGCCCCCGATCCGGATCTCAACGACTTCAGTTTCGGCAACCCCCACGAGATGCCGCTCCAAGGGCTCGTCGACGCCCTGCGGCGCGGCGCCGAGCCGCGATCCATCGACTGGTTCGCCTACAAGGCGAGCGAAGATGCGCCGCGCGCGTTCCTCGCGGAATCGCTGAGTCGCGAGCTCTCCCTACCCTTTGAACCGCAGGACGTCGCGTTGACCGCGGGGGCGTTCGGGGCCATCGGCCTGGCCTTCCACCTGCTCACCGACCCTGGCGATGAAGTCGTCATTCCCGTGCCCGGATGGTTCCTGTACGCGCCCATCCTGCGGCAGGCGGGCGCGATACCCGTCGAGGCGTCACTTGATCCTGTGACGTGGGACATCGACCTCGATGCGATCGAGGCCGCGATCACGCCGCGCACCAGGATCGTGGTCGTCAACAGCCCTCACAACCCCACAGGTCGGGTCTACGGACCCGAGATCTGGACTCGCCTCGCCGGGCTGCTGGAGCGCGCGTCGGCCCGCATCGGGCGGCGAATCTTCCTCCTGTCCGACGAGCCCTACCGCCGGATCCGTTTCGATGGCGTGGACTTCGCGAGCCCCGCCGCGCACTACCCGTGGACGCTCATCGACTACTCGTACGGCAAGGTCCTCCTCGCCCCCGGGCAGCGACTGGGCTACCTCGCTCTCTCGCCGCTGATGCCGGATTCCGATCGCGCCGCGCTGCGAGCAGGCGCCTTCTCCACCCAGGTCTCGCTGGGATGGACGTTCCCGGAGGCGATCATGCAGCACTCCGTCGAGGCCCTGGAGTCGGTGTCGATCGACGTCGCCGAGATCGAGGCCAAGCGCGACGTGCTGTTCGAGTCGCTCACATCATGGGGGTACGACCTGGTGCGCCCGGAGGGCACGTTCTATCTGTGGGGTGCGGCACCGGGCGGCGACAGCGTCGCGTTCGCCGAGTGGATGCGCGCCAAGTCGGTGCTGATACTGCCGGGAACGCTCTTCCACAGGCCCGCGCACTTCCGGCTGAGCCTCACGGCGACGCGGCAGATGATCGAGCGCGCGCTGCCCGCGTTCGAGGCAGGCGCCAGGTTCGGCGCTTAGCGCGGAGCGGGCCGCCGCGCCGCGTCGATCGCGGCCCGTGCGATCAGCGCGGCACCCTCGGGTGAATAGCGCGTCACGTCGATCTCAGCGCCCAGCTCGTCCGGCTCGAGGTGCTCGAGCGTCTCGTACTGCGAGTCCAGCAGCCCAGTGCCGGCAAAGTGCCCGGTCTGCTTGGCTCGCCGCCGCACCCGCGGCTCAAGAGCCTGTTGCGGCGCAATGAGATGAATAAAGAGGGCGTCGGGCGCGTGCGACCTGATGACGTCGCGATACGAACGCTTGAGGGCAGAACAGGTGACCACGCCGTCGGGCCGTTCCGTGAGCCAATCGCCCACCCGCTCGAACCACGGCCACCTGTCCTCGTCGGTGAGGGGAACGTCGGCGCTCATCTTGGCCACAGCGTCGGGCGAATGCAGGTCATCGCCGTCGATGAAGGGTGCCCGGAGGTCCTCCGCAAGGCGCAGGCCAAGCGTGGTCTTGCCACTGCCGGTGACGCCCATAATAACGATTCGCATGGCCCAAGCGTAGGGCACGATAGAATGGTGAATACCCGAGGTTGACCGGTCGTCATAGGAAACGCAGCGCCGTACGAGAAAGCGCAGCAAAGAGGATGATTCGCGATCGGCTACCCGCCGCATTGGCGCCACTTGCGCCCCGAATCACTGGATCACTATGACTGAGACCCACGCGAGCGTGCACACGCCCGATCAGACCTTTGCCGACTACCCCATCAACCCCCTCATTGCGCGGGCCCTTGCCAACCACGGCATCCTCGCGCCGTTTCCCATTCAGGCGATGACGCTGCCCGTTGCCCTGAGCGGCCACGACATCATTGGCCAGGCCAAGACCGGCACCGGCAAGACGCTGGGCTTTGGCGTCCCGTTGCTGCACAAGATCGTGGCGCCCGGCGAGCCCGGTGCGGACGACCGCGGCGAGGCCACCGGCAAGCCGCAGGCTCTCGTTGTCGCTCCCACGCGCGAGCTCGCCGTGCAGGTGGCTGGCGACCTCGCCACCGCCTCCAAGTTGCGCACCGTGCGCATCGCCCAGATCTACGGTGGCCGCGCCTACGAGCCGCAGATCGAGCAGCTCACCAAGGGCGTCGACGTCGTGGTGGGCACTCCCGGCCGCATGATCGACCTGCTCAACCAGGGCCACCTCGACCTGCGCTTCGTTCAGACCGTGGTGCTCGACGAGGCCGACGAGATGCTCGACCTTGGGTTCCTCCCCGACGTCGAGCGCCTGCTTGCCGCGACTCCCGCCTCGCGTCACACGATGCTCTTCTCCGCGACGATGCCCGGCGCCGTCGTGGCCCTGGCGCGCCGCTACATGACGCAGCCCACCCACATCCGCGCTGCGGACCCGGACGACGACGGCGCGACCGTCAAGGCCACCGCGCAGTTCGTCTACCGCGCGCACGCGCTCGACAAGGTCGAGGTGCTCGCGCGCCTGCTGCAGGCCGAGGGCCGCGGACTCACCGTGGTCTTCGCCCGGACCAAGCGCACCGCCGCCAAAGTCAGCGATGAGCTGCAGGAGCGCGGCTTCGCGGCCGGCGCCATCCACGGCGACCTCGGCCAGGGCGCGCGCGAGCAGGCGCTGCGCGCGTTCCGCAACGGCAAGATCGACATCCTCGTCGCCACCGACGTTGCCGCGCGCGGCATCGACGTTGACGACGTCACCCACGTGGTCAACTACCAGTGCCCCGAGGACGAGAAGATCTACCTGCACCGCATTGGCCGCACCGGCCGCGCGGGCAAGACCGGCATCGCCGTCACCTTCGTTGACTGGGACGACATCCCCCGCTGGGGGATGATCGACAAGTCCCTCGACCTCGGCTTCCCCGAGCCCATCGAGACCTACTCCTCCTCACCCCACCTCTACTCGGACCTCAACATCCCCGAGGGCACCAAGGGCCGCCTCCCCCGCTCCGCGCGCACGCGCGAGGGCCTCGAGGGCGAGGTGCTCGAGGACCTCGGCGAGACCGGCAAGAAGCCCGGCGGCTCCGGCGGTCGTGGCCAGGGTGGCCGTGGCGATGGCCGACGCGGTGGTGACGGTCACGGCGACCGTGGCCGCAGCGGCGGTGGCCGGGACGGGCAGCGCGGCGGTCGCGGACGCGGCGGCCAGGGCGGCGGTTCGCGTGCCGACGCTGGCCAGCGCAACGACGGAGCGCCTCGCGAGGAGCGTGCTCCCCGCGCCGAGGGCGACGCGCCCAAGCGCAACCGCAACCGTCGTCGTCGCCGCAGCGGTGGCGCTGCGGCACCTACGACTCAGGCGTAGTTAGCGGGCGCCCGGCGCCCTAGCGTTGGGCCGCAGGCCCACACGAGTGCCGCCTGCCGCGCTTTCGCGGCGCGGCCCGCAGCATCATTGACGGTTTCGTGTACGTGAGGCCCACTTTCGCGGGGTCAGCGCATCCCTCGTGTACTTGAGGCCCAAACCTGTGTGGTGGCAGTCGCGCGCGCCGTTGGCTGGCCCCACGAGTCTTCTTGGGCCTCAAGTACACGAGGGATGCAGCGAGGCGCTCAAAGTGGGCCTCAGGTACACGAAGCGGCACTCGCACGCGGTTCGCCGGCGCAAAGCAATGCGCCGGACCCGACGTGGCGGAGGGGTGAGCCACGTCGGACCCGGCGCTTGACGCAACCGTGGAGTGCCCTAGGGGACGCGGGACTCCTCGGACGCATCGGTGGTGCGCACTGCGGTCACGTTGGCTGTGGGCTTCATGCCCTTCTTGCGCAGCGCGCGGGCGCGCTCGCCGGACGACCGCAGGCGCGGGTTGACGTATTCGTCGATGCCGAAGTTCACGAGCGACAGCGCCATGCCCAGCAGCGCGATGCACAGACCGGCCGGGATGTACCACCACCAGAAGTTGGGGAACGCGCCGTTCTGCTGCGCCCAGTAAAGGATGGTGCCCCAGTTGAGGTTGGTGATGGGAATGACGCCGATGAACGCGAGCGTCGTGAGTCCCAGCACCGCCGCGATGACCGTGCCGACAAAGCTCGAGGCGATGATGGCGGTGAGGTTGGGCAGCATCTCGACGCCGATGATGCGCGTGAGTTTCTCGCCGTTGGCGCGTGCAGCCTGCACAAAGTCCCTGGTGCGCAGCGACATCGTCTGCCCGCGGAGCACGCGGGCGCCCCAGGCCCAGCCGGTGATGGCAAGCACCGCGGCTATCAGGATGAGGCTGGGGTTGTAGAACTGGGACGCCACGATGATGATCAGCGGCAGGCCGGGGATCACGAGGAAGACGTTGGTGAGTGCGGAGAGTCCCTCGGACTTCCAGCCCGTGACATAGCCGGCCGTGACGCCAACCACCACCGCGATGAACGTGGCAATGACACCCGCGAGGAAGCCCACCACGAGCACGCCGCGCGTGCCCCACACGATCTGGCTGAAGACGTCCTCGCCCATGTGGGTGGTGCCGAGCCAGTGCGTCATCGACGGCGGCTGGCGCAGGGCGGTGAAGTCCTTCTCCAGCGGGTCGAAGGGCGCGATGATGGGCGCGAAGATCGCGACGAGGGTGAAGAGCCCGATGATGATCAGCCCGGTGATGGACTTGCGGTTGCCGAACATGCCAAAGGCGGACTTGACGCGGGCGACAACACGACGGTTCTGGCCCGTGGGGTCAACGTAGGGGATTTGGTCGGTCATGATCAGCCCTCCATATGACGGGTGCGGGGATCGAGGATGGCGTAGGCGATGTCGGCGAGGATGTTCGCCACTAGCACCGTCAGCGTGATGACGAGGAACAGGCCCTGCATCAGCGGGTAGTCCTTGGCGGTGGTCGCGGTCAGCAGCAGCTGGCCCACGCCGGGATAGGAGAACACCATCTCCATGACGAGCGTGCCGGTGACGATGAAGCCAAGCGACAGCGCGAACGAGGACAGCTGCGGCAGCATGGCGTTGCGGGCGCCGTAGCGGAACAGCACGCGGCGTTGAGTGAGGCCCTTCGCCTGGGCAACGGTGATGTAGTCCTCGTCGAGCACAGTGACCATCATGTTGCGCATGCCAAGGATCCAGCCGCCCAGCGACGCGAAGATGATGGTGAACGCGGGCAGCGCGCCGTGGTGCAGCACCTGCCCCACGAAATCGAACGACCACTCGGGACGCGAGCCCTTGTCGTACGCGTGGGAGGCGGGGAACCATCCAAGCGTGGTCGAGAAGATCGCGATGATGATGAGCGCCGCCCAGAAGTACGGCACTGTCGACATGAAGGTGGCGATGGGAATGACGCCGTCCGCCTTGCTGCCCCGGTACCAACCGATGAGCGACCCGACGAGGGAGCCGATCAGGAACGACACCACGGTGGCGAAGCCCACCAGGCCAACGGTCCACGGAAGGGCGGCGGCGATGACGTCCGTCACGGGCGCCAATCCACGCGAGAAGGAGCGCCCAAGGTCGCCATTGAGCAGCAGCACCCAGTAGTCGATGTACTGCTGCCACAGCGACTTCTCGGTGTCGAGGCCAAAGAGGGTGCGGAGGGCGTCGATCGCGTCGGGGCTGATCTTGCCCTGGTTCTTGGCGAGGTAGGCGGTGACCGGATCGCCCTTCATCATGCGCGGCAGGAAGAAGTTGATCGTCACTGCCGCCCAGAAGGTGAAGGCGTAGAACGCGAGTCGTCTCAGAATGAAGCGCACGTCGTCAGCTCCTTGAGGCGGAGCCGGAGGGGCCCGCAAACTGCTTGTCGGGATCGGGGGATGCATCGCGCAGCGCGCGCGTGTACGGGTGCTGCGGGCGCAGGATCACGTCGTCCGCGGGACCGCGCTCCACCACCACGCCGTGGTGAAGGACCATGATCTCGTCGCTGAAGTGCCGCGCCGTGGCGAGGTCGTGGGTGATGTAGAGGACGCCGAGGTTTGACTCGCGCTGCAGGTCCGCGATGAGGCGCAGCACGCCCAATCGGATCGAGACGTCGAGCATCGACACCGGCTCGTCCGCGATGAGCAGGGAGGGCCGGGACGCGAGCGCGCGGGCGATGGCCACGCGCTGGCGCTGGCCGCCGGACAGCTCGTGAGGGCGCCGGTCGATCGTCTGCGCGGGATCGAGGCGCACGCGCTCGAGAAGCGCACGGATCTCGCCCTCGACCTGATCCGAAGGCACCACGTTGTCGAGGCGAAGCGGCCTCTCGAGGTGGTGACGGATCGGGTGGTACGGGTTGAGGGAGGCGAAGGGATCCTGGAAAACCATCCGCACCTTCTGGCGGTACGCGCGCAGCCCGGCCCCGCGGGTGGGGATGGGCGCGCCGTCCAGCAGAATCTCGCCGGTGGTGGCGTGCTCCAGCTGGGTGAGGATCTTGGCGATGGTGGACTTGCCGGAGCCGGACTGGCCCACCAGGGCGATGGTGCGGCCGGACTCCAGCGTGAAGCTCACGTCGTCGAGCGCAAGGAACTCGCCGTGCCCGCGCACCTTGTACTTCTTGGAGACGTTCTTGAACTCGAGGGTGGTCATGCCTTTGCCTCCCCTTCGCGATCGAACCAGCGGCCCTCGCCCGTGAGGCTCGGGAACGAATTGAG
>Ga0160456_100475_pt1 | contig 12791 bp, 13 predicted proteins | sample HID1972K_E6MG_FD_108261 | JGI IMG/M metagenome (GOLD analysis project Ga0160456, IMG submission 108261) | Enriched pill bug-associated microbial communities from UW Madison campus, WI, USA - HID1972K_E6 MG | ecosystem: Host-associated > Arthropoda: Insects > Digestive system > Unclassified ... | reverse complement strand
CGCGCGTTGCCTCACGTGCGGCTGCTCCAAGCAGGACCGCTGCGCGCTGCGCGACGCCGCCAGCGGCCACGGCGTGACCTTCTCGCTGCCCCTGCACGTGCGCCCGCGCACCCCAATCGTGAACGGGCATCCGTTCATCATCCGCGACCAGAACAAGTGCATCTCGTGCGGCCTGTGTGTGGCGGCATGCGCCGAGGTGGTGGGCCCAGGAGTGCTCGCGTTCCAGTTCAACGACGGCAGGCTCACGGTTGGCACCCACAACGGCCTGCCGCTGAACATGACCGACTGCGTCTCATGCGGACAGTGCGTCACGGCTTGCCCGTGCGGGGCGCTGGACTACGAGCGCGAACGCGGGCAGGTGTTCACCGCCATCAACGACCCCGCCAAGACCGTGGTGGGATTCGTGGCGCCTGCGGTGCGCAGCGTCCTCGCCGCCGAGTTCGGCATCGCCCCCGCCGAGATCTCCGGATTCATGGCGGGGCTCATGCGCCGCATGGGCTTCGACAAGGTCTTCGACTTCGTGTTCGCGGCCGACCTCACCGTCATGGAGGAGACGACCGAGTTCTTTGGGCGGGTGGCGAACGGCGGCGTGCTGCCGCTCATCACGTCGTGCTGCCCGGGCTGGGTGAACTACGTGGAGCGCCGCTACCCCGCCGTGATTCCTCACCTGTCCAGCTGCAAGTCCCCGCAGCAAATGATGGGCGCCACAGTCAAGAACCACTTTGCGCAGCGAGAGGGGCTGAGCCTCGACCACCTCTACGTGGTCTCGATCGTGCCGTGCCTGGCCAAGAAGTACGAGGCGGCCCGGCCGGAATTTGCACCCGCTGGCATTCGCGACGTCGACGCCGTGCTGACCACCACCGAGTTCCTCGAGATGGTGGACATGCTGCGCCTCAGCCCGGAGGACATCGAGCCGTCCGACTTCGACGCGCCCTACCAGCAGGTGAGTGGCGCGGGCGTGCTGTTTGGCGCCTCGGGCGGCGTTGCCGAAGCCGCTCTGCGCGCCGCCGTGGAGAAGATGACCGGCTCGCCCCTGCTGGAGCGCCTCGACTACCAGCCGGTCCCCGACCTACCGGGCGTCAAGACGGCGACTGTGATGGCCGACGGCCGCGCACTGCGGGTTGCGGCCGTTTCCGGCCTCGGCAACGTGGATCCGCTGGTGCGCCGCATGATCGCCGGAGAGGATCTGGGGTTCGACCTCATCGAGATCATGGCGTGCCCCGGCGGCTGCGTCCAAGGAGCAGGGCACCCGGTTCCGGGCCAAGCCGGCGAGCTCGCCGCGCGCGAGGGCGTGCTCAGCGCCATCGATGCCACGGCCGCCATCCAGGGCTCTCACAACAACCCCGACGTGACGCGCCTGTACGAGGACTTCTTTGGCGAGCCCAACTCGCCGGTCGCGCACGACCTGCTGCACACCACCTACGCCCCGTTCCGGCCGCAGCCGGCAGGGGCCTCCTAGGAGCCGATGACCATGCGCCGCGCCCACGCCCCACTCGCCAAGGCCACGGTCTTGAGGACCACGGTTCTCGCCGCCGCCCTCGTGCTCCTCACGGCGTGCGCGCCCGCCGCGCCAGAAACCACGACACCCACCCCGGTGGCCCCCGCCGCAACCCCGGCCACAGCGTCGGCCGCACCGCAGACGGAGGTGCGCATCGCGTCGCTCAAAGGGCCAACGACGATGGGGCTCGTCAAGCTGATGCAGGACGCAAAGGATGGCACCGCGACGCAGGCGTATGAGCCCACGATGTACGGCTCGCCCGACGAGGTCGTTCCGCTGATCGTCAAGGGCGAGGTTGACGTGGCGCTCATCCCGGCCAACCTGGCGGCGGTGGTCTACAACAAGACCAAAGACTCCCTGGCGGAGATCGTGGTGGCCGCCGTCAACACGCTCGGCGTGCTCGAGGTGGTGGAGGCTGGAGACACCATCACCTCCGTGGCGGATCTCGAGGGCCGCACCATCTACAGCACCGGCAAGGGCACGTCGCCGGAGTATGTGATGAACCACGTGCTGACGCAGGCGGGGCTCACGCCGGGCACCGACGTCACCATCGAGTTCCTCAGCGAGGCGACGGAGGTGGCGGCGCGGCTGGCAAGCGAGCCCGGGGCTGTGGGCGTGCTGCCGCAGCCCTTCGTCACGGTGCTGCAGGCAAAGAACCCCGACGTGCGCAGCGCGCTCAGCCTCACCAAGGAGTGGGCCGCGGCGACCGGCGGCTCACCGCTCGTCACGGGCGTGGTGGTAGTGCGCCGCGAGTTCGCCGCGCAGCAGCCCGCAGCGCTCGCGGCTTTCCTCAGCGACTATCAGGCGTCAACCCGGTTCACCAACGAGAACCCCGCCAAGGCCGCGCCGCTCATCGTCGCCGCCGGCATCGCGCCCAGCGACGCGGTGGCCGTGACCGCGATCCCGGCCTGCAACATCGTCTACCTCAGCGGCACCGAGCTACGCCAAGCCCTGGGCGGCTACCTGGAGGTTCTCCACGCGGCGGACCCAGCATCGGTGGGCGGGAGCGTTCCGGGAGATGACTTCTACTTCAGCCGTTAGCACCCGCTCCGCGAAGGCCGCGCGCAGCGCCGGCCCCATCGTGCTGGCCGCGGCGGTGTGGATCGCCGTGTGGCAGCTCGCGGCGGCGGCCGTGGGGCACGGCTTCCTCCTGGCCAGCCCCGGCCAGGTGCTCGTGCGCCTCCTCGAACTCGTCACCACCGGCGGCTTCTGGGCCACCGTCGCGACGACGCTGGTGAAGATCGCGTGGGGATTCGTGGCGGCGGTGGTGGTGGGCGCAGCAAGCGCGGCGTGTGCCGCCCGCTCCCGCACCTTTGAGTTGCTGACGGCCCCACTCATCTCCACCATCCGCGCCGTGCCGGTGGTGAGCTTCATCATCCTGGTGCTGCTGTGGGCGGACGCCAGCACCCTCGCGTCCATCACCGCGTTCCTCATGGTGCTGCCGGTGATGCACTCCGGCATCCTCGCGGGCATCCGCAGCCGCGACAGTCTGCTCCTCGAGGTGGTCGCAGTATTCGCGGTGCCGCCGCTGCGCCGCGTGGGCGCCATCGACGTCCCCGCCGTGCTGCCGTTCTTCGCGGCCGCGTGCCATATCGGCATCGGGCTGGCATGGAAGGCCGGGGTCGCCGCCGAGGTCATCGGCGTAGCGCGCGGCAGCATCGGCGAGCAGCTCTACCAAGCCAAGATCTTCTTGGAACCGGCCGACGTCTTTGCTTGGACCGCGGTCATCGTCGCCTTGAGCATGGCGTGCGAAGCGGTGGTTCAGCGGGGCATCCGGCGCGCCCAGCGCACCCTCGCAGGGGGTGTCGCATGATCGGCGACGTGACGTTGCGGTGCATCCGCAAGCAGTTTGGCGACACCGTGGTGCTCGACGACTTTGGCCTGACGCTCGCCGCAGGCACGGTCACCGCGCTCTGCGGTCCCAACGGCGTGGGCAAGACGACGGTGGCCAGGCTCATCCTCGGCCTGGACGCGCCCGACGAGGGGACGATCACGGGCGTCGAGGGACGCACCCGAGCCGCCGTCTTCCAGGACAACCGGCTATGCGCGCACCTCAGTGCCGAGGCGAACGTGCGGCTAGTGCTCGACCGCTCCAAATGGGATGCCGCAGCGCATCACCTGCACAGGGTGGGCCTCGGCGGCGAGGCACGCAGGGCGCCCGTGGGCACCCTCTCGGGAGGGCAGCGGCGCAGGGTCGCGATCGCGCGGGCGCTGGCAGGAAGTGCAGATGTGGTGGTGCTCGACGAGCCATACGCGGGCATCGACGCCGAGGGCAAGCCCGCCATTGTCGACTACGTGCGCGAGCGCATCCTGGGGCGCACCACCGTGCTCATCACCCACGACCCGGCGGACGCCGCTTCCCTGGGAGCCAGCGTGGTGCGGATGGGATAGCCCAAAGAGCGGCTCACCAGGGCATCGCGCGGTCGTTGTCGCGCTGCCCGTCGTCAGGGAAGTGCGGCAGCTCGTAGCCGCCGGAGCGGATGCACAGCCATCGCAGCTCGCCCGGACTGTCGGGGTGCGCGCGCCACGTGCGCCACACGCCTTGCCCCACGCGGACCACGCTCCCGGCGCCAACGTCGACCACGTCGTCGTCGAGGCCCATCTGCCCGCGACCCTCCAGGAACACATAGAGCTCCTCCACGCGTGAGTGCGTGTGCCAGTACCCGGCCTGGTCTCCCGGCAGCAGCGCGTTGGCGCTCATGCCGATGTACTGCATCTTCAGCTCGTGGTCGACGATGCGCCGCCCCGCCCACGTTGACTCCGGCCGGAAGCCGCCCACGTGGTCGTGCCACTCGTCAAGTCCGCCGATCTCGGTGATCTCGTAGTCGCTCATAGCCACATCGTGGCACGGCGCAGTCGCGCCGATAGAGTCGGGCCATGGGATATGACATCGCCGTGTGGGACGGACCCGTCCCCGCCACCAACGCGGAGGCCATGGAGGCCCTGGACGGATTCTAGGATGAACTCGAGGGCGAGCCGGCTCCGCCCACGCCGCGCCTGCGGGCGTTCATCGACGAACTCGCGACGCGCTGGCCCGGCGAAACGGATGAGGATCTCGAGAACTCGCCCTGGAAGGTGTGGCCGCTCGAAGCAGACGCCTCCGGCCCGCTCTTCTACACGAGCCTGGTCTTCTCGCGACTCGACGTGATCGAGGAGATCGCCGCCATCGCCGAGCGCCATGGCCTGCCCATCGTCGATCCCAACTCCGAGGTGCTGCTCAACGAGCATGACGAACCCCGCCGCGGGTTGTTTGGACGGCGACGCGGCCGCTAGCGTCACCCGCCAGCGTCACCCGCCCGCTCCACCGATCCCTCTTTCGAGGGCCACGTGTTGGTTCGCCCGGGCGATGCCGCGCGCCACCCGCCTCCCTAGCGTGGTCGTGGGCGCCGCGCGGCGTCCCTGACCTGGAGGGGACAATGTCCACAACCGCACTCGCACCCGTCGCCCGGCAGCTGCACGCCCGCGACCTGCCCGATTCCGAGCAGTACCCGTTGTGGAAGATCCTCGCGATCTGGGCCGCGAGCGCCATTCCCATGGGCTTGAGCCTGTGGTGGATCACGCCAACCTTCCTCAGCGGGCGCATGGAGGTGCCCGGAGTGGGCTACCTCCTGCTCGCTACCGCGGGCCTCGTGTGGCAGTCGTGCCTCGCGTTCTGGCTGCTGCGACGCGAGGTGCGGCCCCTGACGTGGGCCGGGCTGCGCCGACGCCTGTGGCTGGGCGCGCCGATGAGTCCCCGTTCCGGCCGCACCGGTTGGCGGTTCCTGTGGTGGGCGGTGGTGGTGGCGCTCGTCTACCTCGCCATCGGGATGTCGGGCGTGCTCGAGCCGCTCAACGACGCCCTCGTCAACGCGGTGCCGGCTCTCGCCGCCCCCGAGTGGGGCCTCATTGAGAACCTCGCCGTGCCCCAGGTGGAGGGCCAGTGGTGGCTCATGGGCGTGCTCGTGGTGCTGATCCTCGGCAACTACCTGGTGGGCGAGGAGCTCATCTTCCGAGGCGTCCTGCTGCCCAAGATGCGCGGCGCCTTTGGCCGGTGGGACGTGCTCGCCAACGGCGTGCTGTTCGCGACGTATCACCTGCACGTGATCTGGGCAGTGCCCGCGATGCTCGTCACCGACTGGATCTACGCCTACCTCACCAAGCGTTACCGCTCCTACTGGATGGGCGTGGTCTTCCACGGGCTCGACGCCCTGTTCCTGCTGGTGCTGTTCCCCCTGGCAATCCTGGGTTTGATCGAACCGTAGCGCACCCGGAAAGCCGCCTCAGCGTCGGGCAGAGATAGCCGCCAGCACGGCGAGAACCCCGTCCTCGCTGAAGTCGGGCGCCACCGCGTCCGCCGCCTCGCGCACCAGAGCAGGCGCGTGCCCCATCGCCACGCCCCAGCCCGCCCACTCGAGCATGGCGATGTCGTTGAGGTAGTCGCCCACGGCGGCGCATTCCTCAGGCAACACGGCCCGACGCTGGGCAAGGGTGCGCACTGCCGTCGCCTTTGACACGTGGCTGGGTGAGATGTCGAGGACCTCCCAGCCCTGGTGGCGCCAGGGCATCACGTAGGCATCGACTCCCGCCACGGCGGCGAGGAGCTGCGGGGCGGGAGCCAGCCGCGAAGCGAGAGCGACCAGGGTCGCCGTCGCGGGCACGCTACCAAAGGGGAGGTGCGGCTCCTGGCCGATGGCCGTGGGAACGGACCGGCTCACGCGGAAGCCTACGCCCGGCTCCTCGACGACGATCGCCGCGTTGGGATCGAGCGCCTGCACCGCCGCCACGGCGTCGCGTGGATCGAAGGTCTCGCGGGCCACGATCTCCCAGCTCTGGGGCGTTGCCCTGGAGAGCACGGCGCCGTTGGACGATCCCACCCAGAGTTCGTCGAGACCCAGCGCGGCCGCGACGCCGCGCACGGCGTGTGCGGGGCGGCCGGTGACGAGCATGACTTCCACGCCTGCCGCGTGGGTGGCGCGAATCGCGTCGACGATGCGCGGGGCGGGGAGCCCCACCTCGGGGGCGATGGTGCCGTCGATGTCCAGCGCGAGCAGCCGGATTCCCGGCGGAGCCACGAGCGGGGCGGTCACGCGCCTACTGTAGCGACGCCTCCCGGGCGGGCACCTGCACCAGGCGCTCCGCCACGAATGGCGACGTCATGGCGCGCAGCAGCGCCGAGTAGTTGACGCCAAACCGGATCTCGGTGCCGGCGGGCATGCGCGCGGGAGTCTCGAGCACCAGGTGGTCGCTGCTGGACGCCAGCACCGTGACGCCTACGGGCGGCACGAGCCCGTCCGCGTCCACGTCTTGGCGGCCAAGCGCCACGATCGTCTGCACGATGGTGCCGCGATCGCGCCCGGAGGTGGTCGCCCCGAACGCATCCTGCGCGCGCACTCCCCAGGGTGCGGTGGGCTTGGTCAGCGATTCGATGACGGGGGCGACCACTGTGAAAGCGTCGGTGCGCAGGCCAGCAATGGGCGCACGGTTCAGCGGGTCGAGGCCAAGCAGGATCGACTCGCCCAGCCGCAGGTCGTTGATGGCGCCCACGCGACCGCGGCCAAGTGCCCACGTCAGGTTGGCGGAGTTCCCGCCGCTGATGATGGGCGTCTCGACGCCGAACGTGCGGCGCATCGTGGCGGCGATGCCGCTCAGCTGCTGCATCTGGTCATCGCCAGGCACCACGCCGGAGCGGCACGCCAGGTTGGTCCCCACCCCCGCGAGCATCACGTGGCGGGTGCGCGAGATGACGCGTGCGGCGTCGAGGACGTCGGCGGTCATGACGCCTTCGCGCAGGTCGCCAAGCTCAACCATGAGCACGATGCCGTGGGTCAGCGCGCGCTTGCCAGCGGCGATGGACAGCGCAGCGACCACGTCGAGGTCGCTGACGAAGCTGGTCTGCGCGGCGTACACCGCGCGGTCGGCCCAGTCTGGCGCCGGAGAGCGCACCATGACGAGCGGCACCTGGATGCCTGCCTCGCGCAGCGCCTCGAGGTTCTCGATGCGCGAGTCCCCCAGCCGCGTGACGCCGCCGCGGATCATCGCCTTGGCCACCTCGGGCGAGCCCAGCGTGGCCTTGGTGATGCCGGTGACGGTGATTCCGCGCTTGCCCAGCCGCGTGACAAGCTCGCGGGCGTTGTGCTCGATTGCGGCGAGGTCTACCTCGATGCGGGGCGAGATCACACGGCCACCGCGTCCACGGGGTCGAGCAGGTCGGGGAACGCGCCCGTCACCATCGCGACCAACGCGGCGGCGTCGTGCCACAGCGCGTCAGCGACCGGCACACCCAACTGCGCGGCCTCAACAACCGCGGCCGCATCAACCTCGGCCATCGTCATGTTCTCGTGGTTGATCGTGACGCCGATGACCCGCGTCTTGCCGAACGTCTCGATGAGCGCCACCTCGGACTCCGCGGACGGCATCGGCACCTCGGGATAGTCGGACAGCATGCGCCGCCCGGGGGCGTGCTGCATGATGACGCCCTGCGGCCGCGAGGCCCGCAGCACCACGGTTGAGCTCAGGTAGGCGGGGTGGCTGAGCGCGCCCTGCCCCTCGACCACGATGACGGCCGGGCGCTCGCCCTCCCACGCCGCGACAACGGCGCCCTCGAGCTCGCCCACGCCAAACTGCGCGGGGATCGCGTCCAGCGCAACCCCGTAGGCGGCGCCCTGCATCAGGCCCGTCTGACCCGTTCCCACCATGACGGTGGGGATCCCGGCGGCGTTGAGCGCGTCGGTGAGGATGGTGCACGTGGTGCGTTTGCCAATGGCGCCGTCCGTGCCCAACACCGCGATGCGCACGCAGTCCACGGTGTTGATGGAGCCGTCGAACATGCGCAGGTCCTTGGTGGGGCGCGGGCGGCGCACGTCGAGCAGCTGCGTCCCGGCCAATGCGGCAGCGCCGGCGATCTCGGCGTCGTCGCTCAGGAACTCGTGCAGACCGGAGACGACGTCGAGCCCGCTCGCCACGGCGTCGAGCACCGCGGCTCGGTCAGGCTGTGACATTAGGCCGGAGAGCGGCGCGAGCCCAAAGATGAACGCCTCAAGGCGAGGCGGCACGGCACCAGTCCCGCCGGGCGCCGCGACCATGGTCGCGTGGGCCTCGTCGAGCGAGGCGACCACAGGAATCCCCACCGCTCCGATGCCCAACGTGACCCCAGCGTCGGACCCCGCGCACGTGCTGTCGATGACGGCGACAATCCTGAAGCGCTCGGAGGAGCGCACCAGGCCGTTGGCGGTCTTACCGTCGATGCGCGCGAAGTTGCCTTCGCAGTAGATGACGGCGGCGGGCCGGTTGGCGCTGGGGGTCGCGAGCGCGGGAACGGGCGGTGAATACGGGTGCATGGTGCATCCTCGAGTCAGTGCTCAGGGGAGGCGCCAAGGTTCGTTCCGGCCGGGAGGCCGGTGTCAACGAGAGGTCCCCACTAAGAAGTGGTGGACTGCTCAGTCTACGCGAGTGGTTGGCCGCAGCCCTACGGAGTCGCCAGCCCATCAAGGATCAGGTCCAGGCCGATGGTGAAGCCGTCGCCAGGCGGCACGCTGCGCAGGTGCTGGATCGCGTGGCCCACGAGGTGCGGATGCGCCTCCGCGTCGAGCGCGGCGATGGCGGCGTCGGCGCCCTCCATCAGCTCGTCGACATTGCCGAACCCGATGTCCTGCCAGGAGTACCCGTAGACGTAGCCGTCGAGAACGTGCAGGGCATGGAACGCCACCTCGGTGCTCACGTCGCCCGCCTCGAGGTGCGCGAGCGTCGCGTCGATCACCGCCATGCGAGACGCCCCACCGTAGTGAACCGGGAGCTGGAAGAACCACGGATGCGCCAGCATCGCCCGGTGCGCCGATCCGCTGAGCCGATGCAGGCCCGCACGCCACTGCGGCTCGTCGCGCGCCAGGTCCACCGCGCCCCACACGCGGTCGACCATGCCGCGGTGGAGGTCCTCCTTGTTCGCCACGTGGTTGTAGAGACTCATGGCCTCCACGCCAAGGGCGGCGCCGAGCCGCCGCATGGTCACCGCGGCCAGTCCCTCGGCGTCGGCGAGCGCCACGGCGGCGTCGAGCACCGCGTCGCGGGACAGGCTTGGCTTCGCCACTGCTCGGGTCCTCTCTTGACTAACTTACGCCGTAAGTATAGCGTGGGCGCCGGTTGCTTACACCGTAAGTATTGCCTGCACTCAGGAAAGGGAGCCATGCGCGCCATCACCTTCGACTCCTACGGCACCGCGGCGGGCCTGCGCCTGCGCGATATCGACGAGCCCACGCCCTCCGAGGGCGAGATCGCCGTGCGCGTCGCCGCCGCCGGCCTCAACGCCTACGACTGGCATCAGTACACCGGCCGCCCATGGATCATGCGCCCCAACGAGGGCTGGCGCGTCACCGAGACGCGCGTCTTGGGCGCGGACCTGGTGGGCTCCGTGGTCGCCGTGGGCGCGGGCGCCGAGGGCTTCGCGGTGGGCGACCGCGTCATCGGCGAAGTGGGGCGCGGCGCCTTGGGCGAGGTCGCGGTTGGCGGCGCGGACAAGTTCGCGCACATCGCCGCCAGCGTGCCCGACGCTGCGGCGGCCGCCGTCCCGATGGCCGGGCTCACCGCGTTGCAGGCTTTGCGAGACACGGGCGAGCTGCGGGAGGGCGAGCGCGTGCTCGTATGGGGAGCCTCGGGCGGTGTGGGGCACCTGGGCGTCCAGCTGGCCCGCGTGCTGGGCGCGAGCCACGTCGACGCCGTGTGCTCCGGGGCCAACGCCGTGATGGTGAGCTCTATCGGCGCGGACCGCGTCTACGACTACACGCGCGACGAGGTACCTGACGGCCCGTACGACGTGATCCTCGACACCGTGGCGACCGCGCCGGCGCGCGTGCTCAAGGCGATCCTGGCCCCCGGTGGGCGCGTCGTCACGGTTGGCGCCGTCACCAACGGGCGGGTCCTGGGCCCGGGCCGGGGCATGCTGCGCCGCATCGCGGCCGCCAAGAGTGCGAGCATCGACTCCCGCGGGATGCTCGCCAAGGTGAGGTCCGACGACCTGAGTCTGCTGGCCGGCTGGCTCGCCGACGGGTCGCTCAAGCCGTTCATCGCGCAGACGTATCCCCTGGCAGATGCGCCACAAGCCTGCGCACGCCTAGAAGAGGGGCACGTGGGCGGAAAACTGATCGTCAGCGTCGGGCAGTAGCGCGACGCCCGCGGTGACCCGCTCCCGCTACTTGGCTGCGGACGTCTCGCGCGCGATCGCGGCGATGAATGCGTCAATGTCCTCTTCGGAGGTGTCGAAGCTGCACATCCAGCGCACCTCGTTCTTGGACGCGTCCCAGTCATAGAACCTGAAGGACGCGCGCAGACGGTCGGCGACGCCGTCCGGCAGCGTGGCGAAGACGCCGTTGACCTGAGTGGGCTGGGTGAAGCCTACGCCGTGGATGGAGCCGCTGGCGAGCCCCGCCTCGATCCCCGCGCGCAGGCGCTGCGCCATCGCGTTGGAGTGGGTGGCGTTGCGCAGCCAGAGGTCGCCCTCGAGCAGGGCGATCAGTTGGGCGGACACGAAGCGCATCTTTGACGCGAGCTGCATGTTGAACTTGCGGAGGTAGGTGAGGCCCTCGGACGCCTTGGGGTCGAGGACCACCACCGCCTCGCCGAGCATCGCGCCGTTCTTGGTGCCGCCAAAGCTCAGCACGTCCACTCCGGCGTCGCGGGTGAAGGCGCGCAGCGGTACGCCCAGCGCGGCGGCGGCGTTGGAGACGCGCGCGCCGTCCATGTGGACGCGCATGCCAAGGCCGTGGGCGTGCTCGGCGATCGCCGTGACCTCATCGACTGAGTAGAGCGTGCCGAGCTCCGTCGACTGCGTGATCGACACCACGAGCGGCTGGGCACGGTGCTCGTCGCCCCAGCCCCAGGCCTCGCGGTCGATGAGCTCCGGGGTGAGCTTGCCGTCGTCGGTGGGGACGGTGAGCAGCTTGATGCCGGCAACGCGCTCGGGGGCGCCGCCCTCGTCGACATGGATGTGCGCGGTGCCAGCCGAGACCACTGCGCCCCAGCGCGGAAGCATCGACTGCAGGCTAAGCACGTTGGCGCCGGTGCCGTTGAACACGGGGAACGCCTCGACTCCCTCGCCGAAGTGACTCGCCATCACCTCCTGCAGGCGCGCGGTGTAAGCGTCGTCGCCGTAGGCGACCTGGTGACCGTCGTTTGCGTCAGCAATGGCCTCCAGCACCTCGGGGTGGATGCCCGAGTAGTTGTCGGAGGCGAAGCCGCGCGAGGCGGGGTCGTGGATGGTGGTCACGGGAGTCCAATCTCTTGCGGCGCGCGGCCTGGCGCCGGGTCCGATCGCGGTGCGGGCGGGGTGATCTCGATGATGGTGTCGTTGACCTGGGCGGTCGGCGTTGACCAGAGTGTGGTGAAGCGCTGCGCGAGCTCGTTCTCCAGGCCCGCGAGGCTCGCGACGCGGAAGGTGACCGATGCCGCGCTCAGTGGCGCGCCGCGGTCGCGTGCGTCCTTGGCGAACCCCTGCGCCACGGCACGCGCCCATGCCTCGGTCGCGGCCTTGACCGCAGCGTAGTTGGCTCCTCCGGCAAGCGGGCGCGCAACGGCGGTCGACGAGACCACCGCGAGCCGCCCGGCCTCTGAACTCCGCAGGTCGGCGTCGAACGCACGACTCACGTGACGGAGCGCGGTGAGCGACGCCTCCAGGAACCGGAAGTCCGTCTCGCTCTGGCCGGCGAGTCCGCCGCCGCCCCGCCATCCGCCAACGAGGTGGAGCACGCCGTCCACGGCGCCGTCGGTGTCATGGACGCGCCGCGCGAGGTCCGCGACGGCGGTCTCATCGGTCAGGTCGCACGCCTCGGTGCGGACGCCGGCAACGGCGTCGGCGAGCTCGTCCAGCTTCGCGGTGTCGCGGGCCACGGCGACAACCCGGGCGCCCGCACTGCTGAGTTCACGCGCCGCCGCGAGACCAGAAGCACTGGTGGCGCCCGCGATGAGGACGAGCCTGCCTGCGACGCTCATGCATCCAGCCTGCCACGTCAGGAGTCGCGGCCGGTGATCCCGGCGGTCGACTCGATGACGGGCTTCATCTTCTTGTCCAGCGCCTCGAAGAACATCGACAGCGGGAACTCGTCGTCCAGCACCGCGTCGGTGTAGCCCTTGGGCACGCCGGCGAGGATCTCGTCCGGCAGTCCCCGCGCCCACACCGAGGCCGGATTGGGCGTGAGCGTGGCGCGCACCAGGTCGTAGGCCGCGAGCCAGTGCGCGGTCTTGGGCCTGTCGATCGAGCGCCAGTAGAGCTCGTTGATGGAGTCGCTCAGCGCCACGACAGCATCGGGAACGTGCTCCCAGTCGAAGG
>Ga0160456_100464_pt1 | contig 13174 bp, 11 predicted proteins | sample HID1972K_E6MG_FD_108261 | JGI IMG/M metagenome (GOLD analysis project Ga0160456, IMG submission 108261) | Enriched pill bug-associated microbial communities from UW Madison campus, WI, USA - HID1972K_E6 MG | ecosystem: Host-associated > Arthropoda: Insects > Digestive system > Unclassified ... | reverse complement strand
GGCGCGGCCAGAACTCAGCGAACACCGCCTACGCGAACTCTTACATCGTCAACCAGGACAACGTGGTCAACGCGGGTGACCGGTTGTCGGTCTCTACTGCAGTGGGCACTGACTACAGGCTGCCAGCCCCCCTGCCTGCGGTAGGCAAGGGAAACGCGTCCTACCTCACCAATCAAGTGGTCAACTACAACCAGTTCGGCCGCTGCCTTGACGTGACGAACGAGCAGATCACCTACAGCTACATGATCGCCTACCCCTGCAAGCAGGACCCGAGCGGTAACCTCGCGTTCACGTGGAACCACAAGTGGTACTACGGCGAGCCCATCGAAGGCGCCGAGTCGATTCAAACGCAGATCCGGGTGATCCCCGCCGCGACGCACTGCCTGATCACGCCCAGCGGTACGACTACGGTGAACCGCGCGGGAGGGGGCACAGCGACCGTCTACTTCCCGCGCTTTGTGACGGGAGCCGGCGGAATCGACTGCACATCTGCGAGTACGCAGTGGACGCGCTACGGGTACTCGGACGATGAGCGTAAGTCGTACACGATTCAAGACAACCGCTCGCCTGTTCCTTGGTGTCTTTCTGCGGGCGGCCCCAAGACCACAACACACCCTCTGTGGACGACGATTGTCGTGGAGCCGTGCTCAGGATCGCAGGACCAGAAGTGGAATGTGGATCCGGACCCAGTGGAGGGTTCGCTCGGTGACTTCGCAGAGCTGTCGGGGTCGCGCACCGGATGACCGGCACGGGTGCTCTGCAGGTAGCGGAATGGTGGTGGCTCTACTGCCTCGTAGGGCTCCTCGGCCTTGCCATAGGGTCATTTCTCAACGTGGTGATCTGGCGAGTGCCACGGGGCGAGTCCCTGTTCCACCCGCCAAGTGCATGCCCTCAATGCGCACATCCGATCCGGAAACGCGACAACATCCCAGTCGTCTCATGGGTGCTGCTCCGAGGCAAGTGCCGGGATTGCCGCGCGCCGATTTCAGTGCGCTATCCGCTGATCGAAGCGCTCACTGCAGTGCTCTTCATCGCGCTTCTGTGGCGCTTCGGACTGGGCTTTGAGTTCTTGGCGTTTGCGTACCTAGCCGCCTTGGCCCTTGCGCTCACATGCATCGATCTGGATGTGCGCAGGCTCCCGAACGTTCTGGTGCTCCCTGCTTACGTGGTCTTGGCGGTGCTGTTCGTGGCGCAGAGCGTGGTGAGCGGTGACTGGTGGCCTTTGGCTCGCGCGCTCATCGGCGGAGCAGCGATGTTCGCCTTCTACTTGATCGCGGCGATCGTCTATCCGGGCGGCATGGGTTTTGGTGACGTCAAACTCGCCGGCGTGATCGGCATGGCCCTCGGGTGGCTGGGCTGGGGCGCGCTCATCGTGGGCAGCTTCGCTGCCTTCCTGGTGGGCGGCGTAGTTGGCGGACTGCTGATGCTGGCACGCAAGGCGGATCGCCGGTCGGCCATTCCATTCGGCCCCTGGATGGTCGCGGGCGGGGTCATAGGAATGGTCTGGGGTGCCGCAATTTGGAACGCCTACACAGGTACCTGGGCATGACACAGCGATCAAGATTGCGGAGCAAAGTGCCGATGACAAGTCAGACGTGGACAAAACGGTCGGTCACCACTCACGAGGGGAGCAGGCGTGGCTAAGAAGAACCAAGCCATTGGCATCGACTTTGGAGCCACGGCTGTGCGCGCCGCGGAGGTCGCATGCGGGCCCTACGGCAACGATGTCGAGTTGATCAGCTACGCCGAGCAGCAACTGCCTCCCAACGCCGTGCGCGACGGTGAGGTCGTCGACCAGGCCGCCGTAGTGCAGGCACTCAAGTCGTTGTGGTCTGCGGGCGGCTTCTCGTCAAAAGAAGTCATTCTCGGTGTGGGCAACCAGCGAGTCGCGGTGCGGCCTATGACGCTGCCAAGCATGCCTATGGGGGAGCTGCAGTCCACGTTGACGTATCAGGTTCAAGAGACGCTCCCGATGCCAGTCGAAGAGGCGGTACTGAGTTTCCTGCCCACGTACGAGGTGCCGTCAGAGTCGGGACCTGTGCTCGAAGGCATGCTTGTCGCGGCATGGCGGGAGGGCGTCATGACAAACATCAGGGCGGCTGAAGCTGCCGGCCTCAAGCCCATGATGGTGGATCTCTCGGGATTCGCACTGCTTCGAGCCATGGCGAGGGGCCCGCTGGGTGCGGGAACCACCGCGCTTGTGGACATTGGTGCTCGGATCACCACCGTGGTTGTGGCGACTGACGGAGTACCCCGCTTCATCCGCGTGCTGTCCTCAGGCGCACAGGACCTGACAGAGACCATGGCCCGCTCGATGAGCATGCCTCTCGAGGATGCAGAGCAGATCATTCGAACCCACGGCCTGGCCGCCGTCAACGCACCGGAGTTGCAAGCTGCAGCCGGCCCCTTTGGCGACACGGTTAAGAGCCTTGTCGAGGGCATCCGCAGTTCCATTGGCTTCTACTCGCAGAACAATCCCACCACTCCCGTACAGGTGGTGGTCCTCACCGGCGGCGGTGCCGCAGTGCCGGGGTTGGGCCAGACGATCGCCTCGGCTACCCGCAGCAGAACCCTGTTGGGTAACCCACTCGACGGCGTTTCCGTGGGTCGCAAGGTCGCAGGGCTCGACTACCTTCGGGGTCGAGAAGGGACCATGGCCATCACCCTGGGACTCGGAATGGGGGTGGCGGCATGACCGCCGTGGCACCAGATCAGGTTCAAGAGGGCGCGGCCCCACTGCTCGGGCACGCGGGGGCCGAGGACAAGGCTCTGCAGAAGCGGGCGGCGAAGCTCGGCCTGCCTGACCGCGCGCAGATCAACCTACTTCCCCCGGAGATCACCACCGGTCGCCAGGTTGCTGTGGTCAAGCGCCGAATGGTGTGGATCATCCTCGCCGCGATCCTCGTCGCCCTGCTGGCATTTGCCGCTGCGTTCTTCGTGCGCGTAGGCGCCGAACAGCGCGAGCAGGATGCGCTGACCGAGGCCGACAACCTCATCGCACTCAAGCGTCAGTACTCACCGGTGGTGCAGGTCATCAAGCAGATCACTCTGATCCAGAAGTCACGCGAGTTTGTCTTGGCGAACGAGGTCGACTGGGCAAGCTATGTGTACGCAATCGCAGCAGTGCTTCCCGAGGGTGTCACGATCGACTCGATCAGCGTTGCGGCCATTGGGCCTGGCGAGGAGCGCGTGCCAGGCGTGGACGAACTGACCACCGACGCGATCGGCGTAATCTCGTTCTCCGCCACTTCGCCCACGCTGCCGGATGCATCGGCGTGGATCGACACGCTGGAGTCCATTCCCGGATTGGCGGATGCGAATCTCCAAAGTGCGGAGCTCCAGGACGAGGACGGAAACGTCACGTACCAGATCTCAGCGACGGTTCAGGTGACGGATGCCGCATTGGCGCACCGCACATTCCCCGACCAGGAACCCACTGAGGAACCTGAAGCCACTGAGGACGAGGGCTGATCCTATGAACAAGATGAGCGACGCGCGTCAGTGGACCATCGCGACCGTGCTGATCGTGGTAGTCATCCTGGCTGCTGCCTACTTCCTGCTGATCTCGCCCATGCTGGCGGCCGCCTCTGAGACGAACGCGGCCGCGGCGGCACAAGAGGAGACCAACGCCAATACGCAGATCGAGGTGAACAAGCTCAAGGCGCAGTTCGCGGACATCGAGACGTATCAGGCCCAACTTGAAGAGCTTCAGCAGGGCATCACCACGAGCCAACGCTATGCCGACCTCCAGCGCCTTTTTGCAGCTGTGGCGGCAAATCACAATGTCGTGATCACGATGCTGGAGTTCGGTAGCGCTGAGCCGCTGAAGGTGACGCCGCCCAAGGCGGCCGAGCCAGACCCCGCGACCGAGGTGCCTGCGGAGGATCCCGACCAGGAGCCGGCTACTACCGACGGTTCCACCGACGATGGAACAAGCGACGGCACCACTCCGGAAGGTGGCGCTGACGCGGTTCCGGGGTTGTACTCGATCTCCCTCAATGTGACCCTGACCGGCGACTACAACGATGTTCTAAATGCGGTGCGAGAGTTGCAGTCAGGAACCACGCGCCTGATCCTCATTACCTCCGTGACGCTCTCGTCGCTGAACGCAACCACTCCGGGTGAAGACACGGGTGGCCCTGCTTTGGTGACTGCGACACTCGCGGGCGAGACGTTCGTGTTGGCAGACACGAAGGCGATCGAGCAGGAGCAGGGCACAGAGGACGCAGGAGCGGAGCCCACCCCGTCTCCGGAACCGCTTCCGCAGTCCACCGACAACCCGCTGACCCCTCCGAAGCGCTAGCTTTGCCTGCTGGCCGCGATCCATCTGAAAGAATGTGAGCCATGCTCAGATGGCTCACAGCAGGCGAATCGCACGGCCCGGCTCTTATCGGCACACTCGAAGGTTTGCCAGCGGGTGTGAATGTCACGAGCGCTGAAGTCGCAGCGGCGCTCGCCCGACGCCGGCTCGGGTACGGACGTGGCGCTCGGATGTCGTTTGAGCAAGACGAGGTGACCTTCCTCGGAGGCGTCCGTCACGGTCTGACGCAGGGCGGGCCCGTGGCGATCATGGTCGGCAACACGGAGTGGCCCAAGTGGGAAACGGTGATGTCGGCGGACCCGGTAGATCCAGCCGAGCTCACGGGCGCGCGCGGCGCAGCCCTTACCCGGCCGCGTCCAGGGCACGCCGACCTCGTAGGCATGACGAAGTACGGGTTCGATGACGCGCGGCCGGTGCTTGAGCGAGCGTCCGCCAGGGAAACGGCGGCTCGAGTGGCACTGGGGACAGTTGCCGAAGCCTTCCTGCGCCAAGCCGCTGGCATCGAACTCGTCGCCCACACCGTTCAGGTTGGACCAATCACCGTGCCCGATGACGCGCCATTGCCTCCCGCGGCGGCTACGGAAGCGCTCGACGCCGACCCGATCCGCTGCTTCCACGCCGAGACATCCGCGGCGATGGTTGCGGAGATTGATCAGTGCCAGAAGGACGGCGACACTCTGGGCGGCGTCGTCGAGGTCGTTGTTTACGGTGCTCCCGTCGGCCTCGGCAGCCACGTTCACTGGGACCGCAGGCTGGATTCACGACTCGCAGGTGCGCTTATGGGCATCCAGGCGATCAAGGGCGTGGAGGTCGGCGATGGCCTACGCACGGCCGCACGGCGCGGATCGCAAGCTCACGACGAGATCGAGTACGGAGCGGACGGTGTTCAGCGTCGTACCAACCGCGCGGGTGGCATTGAGGGCGGCATGACCAATGGTGAACCGATCCGCGTGCGTGCTGCGATGAAGCCCATCAGCACCGTGCCGCGCGCGCTAGACACCATCGATACGTCCACTGGAGAGCCTGCCAAGGCGATCCATCAGCGCTCAGACGTTTGCGCTGTCGCACCGGCCGCCGTCGTGGCACAGGCGATGGTGGCGCTCGTAGTCGCTGACGCCCTGGTCGAGAAGTTCGGCGGCGACAGCGTGGCAGAAGTCCGCCGCAACATCGACGCGTACAAAGCGGCGACGCCAGGCAATCTGCGCTGATGCATGGACCACGCGCAGTCCTGATCGGCCCGCCTGGCTCCGGCAAGACGTCAGTGGGCAAGGCCCTTGCACGTCAGTTGGGTCTCACCCGCCGAGACACAGACGCCGACGTCGAGGCCGTTGCCGGCAAGAAGATCGCCGATATCTTCGTGGACGACGGCGAGGCCGCGTTCCGCGAACTGGAGACTGCGGCTGTCGCAACCGCGCTGGACGATGCGCACGCCGTGGTGTCTCTTGGCGGGGGAGCGGTGCTGGCCGAGTCCACGCAGGCATTGCTGCGGTCGTACGTGGCGGCTGGCGGACGCGTGGTCTTCCTCGACGTTTCGGTGAGCGCTGTCGCCCCGCGGGTTGGTTTGAACAACGCGCGCCCGCTATTGGTTGGCAATCCGCGTCGCCAATGGGGAGAACTCATGGACGCGCGCCGCCCGATCTACGAGGCGCTTGCCACCGACACGGTGAACACCGACCACATCAACGCTGATCGCATCGCGCGCGAGCTTATTGAGAGGGGCATCTGATGGCCACGACCGTTCGCGTGGCGACAGGAAGTCCATACGACGTCACCATTGGTTCGGGTCTCCAAGGTTCGCTTGTCGCCAACATCCCCGGAGGCGCAGAACGAGTGCTCATTGTCCACGCAGCGCCTTTGGCTGAACGTGCACATGCGCTACGTGAAGTCATCGCAGGCACCGGCCGCACGGTAGTGCTTGCGGAAGTCCCTGACGCCGAGCGCGGGAAGAGCGCCGAGGTACTTGCATTCTGCTGGGAAGTGCTGGGCAAGAGCGACTTCACACGTTCCGACGTGGTCGTTGGGCTGGGTGGTGGAGCGGTGACCGACTTGGCTGGCTTTGTCGCTGCAACCTGGCTGCGCGGCGTGGGCGTCATCCAGGTGCCCACCACTCTGCTCGCCATGGTCGACGCTGCCGTAGGTGGCAAGACCGGCATCAACACCGGTGAAGGAAAGAACCTGGTCGGCGCCTTCCACGAGCCCCTCGCGGTGTGGTGCGATCTCGACGTGCTTGCGGACCTGCCGCCGAACGACTTTGCTGCCGGGTTTGCCGAAGTGATCAAGTGCGGGTTCATCCGCGACGCAGGGATTCTCGATCTAGTTGAGGCCCACGGCGAAGTGACAGCATCCGACGAGGTGCTGGTTGAAGAACTCGTCGCGCGTGCAGTGCAGGTCAAGGCCGACGTGGTCGCTGCTGATCTGAAGGAGTCCCATCTGCGGGAAATCCTTAACTACGGACACACGTTCGGCCACGCAATCGAGTACACCGAGCGTTACTTGTGGCGGCACGGCGCGGCCGTGTCCGTAGGAATGGTCTACGCGGCTGAGTTGGCACGCTTGGCAGGCAAGCTCGACGATTCCGACGTTGAGCGGCATCGTTCTGTCCTTGCTTCGCAGGGTTTGCCGACTTCATACGCACCCGGCAAGTGGGACGCGCTTCTCACCGCGATGCGTCGTGACAAGAAGACGCGCGGATCCCTCCTGCGGTTCGTAGTCCTGCAGGGCATCGGCAACCCTGTCCGACTTGAAGGCCCGGATCCGTCTCTGCTCGTGGCGGCCTACGACGCTGTCAGCGACCGAGCAGATACTGTGGCGCCATGACCACTGTCTTGGTTCTCAACGGTCCGAACCTGGGCCGCCTCGGCACCCGCGAGCCCGAAAAGTACGGCTCGACCACCCACGACGAGTTGGTGGCGCTCATTGCGCAGTGGGGCTCCGAAGGGGGTGTCGAGACGCTCGTGCGGCAGTCGGACTCTGAGACGGACTTGGTTCACTGGATCCACGAGGCCGTCGATTCCGGTTGGCACGTGGTGATCAATCCTGCTGCGTTCACTCACTACTCGTACGCTCTGCGCGACGCGTGCGCACTTGTGGGAGGCGCGGGGCTGGTTCTCGTCGAAGTCCACCTCACCAACCCAGCCGCACGCGAAGAGTTCCGCCAGATATCGGTGATCTCCGCCGTAGCGTCCGGCACGATCGCGGGCTTCGGAGTGGACTCGTACCGCCTGGCCCTCGAAGCCGTGGCAACCAGCGTCGGCTAGAATCGACCCTGGCCTTTTTCGCATTCACGCAAGGGAACTGACGTGGCAACCTCGAACGACATCAAGAACGGCTCTGTGCTCAACCTGGACGGCAACCTCTGGTCCGTGATCGAGTTCCAGCACGTCAAGCCCGGCAAGGGCGGCGCTTTTGTGCGCACCAAGCTCAAGAACGTGCTGACAGGCAAGGTGGTCGACAAGACGTTCAACGCCGGCGCCAAGGTTGACTTCGAGACCGTTGACCGCCGCTCGATGCAGTACCTGTACTTCGATGGTTCGAGCTACGTGTTCATGGACCCCGACACGTTTGATCAGATCAACGTGACCTCGGCGGTCATGGGTGAGGCCACCGACTTCCTCCTGGAGAACGAGACCGCGACCATCGGCTCCAACAACGGCGTGCCGATCTTCCTCGAGTTGCCCGCGTCTGTTGTGCTTGAAGTGACCTACACCGAGCCTGGCCTGCAGGGTGACCGGTCCTCCGGCGGCACCAAGCCAGCCACTCTCGAGACGGGCCGTGAGATCCAGGTGCCGCTGTTTCTCGAGGCGGGCGTCAAGGTCAAGGTCAACACCGAGACCGGTGACTACCTGGGGCGTGTGAACGACTAGGTGGCCGCTCGCACCAAGGCCCGCAAACGCGCCCTGGACGTCCTCTTTGAGGCGGACCAGCGCGGCGCGAATGTCATCGACGTACTGGATGAGCGCATCGCCGACTCCGGGCGCCAGACCCCGCTGCCGGAGTACTCTCGGGAGATCGTCCGCGGTGTCGCCAATCGCTGGCTGGAGATCAATGAGTTGATCCAGGAGGCCTCACCGGAGTGGACGCTGCAGCGCATGCCGGCTGTAGACCGCGCGATCCTGCGGATCGGCGCGTGGGAGGTGCTTGTTGGCACCGTTGGCACCGCGGTCGCAATCGACGAAGCCGTGGGTCTGGCGGGCGACTTGTCGACTGACGACTCGCCGCGATTCATCAACGGCATCCTGGGCACCATCGCGCGTGACGCGCGGGCTCTTCCGACAACTGAATAACGCTCTGAGGTGGCCGCGATCGGCCCCTGAATCTGGGTCGTGAAATGCGTCACAAACCGCCTGGCATATGGGGGTAAATCGCCTAAGCGCCCGTACTGTTGGACCCGATCAGGCAGATTGTGCTGTTTGACGTCAGTTTCGATGGGGAAGAGGCGAGGGCGTGAGACTTCGGAGCGCAATCACTGCGGCAATTATCGGAGCGCTGTTGGGCGCGGGACTAGTAGCAGGCCCCGCTACAGCTGCCGGCCCGGCGGCGCCAACAGGCCTCGACGCCACCGCCCAACCGGACGGAACCATTCACTTTGAATGGGCCGCGTCCCCGGGCGCTAGCGCGTACCGCCTGGAGTGGTCTGCTGACCCCGCCTTTCCAAGCGACTCAGTGAAGCGGGTAGATACTTACGCGCTGGACCATGTCACGCAGTGGCAGCCTGGTGCCGAGTCGCCCGCTGAGCTCTACTGGCGCGTCTCTGCGTTTGGCAATCTGGTACAGGTCAACACGCTCGGTGACCCTTCGCCCACCTACGGCGTAGCGACCGGGGTCAACTCTGCACCTGTACCGGTCGGTCCCGGCACTTCGTCGGGGGTGCCAGAAGTGATCGTGTACCCGGCGCCGACTGTTTTTCGTTGGGAGCCTGTCGTTGGCGCTGTCGCCTACAAGCTCGAGTACACCAATGACACGCTCGGCGGAGGCGCTGGAATCGAGGCAGTGACGGTCACCGGCACCCAGTTTGCGCCCCCGAACCCGCTCGCTCGAGTTGACAACAATGGCAACGAGTTGACGTGGAAGTGGCGCGTGCGCGCGCAGTTCTACAACGGAACGACCGCACCCAATACCGGCGCAATCCACGGCGCGTGGTCGGAGCAGCGAGAGTTCCAGATCACCTGGGACGTGGCCCCGACCAATCTGTATCCCGCAGACGAGATCAACACGATCCACTCGGACATCTCGTTCAGTTGGAATGCGGTTCCGGGCGCAGCCAAGTACCGCGTGTCGCTGGGAACCTCGGCGCAGGGGTCAGGCGAGAACATGACGATCCTTAACCCGGTCCAGACCATCGTGTACACGACCACATACATCCCGACGGCCCAGGCCTCCGACAGCGCCCGCTTCTGGCAGGTGACGCCGCTCGACTACGCGGGTTCGCCGGGCAAGCCTTCGCCCGTGCACCAGTATCGCAAGAAGTGGGGCAAGCAAGACGGATCCTCCTGGCCCTCGGACCCCGGCCCTGTCGCGCCTACGGCACTTACGGGCGCGGTCGAGGATGGCCCGAACCTTCCGCAGATTGCGCTCGAGGATTTCGAACTCGTCTGGGAGCCCCTTCCCAGAGCGACGTTCTACATCGTCGAGGTGCGTGACAACCTTGGGAACCTCTTGCTTTGCCGCACGGCCAGCACGTCCGCCACGATCATCGCGCACTACGCTCACGGGAATGCGAACAGCGGTGCAGGCCAAGTACTCAAAGGCTCAGGTTCTTGTCTCTGGCACAACGATGAGAGCAAGCTGATCCAAGCCGAGCGCAGGTACAACTGGCGCGTCCAGGGCGTGGACTTGACGGGCTCGTCGGCGTTCAACTATCAATCGGGCACTCTTCCGACCGACGTGCAGCTGTCGAGTTGGTCGGCGCCGCGTTACTTCGAAGTGATTGCGGGTGCCGCCGGCGTCTCGTCCCCCAAAGTGACGCTGGACCTCGCTGCATTTGCAGGTGACAACCCGAGCGCCGACGCTGGCGCGCCATCGCCGCTGATGAAGTGGAATGCCTTTGCGGGAGTGGAGTCCGGCCTGGATGGCTACGAGGTGACCCTCTACAAGAACCCCGACCGAACGGCAGAGATCGGATCGTTCCGCACGCCCAGCACCAGGGTGCGTCTCAACGGAGTACTCGCCGACAACACGACTGGAAATCCCTACTACGCGTCGGTCCGTCCCATCCGACCTGACCCCAGTTGGACGGGGTCGATCCTCGTCATCGGTGGCGTCAGCAGTGAGAGCGCAGAGTTGTTCACGTGGCAGAAGGCTAGCCAGCCGCTTACGGGTTTGGCCACGCAAACACTCACCGACGGATCTGTGCGCCTGTCTTGGAATCCGCAAGGCGTGACGGGCCTCCGGGATGGTGGGAGCCGCGGTTACCAGATCCGCATCTTCAATGGCGCGACGCAACTGGGAACCACCAAGAAGATTGAGTACCCCTTCTTCATGGCCCAGCGGCCCGCCGATTCGAACGACAACCAGTTCCCGTCGTCATTCACTGACGTCCCGCTTGCGCCCGGCAACAACTACACGTTCGAGGTAGCGCCGCTCGACGCGAACGGCGACCCCGGTCGCTTGAGCAAGTCTGGAGTCTTCAGTGTGGGCATAGCGACTCCTACGGTCGCTGTCCCGGCAACGGTCAAGGGCGGTTCCGCGGCATTCGCGTGGTCCGCCGTACCCGGTGCATCGAGGTATTCCGTGCAGTACCGGCGAGTCAACGACCCGTCATGGATCTCGGTCCCGAACAGCGCGCAGACCTCGGCGACGATCAATGGATTGGCCCAAGGAAACTACGAGTGGCAAGTGCGCACCCACGACTCCGCGGGCACGCCGAACGTCAGCGCCTGGAGTGCGTCCCAGTTGTTCTCGATTGGAAGCGGCGCGGTTGCGCTGCAGACGCCATCACAGCACGTGTTGCCGCTCACCGACCGCGTGCTTCGCTGGTCATCGAACGTAGACGGCGCCACGCGATACCAGCTGCAGTTTGCGGATGACGGGGGGTTCTCAGCTGGAGTCAAGACCTACGAGACCGTTGCGAACTCGTTCGCGATTCCTGATCCCGTGGTTGCCGCCAAGCAGTACCACTGGCGAGTCAGGGCGTTGGCGGAGCCGGGAGGCACGACGTCAGCGCTTAGGATTCTCGCTACGTCCGAGACCCGCACATTCACCGTGCGCACAACGCCTGCAAAAGTCGCGGGTCTCCAGTTGGCAGTTGCTGGCTCGGGTTTGATCGCGTCATGGACGCAGTTGGCTGGCGCCGCTACGGGCACTACGGAGCCAATTGCCTACGTGGTCGCTTTCCGCGAGAAGTCAGCAGACGGCGATTGGTCTGAGGCCACCGAGTCCGTGACGAGCGCCCTTGCCACGAGTTACACCGTGTCCGGGCTCGAGTCTGGAGTCACGTACCAGTTCAGGGTGGCGGGTAAGAACAGCGAAGGCGTCGGCCCATGGTCGGACATCAAGGATCTGGCGACGGCGACTGTTCCGACAGCCGCGCCCACGCTTACGATCACGCCCGCGCTCAACTCCCTCGCGCTGAAGATTGGCAAGGTAACCGGCACCGCTACTGGTGGCTCCGCGATCACGGGCTACCGACTGTCCTACCGTCGTAGCGCAGACGCCACGTGGAGTTCGCAGGTTCTGGGCGCCTCAATCGCCAGCTACTCGCTGACCGGCCTGGCAAGCGGCACCTCCTACGAGGTGTCCGTGGCCGCGATCAACGGAGTTGGAGACGGCCCGGCGACCGTCGTGTCGGCGAGCACGCTTGGTCTCGCTTCAGCACCGCTCAACGTCAAGGCAACGCGTGGTGACAAGCAGGCCACAGTCACGTGGGCGGCCCCCGCGGCCCCCAACGGAGCCGTCACCGGCTACGTCTTGGAGTACCGCCTGGGTACAACGGGAGCCTGGAAGGGAGCGGGCAGCCCCAAGGCAGACGCGACTAAGGCGGTCGTGACCAAACTCGTCAATGGCAAGGCCCACCAGATCCGCATAGCAGCGCGCACCAAGGTTGGCTTGGGGGAGTATTCGGCCCCGGTTTCGGTCACGCCTGCAGGCAAGCCGATCGCACCCACCTCGGTGACAGCGAAGTCGGACAAAAAGGGCAAGATCACTGTCACGTGGAAGAAGGCGGCGGCCAACGGCTCTGCGATCAAGAGCTACACCGTGAAGTACTCCACGGATGGCAAGAAGTGGGCGACGCTCAAGAAGGTTTCAGCGAGCACCGTGAAGCTCACCACCACCAAGGGCAAGCGTGGCAAGAAGGTGTACTTCCAAGTCATCGCCACCAACGCGTTGGGCAACGCGCCGGCCACCAAGTCGGTGAGCGTGGTCCGCAAGTAGTCGTAGGTCGCCAAGGCCGGTCTCAGGTGCTCCACGGGGCGCGCTGGGACCGGCCTTTGCGCGCCGCATGCCGGGCCCGCCGCAGTCCGGTACAGTGACCCAAGCAGACATCCTTTAAGTACCGTCCAGAGAGGCGGGGAAGGAGGTCCCAGGTGACTGGCACCATTCTTGGCGCGCCCGACATTTCACGGGCGATCACGCGCATCGCCCACGAGGTGGCCGAGCGCAACGACGGCGCCGCCAACGTCGTACTCCTCGGAATCCCCACACGGGGCCTCCCACTCGCGCGCAGGCTCGCCGCCGCCCTCGCAGCCATCGACCCCAGCTTCGATGCCGATGCTCGCAGCGGCGCCGTCGACATCACGATGTACCGCGACGATCTGCACCGCCAGCCCACGCGCACCATCGGCGCGACGACGCTGCCCACCGCGGGCATCGACGGCGCCACGGTGGTGCTCGTTGACGACGTGCTCCACACCGGCC
>Ga0160456_100462_pt1 | contig 13232 bp, 9 predicted proteins | sample HID1972K_E6MG_FD_108261 | JGI IMG/M metagenome (GOLD analysis project Ga0160456, IMG submission 108261) | Enriched pill bug-associated microbial communities from UW Madison campus, WI, USA - HID1972K_E6 MG | ecosystem: Host-associated > Arthropoda: Insects > Digestive system > Unclassified ... | reverse complement strand
GTGCAACAGCTGTCACGGTCACGGTCGCGTTGAGAAGACCAAAACCCTGTCGGTTAAAATCCCGGCGGGCGTCGATACCGGTGACCGTATTCGTCTGACAGGCGAAGGTGAAGCGGGTGAGCATGGCGCACCAGCAGGCGATCTGTACGTTCAGGTTCAGGTGAAACAGCACCCAATCTTCGAACGCGAAGGTAATAACCTGTACTGCGAAGTGCCTATCAACTTTGCGATGGCGGCGCTCGGCGGTGAAATCGAAGTTCCGACCCTCGACGGTCGTGTGAACCTGAAAGTGCCTGGCGAAACTCAGACCGGCAAGCTGTTCCGCATGCGCGGTAAAGGCGTGAAGTCCGTTCGCGGTGGCGTTCAGGGCGACTTGCTGTGCCGCGTGGTGGTAGAAACCCCGGTCAGCCTGAACGACAAACAGAAGCAGTTGCTAAAAGATCTGCAGGAAAGTTTTGGTGGCCCAACGGGTGAGCAAAACAGCCCGCGCTCCAAAAACTTCTTCGACGGCGTGAAAAAATTCTTTGATGATTTGACTCGCTAATCCTTAGCGCGACGCCGTAAAAACCGGTGCAGGTAGTAACTGCGCCGGTTTTTTTATGCCTGAATGTCAGCGCATGGGCGTGTATATCCCTTGGCAGCCGGGGGAAGTTTGCCGAAATATCCTATCATTGACCTGCCAGGGCTAATTTAAGAGGCCCGGACGCACCGGCAGCTGTCCGATCGCGCCATCTGAAATAGGTCGGAAAAAACGATCATTTCCTCACATATAATCTGCTTTTAACGAGTTATTGGATCGCCTACTATAGTTTCTATTAATGGATAACAACGGTCAGAGTGGAATGATGAAACAGCTAAAAAAATTCTTTAACAGTGAGGCGTCCGGGGGCGTTACCCTGATTATCGCCGCCGCGCTGGCGATGATCCTCGCCAACTCCGGAGCGACCAGCCACCTTTACGAGGCATTTCTTGCCACGCCGGTGCAGCTCAAAGTCGGCGCGCTGGAAATCAACAAGAATATGCTGCTGTGGATTAACGACGCGTTGATGGCGGTGTTCTTCCTGCTCATTGGCCTTGAGGTCAAACGTGAGCTGATTGTCGGCTCGCTGGCCAGCCGTCGACAGGCGATTTTCCCGGTCATTGCGGCTCTGGGCGGCATGGTGGTCCCGGCGCTGGTGTATCTTGCCTTTAACTTCCAGGACCCGATTACGCGTGAAGGCTGGGCAATTCCGGCTGCGACCGATATCGCCTTTGCACTCGGTGTGCTGGCGCTACTCGGCAGCCGTATTCCGGCATCGCTGAAAATTTTCCTGATGGCGCTGGCGATCATTGATGATCTGGGCGCTATCGTCATTATTGCGCTGTTTTATACCAGCGACCTTTCGCTACTGTCACTGGGCGTGGCTGCGGCGGCCATTGCGGCGCTGGCAATTCTGAATTTGACGGGCGTACGCCGTACCGGGATCTATATTCTGGTCGGGGTCATCTTGTGGACGGCGGTACTGAAATCAGGCGTGCATGCCACTCTGGCGGGCGTGATTGTCGGTTTCTTCATTCCGCTGAAAGAGCAGAATGGCAAATCCCCGGCGGTGCAGCTTGAGCACGTGCTGCATCCGTGGGTTGCGTACCTGATCCTGCCGTTGTTTGCATTTGCCAACGCCGGTGTTTCGTTGCAGGGCGTGACGATTGAAGGGCTGACCTCGCTGCTGCCGCTGGGCATCATCGCTGGTCTGTTTATTGGTAAGCCGTTGGGTATTAGCCTGTTCTGCTGGCTGGCGCTGAAAATGAAATGGGCGACGCTGCCTGCGGGCACCACCTGGAAGCAAATTATGGCGGTCGGCGTGCTGTGCGGTATCGGCTTCACCATGTCGATATTCATTGCATCGCTGGCCTTCGGGGACGTTGATCCGGCACTGATTAACTGGGCGAAACTCGGCATTCTGATTGGTTCGGTGCTGTCGGCCGTGGTCGGTTATACCTTACTCAGAATGCGCACATCCTCAGAGCAGGGCCAGACGGCCTGACATCACATCACAAGAGAGCCCTGAGTGGCTCTCTTTTTGACATTCATCAGGGAGCGAAAACATGTCGCACATTAACTACAACCACCTGTACTACTTCTGGCACGTCTACAAAGAAGGCTCAGTGGTGGGCGCAGCGGAAGCATTGTACCTGACGCCGCAGACCATCACCGGACAGATTAAAGCGCTGGAAGAGCGTCTGCAGGGCAAACTGTTTAAACGTAAGGGCAGGGGACTCGAGCCGAGTGAACTGGGCGAGCTGGTTTTTCGCTATGCCGATAAAATGTTTACTCTGAGCCAGGAGATGCTCGACATCATCAACTACCGCAAAGAGTCGAACCTGTTGTTCGACGTTGGCGTGGCAGATGCGCTGTCGAAACGGCTGGTCAGCGGCGTGCTGGATGCGGCGGTGGTTGAGGATGAGCAAATTCATCTGCGCTGCTATGAATCGACGCACGAGATGCTGCTGGAGCAGCTCAGTCAGCACAAGCTGGACATGATTATTTCCGATTGCCCGATTGATTCGACACAGCAGGAAGGGTTGTTCTCGGTGAAAATCGGCGAATGCAGCGTCAGCTTTTGGTGTATGAATCCGCTGCCGGAAAAACCGTTCCCGGCCTGCCTGGAAGAGCGTCGGTTGCTGATCCCAGGGCGTCGTTCGATGCTCGGACGCAAGCTGCTGAACTGGATTAACACTCAGGGGCTGAAAGTGGAAGTGCTGGGTGAATTTGATGATGCGGCGCTGATGAAAGCTTTTGGTGCCGCGCATAACGCCATTTTTGTCGCGCCGACGCTGTATGCTCACGATCTGTATGCGGATGAAAACATTGTTGAAATAGGCCGAGTGGAAAACGTGATGGAGGAGTATCACGCGATATTTGCGGAACGCATGATTCAACACCCGGCGGTGCAGCGTATCTGTAATCGTGACTATTCCGCGCTTTTTGCCCTTTAAAAATCGATACGATGGTGTTCATTTACGCTGAACACCATCCCTTTATTCAGGCTATACCTCGACGCGCAGGCCATAGGTTTTAAATTTCTCCAGCACAACAGCAATTTCTGCTTCTGATAATATCGGCGCCGGATCAACCACCGCTAACGTGGTCAGATACAGTTTCGCTAAGACTTCGACTTCTTGCGCCAGCCACAATGCCTTCGACAAATTGTCTTCACAAGCCAGCATACCGTGATGCTGAAGCAGAATGGCTTTACGTAATCTGATGCCCTGCGCGACAGACTCCGACAACGCTCTGGTGCCAAAAGTGGCATAAGGGACACAGGGAATATCGTTGCCGCCCGCTGCCGCAATCATGTAATGGATGGCCGGAATGGGGCGATTAAGAATCGAGACCGCAGTGCTATACACCGCATGGTTGTGGATGACGGCGTTGGCGTCCGGACGAGTTTGATAAACAGCCTGATGGAAACGCCATTCACTGGATGGAATTTTCCCTGGTTCAGGTTGCCCTTGCTCATCAATATAGACAATCTGTGCAGGGGTTAACGTCTCATACGCTATCCCTGATGGCGTAATCAGGAAACCGTCCTGATAACGTGTGCTGATATTTCCCGCAGTGCCCTGATTAAGCCCCAGACGGTTCATCTCCAGACACGTTTGAATAATTTCACTGGCCAGTTTATCTCTTTCCATATTGCCCTCAGTATGTATCGACAGAATAATGTATGTGTTGAATTTAAGGTGTATTGATTCTGTTATCCTTCCTTTAATACTGTGTTTTGTGCTTAATTCATTTGCAGGCTGTGAGTGATGTCTAAAATAAACGTATTTCTCTGCTCTTTATTGGCCTTAACACGGTGTTGAACTTGCCTGTTTCACCTTAAATACAATCAAACGGTCATGAATATCGTGCGCTCTGCTGACCGTTGTAGACTTATTTTCAACAAACAGTCATTAACGCGTGATGTATGTCGTCGTGATTGAACTCGCCGGGCCGCTGTTTTTACTTAATAGAGTGATGCTAGTCACACTCTACAGGCGTTTAATGGGGAATGTGATTAGTGTCATATCCTTATTCTTTTTAATCTCTAAAGATGCAGATGGTTCGTTAGAATTAATTGTTTGTTACGTCATGCTGTAATGCGGTTTATATGAAGGCATGGTGTGAATAATAATTGGTCTGAGCGAAATACATTATTCTGATACTGTTTTTCTTCGGAGGTCTGATGTCAAATAAATTGGGTGAATACCGCGACAGAACCCATGATGGCTCATTGAAATGGGCATTCCCTTCGCCCTGGCTACCTGAATACGTGACTGAACGTCCGCTCCCGCTTTGGATTGCCGACATGGATTTCCAAAGCCCGCCGACGGTGACTCAGGCGCTGCACAAATTAGCCGATCACGGTATTTTTGGTTATACCGATGCACCAGACAGTTTACGGGAAGCGTTAGCCTCATGGCTGCTCAAACACCACAATTGGTCTGTGTTACCGGCGTGGATGCTGCACAGCCCAGGTATTGTCAGCGCCCTGAATCTTGCCGTCCAGACGTTCTCACAGCCTGGCGATGGGGTGATGATGGTGATGCCGGTTTACGGTCCCTTCCACCATTGTGCTCATGCTAATGGTCGTCGGGTCGTTGGCGTCGAGTTGGATCTGGATGCACAAGGGCATTACACGCTCGACATGCAAAAATTTGAAGCGGCAATAAAAGACAATGTGAGGATCTTTATTCTTTGTAATCCACATAATCCGATAGGAAAGGTGTGGAGTAAAGAAGAGCTTACCGCCATTGGACAATGTTGTCTGAAACATAATGTATTGGTTATTGCTGACGAAATTCATCAGGATCTGGTGTTGTCTGAAGCGCGGCGTTACATCCCTTTCGCCAGTCTGGATAACGATTTTTTAGAAAATTGTCTTGTTTGCACCGCGCCAAGCAAAACGTTTAACCTTGCCGGGTTACAGACCTCGACCCTCATTATTGCCAATCCTCTATTACGTAATGCGTTATCACGACAGTATTACCGTTGCGGCCTCGAACGACCTAATCTGGCGGGTATTGTTGCCTGTGAAGCGGCCTACCGGGGAGGAGAGGAATGGCTGGGATCACTACTGAATTATTTACGTGATAACAGAAGGTTACTATGCCAGACGATTAACGCGCTGCCCGGTTTAAACGTTATTCCTGCCGATGCTCTTTATTTGGCATGGATTGATTGCCGCCAGTTATATCAGGATGACTTACAGGCATTTTTCCTTAAAAAAGCCAATGTGTGGATAGAGCCGGGCGATCATTTCGGTAAAGGTGGTGACGGATTTATTCGTCTCAATTATGGCTGCCATCAAGATTTTTTAGTTCAGTCATTAAGTCAACTCGCGACCGCCCTACAGTAAGACAGTGAAAATATCAATTATATTAATAAGGATGAATTATGGGCTCGCAACAATTTACCCGCAATGCGGATAAGTTAGGGAAAACACTTACCACCCCGATGATATTCTTCGCCGCGATCAAAGCCATTATCGGGGGCGGCGTCATTGCATTGACCGGCATTATTATTGCTAATACAGGCGGAGGGACGCCAATGGCTTATTTTGTCGCCTCCGCTATTACCGTACTGGCAGGTATCCCTTATGCTGTACTCGCAGCCACGTTACCGGTTACTGGCGGGATCTATTCCTGGCCTTCACGATTACTTAATCCCACCTTCGGTTTTTTGGTTTTTTGGTTCTTTTCGCTGACCCACGTCTCTTTATCACTCTACGCGCTAACCTGTGCTGACTATTTAATGAACTTCTTCCCGGGCATGCCGAAGACGATAGTCAGTTTTGGAATTCTGACCCTGATTTATCTGGCGAATCTGTTAGGTGCGGCAATCAGCGCACGCTTAAGTATGGTCCTGACCATTATTATGCTCTGCGGCATGCTGCTTTTTGTCGGTGAAGGCATTGGTCAAGTCAATCCTGAAAACTTCACGTCATTTCTTCCTAATGGCTTCCCGGCGTTTGCGACCTCTGTGGCGCTGCTGTTATTTGTGACAAACGGTGCCTGTACGGTGGCTGAACTGGCAGGTGAAATGAAAAAGCCATCGCGTTCAATTCCCGTCGCCATTATGGGGGCGACATCCTTTGCCGCACTCATTTATGTGCTGGTTTCCATTACGGCGACCGGAGTTTTACCGTTGGCAGAAGTCGCCAATCAACCGCTGACGGTGGTGGCTAAACAGTTTATGTCCCCCGTTTCCTTCTTATTCTTTACCATCGGCGCGGGCATTATCAGTATGCTGGGTATCACCAATGTACAGATGCTCTGGGGCAGTAAAAGTTTGCTGATTGCCTGTGATGATGGTTGGCTGCCCCGCAGTCTTGGGCGAGTTAGCGAACGGACGCGGGTCCCTTATCTGTTACTCACATTGCTTTATATTATTGGCATTGTGCCAATTATTTTTGGTATTTCAGTCGCCAATATTGCCAGTGCCGCAGCGATTACCTTTTTGGCTGCGCAGGTGGTTTGTATCGTCTGTTCATGGCGAGTGCGGAAATGGAAAGCCTATACAACATCATCGTTCCGTATTCCCGAGTGGTTACATATTATTACGGCGTCCCTGAGTATATGTATTTTGACCTATATGATCGTGGTCCTGTTTAAAGATATTGATTTTAAAACGTTGATGATCATGGCGGGTTGGTCAGTGTGTGGCATTACCTTAATTATTACGCGCAAAAAATATGTTGTCACCGACGGCCACGCCGCGACTCGATAAATATCAATATTCAATAGGATAGCATTATGATGAACAACACATTGGTCAAAGTGGGGATCAGGCCGGTTATTGATGGGCGCAGAATGGGGGTCCGTGAATCCCTTGAACAACAGACCATGGATATGGCGATAAATACCGCGCAATTCTTAACTGAAAACCTGCGACATGCCTGTGGTTCACCGGTTGAATGCGTCATCGCAGATAGCTGTATTGCAGGATTAGTTGAATCAGCCGCCTGTGAGGCGAAATTCAGGACTCATCATGTCGGCCTGACTATCACTGTAACCCCATGCTGGTGTTACGGCAGTGAAACCATCGATATGGATTCACAGCGTCCGAAAGCGATTTGGGGATTTAATGGTACCGAGCGACCAGGCGCGGTTTACCTGGCTGCGGCGCTTGCAGCACATAATCAGAAGGGTAACCCGGCATTTTCTATTTACAGCCGCGATGTCCAGGATGAAGGGGATGAAAACCTGCCTGAGGATGTGAAAATCAAGTTGCTGCGTTTTGCGCGCGCGGGTCTGACGGTGGCAACGCTTAAAGGGAAAAGTTATCTGTCGCTGGGGGGAATGTCGATGGGCATTGCGGGTTCCCTTATCGACACTGAATTCTTTGAATCGTGGCTTGGTATGCGGGTACAGGCGGTGGATATGACCGAACTGCGTCGGCGTATGGATAATCATATTTATGATCAAAACGAGCTGCACAGAGCACTGCAATGGGCCGAGCAGCAGTTTCGCTACGGACCGGATTTGAATTCAGAGCAATATCGCCGTACTCCAGAGGATGGACAGCAGGTCCTGCGCGAAAGCCTGCTGATGGCTATCTGTATTCGCGACATGATGCAGGGGAACAGTAAGCTTATCGACCAGGGATTCGCTGAGGAAGCATTGGGTTATAACGCGATTGCATCGGGATTCCAGGGGCAACGGCACTGGACAGATCAATACCCTAATGGCGATACCGCAGAAGCGTTACTCAACAGTTCTTTTGACTGGAATGGGGTGCGTCAGCCATTTCTGGTTGCAACAGAGAATGACAGCCTGAATGCGGTTTCGATGCTGTTTGGTCATTTGCTTACCGGTACCGCGCAAGTGTTTGCCGATGTCAGGACGTTCTGGTCTCCTGAGTCAGTACAGCGTGTAACGGGTAAATCCCTCACCGGGCCTGCCCGGCATGGCATTATCCATCTCATTAACTCGGGATCAGCTGCACTGGATGGCACGTGCTGTCATCGTGATACTGAGGGGAATCCGACCATCAAACCCCATTGGCTGGTAAGCGAGGACGACGCGCAAGCCTGTCTTGACGCAACACAATGGTGCCCGGCTATTCATGAATACTTCCGTGGTGGGGGCTTTTCCTCGCGCTTTGTGACCCAGGGGGGAGTGGCCTTCACGATGAGCCGCATCAATATTGTGAAAGGTATTGGCCCGGTATTGCAGATTGCTGAAGGATGGAGTGTGGAATTGCCACAAGATATCCACGATATCCTCGATAAGCGTACCAATGCCACTTGGCCCACAACCTGGTTTGTGCCGCGTTTAACCGGAAAAGGGGCGTTTACGGATGTCTATTCTGTGATGGCCAATTGGGGGGCTAACCATAGCGTTTTGACGGCTGGTCATATCGGTGCCGACCTGGTTACGCTGGCTGCAATGTTGCGTATCCCGGTGTGTATGCACAATCTTGAAGCGCAGGACATTTATCGCCCATCGGCCTGGGGGGCACATGGGATGGATCCTGAAGGTCAGGATTACCGTGCCTGCGATAATTATGGCCCGCTGTATAAATAAGAGGCTATACCCGATGTAGTTAGAGCTGTAGCGTGCTGGCAACCCACTCACTGGCTTCTGTCAGTTCTTAGGGATTATCAAGGCTTGCCGCGTTGTCCTGCAGCTCGAATGATTTCGGATATATTCACAAGATGAACGGCGTCTTACTCTCATTTATTGTCATCGGCCACGTATGTGGATTTGCAGAGTATGAGAAGCCTAAATGAAGAAAATCCGCCACCAGGCTATCCTGCAATTGATTCGTCAGCATGAAATACTCAGTACAGACGATCTCGCACGACAGCTACGCGTCAGCAAAGAAACCGTTCGCCGGGACCTCAAGACACTACAATCCCAGGGACAAATTATTCGCCAGTATGGACGAGCAAAAAGTATCAAGCGAGATACGCAGGACAGTGGCGACCCTTTTAGCCAGCGTTTAAAAAGTCACTTTCTCAGCAAGGCTGATATCGCCAGACAGGCGTTGGCATGGATTGATGTGGGGATGACCATCGCCCTGGATGCCAGCTCAACCTGCTGGTATCTGGCAAAACAGTTACCTGATATTCCCATTACCCTGTTTACGAATAGCGTTCGTATCTGCCAGGAGGTCAGTCGGCGCGAGCACATCCAGTTGATAAGCTCAGGCGGACGATTGGAGCGCAAATATGCCTGCTACGTCAATTCGGCCCTTGTTTCGCAACTTAAGGACCTGGATATAGATCTGTTCATTTTCTCGTGTGAAGGGATAGATACCCAAGGTGTGTTGTGGGACTCAAACGTCTATAGCGCTGAATTCAAAGCATTATTACTTAAGCGGGCAGCGCAATCTGTGTTGCTGATAGATAAGAGTAAAAAGAATCGTACCGGTGAAATAAGGATAGGAGAGGTCAGCGATGTGATTCAGGTGATCACCAACGTGGTACATGAGGCAGACAAAATAGAGAAATAAAAAAACCCGCCGAGGCGGGTTTTTCTTCTACAAAGACTCAGCGAGCAGGCGATTAAGCCAGTTTGCTGATCTGCGCAGCCAGGTTGGCTTTATGACGCGCAGCTTTGTTTTTGTGGATCAGACCTTTAGCAGCCTGACGGTCCACGATTGGTTGCATTTCGTTAAATGCTTTCTGTGCAGCAGCTTTATCGCCTGCTTCTACAGCTGCGTATACTTTCTTGATGAAAGTACGCATCATAGAACGACGGCTAGCGTTGTGCTTGCGGGCCTTTTCAGACTGAACGGCGCGCTTCTTAGCTGATTTGATATTAGCCAAGGTCCAACTCCCAAATATGATCTATATAGACAATTCAAAGGCCGAGGAATATGCCCTCTTAGCCTTCTTTTGTCAATGGATTTGTGCAAATAAGCGCCGTTAGTAATACAACGCTTGGTTACGTAGTGATGGCGCAGGATTCTACCAGCTTGCGCCCACCGAATACAGCCTTTCTGCGATAAAAATCGCCAGTGACGCCAGATTTGAGTGGTGTTTACATCAAGGTGGATGAAATCGTTGCATCTTTCGTAAACGAGGTGCAATCGCCGGTTAACGTCGCCTGCTCTACAAGGTATACTTTCACGATTTTCACTGTATTGAGCCAGACATGAAGCTGATACGCGGCATACATAATCAAGGTCAGGCACCGCATGGGTGCGTGTTAACCATTGGCAATTTCGACGGCGTGCACCGTGGGCATCAGGCGCTATTAGAGCGTTTGCGTGCAGAAGGGCGCGAGCGCGGCCTGCCAGTTGTGGTGGTGATTTTTGAGCCGCAGCCGCTGGAGCTTTTCGCGACGGATAAAGCCCCGGCGCGTCTGACGCGTTTGCGCGATAAGGTCCGTTATCTGGCCGAAAGCGGCGTGGACTACGTTCTTTGCGTCCGCTTTGACCGCCGTTTCGCGGCCCTGACGGCGCAGGAGTTTATCAGCGAGCTGCTGGTGAAACGCCTGGGCGTAAGGTATCTGGCGGTCGGTGATGATTTCCGCTTCGGCGCTGGTCGCGAAGGGGATTTCTTGTTATTACAGAAGGCTGGCGCGGAATTTGGTTTCGACGTCACCAGCACCCAAACGTTTTGTGAAGGCGGCCTGCGCATCAGCAGCACCGCGGTGCGTCAGGCACTGGCTGAGGATGACCTCGAGCTTGCACAAACGCTGCTGGGCCATCCTTTCAGCATTTCTGGGCGCGTGGTTCACGGTGATGAACTCGGGCGCACCATTGGTTTCCCGACGGCGAATATACCGCTGCGTCGTCAGGTTTCCCCGGTTAAAGGGGTGTATGCGGTGGAAGTGGCGGGGCTGGGCGATAAGCTATTACCCGGCGTGGCCAATATCGGCACCCGCCCAACGGTGGCTGGCGTGCGCCAGCAGCTGGAAGTACATCTGCTAGACGTTGTAATGGACCTTTATGGTCGCCATATAGACGTCATACTGCGTAAAAAAATACGCGACGAGCAGCGATTTTCATCGCTGGACGAATTAAAAGCGCAAATCGCGCGTGATGAATTAACGGCTCGCGAGTTGTTCGGGCTATCAAACCCGGCGTAATGCCAACGTAAATATACGGAAACGAGAATCTGATGAGTGACTATAAATCAACCCTGAATTTGCCGGAAACAGGGTTCCCGATGCGTGGCGACCTCGCCAAACGCGAACCGGGAATGCTGGCCCGTTGGACCGATGATGACCTTTACGGCGTCATCCGTGCAGCGAAAAAAGGCAAAAAGACGTTCATTCTGCATGATGGCCCTCCCTATGCAAATGGCAGCATTCATATTGGTCACTCCGTCAACAAGATTCTGAAAGACATTATCGTTAAGTCTAAAGGCCTGACGGGCTTTGACTCGCCATACGTGCCGGGTTGGGACTGCCACGGTCTGCCAATCGAACTGAAAGTTGAGCAGGAATTCGGTAAGCCAGGTGAGAAATTCACCGCGGCAGAATTCCGCGCGAAATGCCGTGAATATGCGGCCACTCAGGTTAACGGACAGCGTGAAGACTTCATCCGTCTGGGCGTGCTGGGCGACTGGTCTCGTCCGTACCTGACCATGGATTTCAACACCGAAGCCAACATCATCCGTGCGCTGGGCAAAATCATCGGCAACGGCCACCTGCATAAAGGCGCTAAGCCTGTGCACTGGTGCGTAGACTGCCGTTCTGCGCTGGCTGAAGCGGAAGTTGAATACTACGACAAAACCTCTCCGTCGATTGACGTGGCGTTCAACGCTGTCTCCCAGGATGAGGTGAAGGCGAAATTTGGCGTGGCTTCCGTCAATGGCCCAATTTCTCTGGTTATCTGGACCACCACTCCGTGGACGCTGCCCGCTAACCGCGCAATCTCTCTGTCAGCTGAGTTTGAATATGCGCTGGTGCAGGTAGAAGGTCAGGCAATCATCCTGGCGAAAGACCTGGTTGAGAGCGTGCTGAAACGCGCGAACATCACCGATTACACCGTGCTCGGCACCGTGAAAGGTGATGAGCTGGAACTGATGCGCTTCAGGCATCCATTCCTCGATTTCGACGTTCCGGCAATCCTTGGCGATCACGTTACCCTGGACGCGGGTACCGGTGCGGTACACACCGCCGGTGGCCACGGTCCTGACGACTACACCATCAGCCAGAAATACGGTCTGGAAATCGCGAACCCGGTTGGGCCGGACGGCGCGTATGTGGCGGGCACTTACCCTCTGCTTGACGGTGTGAACGTCTTCAAAGCTAACGACGTTATCGTCAACATGCTGCGTGAAAGCGGTGCGCTGCTGCACGTTGAGAAGCTGGTTCACAGCTATCCGTGCTGCTGGCGTCACAAAACGCCGATTATCTTCCGTGCGACCCCACAGTGGTTTATCAGCATGGATCAGAAAGGCCTGCGTGAGCAGTCGCTGAAAGAGATCAAAGACGTGCAGTGGATCCCGGACTGGGGTCAGGCGCGTATCGAATCAATGGTCGCTAACCGTCCTGACTGGTGCATCTCCCGTCAGCGTACGTGGGGCGTGCCAATGTCCCTGTTTGTTCATAAAGAAACGCAGGAACTGCACCCGCGCACGCTTGAGCTGATGGAAGAAGTGGCGAAACGCGTTGAGCAGGACGGCATTCAGGCATGGTGGGATCTTGACCCGCGCGACATCATGGGCGACGACGCTGACACCTACGAGAAAGTGCCAGACACCCTCGACGTGTGGTTCGATTCCGGTTCTACCCACTCGTCCGTGGTTGACGTGCGTCCGGAGTTCTACGGTCACGCGGCGGATATGTATCTGGAAGGTTCTGACCAGCATCGCGGCTGGTTCATGTCTTCCCTGATGATTTCCACGGCGATGAAAGGCAAAGCGCCTTACCGCCAGGTACTGACCCACGGTTTCACCGTTGATGGTCAGGGCCGTAAAATGTCCAAGTCGATCGGAAACACCGTATCGCCGCAGGACGTTATGAACAAACTGGGCGCGGATATCCTGCGTCTGTGGGTCGCTTCCACCGACTACACCGGCGAAATGGCGGTCTCCGATGAGATCCTCAAACGTGCTGCCGACAGCTATCGTCGTATCCGTAACACCGCGCGCTTCCTGCTGGCGAACCTCAACGGTTTCGATCCAGTAAAAGACATGGTGAAACCGGAAGAGATGGTGGTACTGGATCGCTGGGCGGTGGGCTGTGCGCAGGCCGCACAGGAAGACATCCTGAAAGCGTATGAGTCTTACGATTTCCACGAAGTGGTG
>Ga0160456_100460_pt1 | contig 13247 bp, 12 predicted proteins | sample HID1972K_E6MG_FD_108261 | JGI IMG/M metagenome (GOLD analysis project Ga0160456, IMG submission 108261) | Enriched pill bug-associated microbial communities from UW Madison campus, WI, USA - HID1972K_E6 MG | ecosystem: Host-associated > Arthropoda: Insects > Digestive system > Unclassified ... | reverse complement strand
CTCGACGAAGTCGACGGACAAGTCGACGCCCAAGCCCACGGACCCGTCCAAGCCCACGGTGACGGCAACTGGCACCAAGAACGCGGCAACGGGCAACGACACCACGAGCGGTGACGACACGGCGAACGACCCCTCGACACTGTCGCCGGAGGACCCCTCACTCGAGGCCACTCCCGAGCCCGAGGTCTCGGCCGAGGTGCTCGGCGTGAGCGACACCATCGACGAGGCCACGCCTGAAGCGGCGCCCGAGGACGACGCTGTGCAGGTTGCCAGCGGCGCGGACGAGGGCAGTTCGGCCGCCGGTGTGCTGATCCTCGCCGGACTTGTTGGCGCGGGCCTTGCCACCTATGGCGGCTACGAGGTGTACCGCAGGTCTACAAGGAAGGGGTCAGCGTGATGATGTGCGACATGTCTCGTCCCTGACCTCTCTAGGCACCAGGACTTAACAGGTAGAACGCAGCAGCCGGCGGAGCGCAAAGCTCCGTGGGTTGGCCGTGCTCACCCTGACACAGCTGTACCCAACACCCCGTTCAACAACCAGTGAAAAGGACAAAATGACCATGCAAGACACGACAGTGCGGCGGAGAGTCACCGCCGCAACCGCGGGATTCGCGGTAGTACTTGGCTCGGTCGCGGCAGGCGGCGCAGCAGCGGCTGCACCGGACCGAACCGCGGAGACGAGCGTCGACACCACGTATCTGAGCGACACGCTCGGCGTGCAGGCGGACTCGGTTCTCGACACCATCACGGCCGACCGCTTCCAGTGGCTGCTGCAGCAGCCCGGCCAGTTCGCCGTGGTGATCGGCTCCAAGACCGACGCCGCATTCAAGCTTCAGGCTCAGGCGCTTGACGCCGCTGCCAAGGCGGCAGGGGCATCCAAGGTGTACTGGTTCGACCCCAACCTGACGGGCGAGACCGGCATCAAGAACCTCGACACGCGCAACACGAGCGGCATCAACCTTGCGCCCGCGTCGCAGGCCGCGTTCTCCAAGATCTGGCAGAACTACCTGGCTCAGGCTCTGGGCAACGGCATCAAGTCCGTCTCCAACGAGGCTGGCAACTCCGTCACGCTCACCGCGGACGACACGGTTGTCAACGACTCGGTGGACCCGGTGTGGGACCGTCGCTCCGGTGAGACCGAGGCCGTGGGCAGCACCGACAACGTGTTCTTCGTCTACGACAAGGACCGCACGGTGGCCGACGCTCCGGACAAGATCGCTGACTGGGTGAACCTGTCCACGAGCGAGACCATTGCGGCAGACGTGGCGGCCGCGTTCGCCGCCATCGGCGGCGGTTCGGTCATCGACGAGCCCGCCGAGTTCAAGTGGTGGCAGTACGAGAACAACCGCATCCAGGCCAGGAGCCACCTGAACACGCCCGAGGGCATCGCGCGCTACGGCGGCGACCTCCTCACGGCCGCAGATGACGACAACGGCTGGAACGTGGAGCAGCTCACCTCCCCCGAGCTTCTTCACCTGCTTGCGGTGAACCAGGCTGGCAGCAACTTCGTCATCCTGTTTGGTGGCACGTGGTGCCCCAATACGCGTGCGGTGATCAAGTTCGTCAACGACGAGGCAGTCAAGAACGACGTCAAGGTCTACAACTTTGACCTCGTTCTGGACGGCGGCAAGGTGAACGGCACCAACGCCGGCGCCAACCCCATCCACGTTCGCGACAACGCCAACGGCGCGGCCGGATTCAACACTCGTCCGTCGTGGGTCTACGGCGACGTGGTGCGGGCCAACTTCCGCAACCTCGTCACTCAGTACGACCCTCACACCGCTCCCGGCAACCGCGTTGCCTACTACCCGGGTGGCAACCTGGAGGCGTTCCCCGACGTGGTGCGCAAGCTCCAGGTGCCGTTCCTGATCAACTACCAGCGCGGCACCGGCCCCAACCCGGCCAACTCGTCCGTCAAGCGTCAGTGGATTCAGCAGAACACCGATGAGAGCACCGGACTCCCGTACTTCACGGAGTACATGAGCAGCTGGACGTACACGGCGCCCGCAGCACAGATCGGTCTGCCCTTCCCGATCGACGACGAGTCAGTTCTGACCGAGGTCCAGAAGAACCAGCTCGCGTCCGTCCGCAACAACCAGCTGGCCTTTGGCCAGGAGGCCGTGCAGAAGCTCGAGTACTTCTTCGGTGGCCTACCCGGCGCCGTGAAGTCCACGCGCACCGTGACCGCCAACACCGTGGCCTTCGGCACCGCGCCGCAGGTGGTTGTGGCGATCGAGAACAAGTACGGCCGCGTCCCCGCGGGCGACGCAACCCTCGAGGTGGCTGGCGACAGCTACACCACCACGGTGGACGAGAACGCGGCAGTGTTCGACGTGGCCAAGCTGGCACCCGGCACGTACCCGTTCACGGTCAACTATGCGGGTGACGGCCAGGTGCTGCCGTTCACCGAGACTGGTTCCCTCACGGTCACCAAGGCCACCGCGGGCTCGACTGCCGTGGCGGCCGTCAAGAAGCCGACGGCCGTTGCGGCCGGCAGCTACAAGGTCACGCTCACGGCGGCCAGCGGGGCGGTTGCGCCCACCGGCAGCGTCACGGTGAAGCTCACCAAGGGCTCCGAGACCAAGACGGTCACCGGCACCCTGGCGGCTGGCACGGTCACGGTTCCCGTGTCCAAGCTGGCTCCCGGCTCGTGGAAGGCCTCGGTCGCTTACGCGGGCGATGCCAACTACGAGGCGAGCACGGCTAACGGCGAGACCCTCAAGGTCACCAAGGCCAATGTCAAGAAGGCTGCTGGAAAGGTGAGCAAGGCGCCCACCACCAAGGCGACCGGAAAGTACACGGTCACCGTCACTCAGCCGAGCGGTGGCGCCAAGCCCACCGGCACCGTGACGGTCACGCTCAAGAAGGGCAAGGCCACCAAGACGGTCAAGGGCACGCTCAAGGCAGGCAAGGTCACCGTCAAGGTGCCGAAGCTCGCCAAGGGCACCTGGACGGTCAAGGTGACGTACGCGGGCGATGCCACGTACGTGAAGGCCACCGCGACGGGTCAGAAGGTCACCGTCAAGAAGTAACGCCCGGTTCCACAGCACAGCCGGCCGCGGAGTTCACCCCGCGGCCGGCTTCGCTGTTCACTCCCCGGAGTCTTCGATGAGGTGCAGGAGGGTTCCGTCAGGGTCGACGAGGAATCCCGCCCGCTGCCCCCACGATTGACGCTCGATCGGCATGAGGCGCGGGATCCCCGTCTGAGCGCGCGGGACGCCTGCCGCGTCGATCGCGGCGTGCAGTTCGTCGAGATCATTCACCCGCACGCTGCACATGAACGAGCTCGCATATGGGTCCAGGTCGGCGAACGGGAAGAACTCCAGCACGAGCGGGCCGCGCCGCAGGATCATCCACCCGTCGTCCCTGAACGACTCGGTGAAGCCAAAGCGCGCGTAGAAGTCCGCGGTTGCCGCGAAGTCGCGCGACGGCAGGTTCGGCACAGTCCGGTCAGCCATGTGGCGACACTAGCCGAGGTCCGTGTGACGCGCTTGAGGCACCGAGCGCGCTAGTTCGCGCGGCGGCGGGGCAGCAGCCTCACGGTGGGCAGCGGGGGAGCGGGGATGCGGACGTCGCCATGCCCCGCGACTGCGCCAAAGCGGTCCGCTCGGCCCTCCCAGTCGTCCCACGCCTCCACGATCTCCTCGTGGGAGCGCCCAACGAAGTTCCACCACATGACGAGGTCGTCCGCAAACGGCTCGCCGCCCAGGAGGAACACCCTCGCGCCATCCGGACTCGCCAACTCCACGCCGCTGCGCCCGGTGCCCAGGTAGAGCAGATCGCCGCGCTGGGGCGTCGCAAGGTCGCCACCGGCGTCGTGCACCGTGGCCTTGCCGTCGAGCACCACGAGCGCGTGCTCCCACGCGGCCTCAAGCGGCACAGCAATGCGACTGCCAGCGGCGATGGTGATCTGGGCGCCGACGATGGGGGTGTAGGTGGTGGCGGGGGAAGCCTCGGAGGCGAACGTGCCCATGACCACCACGGCGGAGCCGTCTTCTCCCTCGGTTGCCGCAAGGGACACGGTGGGCAACGAGGTGTGACGCTCGAAATCTGCGGCTCCGTGGCGCGCAGACTCGGGCAGCGCCACCCACAACTGCAGCGCGTCGAGGTCCACGGCAGAGTCTCCAAGCGAGTACTCGGAATGCGCAATGCCGCGCCCGCTCGTCATGAGATTCAGCGCGCCCGGCTCCAGCACCACGTCCGAGCCCAGACTGTCGCGGTGGCGCACCTCGCCCGTAAGCGGCCACGTCACCGTCTGCAGCCCGATGTGCGGGTGCGGCTCCACTCGCATCGTGGTCTGCTGCGGCCCAAACCGGTCCAGGAAGCACCACGCGCCAACGGTGGGAAGATCGCGCTGCGGCAGGGAGCGGGTGACGGTCATGGCGCGCAGGCCGCCTAGCGGCACGTCCCGTCCGGGCAGAATGACGGCGACGGGTCCCAGCCCCGTGGCAGGCTCCGACCCGGCCACCAGCTCGGTGGTTCCCGGGTCGTCGTACCTGGTCATTCGCCGGGCGGCCACTCGATAGAGGCGCCGTCAATCTTGTGGCGGCGCAGATAGCGGGCGATGAACGGGCACACCGGAACGATCGTGAGGCCCTTGGCCACGGCGTCGGCCAGTGCCTGCTCGGCCAGCGCGCTACCCACGCCCTGCCCGGCGAACTCGGGCAGCGTCTCGGTGTGCGTGAAGATGATGTGGTCCGCGCGCGAGCGGAACTCGACGTAACCGGCGAGTTCGCCGTTGGCGAGCGCCTCGTAGCGGCCCGCCTCGTCGTTGCGGGTGACGGTAACGTCAGTCATCGAGCCCTCCCTTGGGTCGCACGCTGCCTCCTTGAGCGAGCCGCATGAGTTCGCTGCTGAGGTCGATCTCAGTATGCGTGCCGCCCGCCGAGCCGAACTCGTGGCTGTAACGCTTCCACGACTCGTCCTTGACGGACCGGGCGAACCCGGACTCCATGAGAAGCACCGCCTCGAACGCGGCGCGGTCGACGCGCTCGCCCAGGGTCTTGTCGTTCCAGTCCTCCGTGGACGCGAACAGGCTGGTGGGCACGGGCAGGGTGCGCAGATAGGCGAACAGCGCCCGCATCTCCTGATCCACGACCAGCGCGTGCCGGGCGGTTCCCGCCGTTGCGGCGAGGATCACTGGCTTGCCGATCAGCAGATCGTTGTCCAGCACCTGGAAGAAGCTGGTGAACAGGCCCGACGCTCCGGCCTTGTAGACGGGCGCTGCGGCGACAATCACGTCGGCTGAGGCGAGCGACGCCACGGCGGCCGTGAACTTCTTGCCGAGCAACTGCGAGGAGAGGGCTGCGGGCAGCTCGGGCAGGAGCGTGCGCAGGTCGATCGCGCTGACGGTGACCTCGTGGGCGCGTTCCTTCGCGAGAGAGACCACGCGCTGCGCGGCGCGATCCGCGAGCAGGCGCGTGGACGAGGGGTCCGAGACGCCGGCGTTAACGATCACCACGCTGAAGGTGTCGGTGGTCATGATGCCTCCTGGGGTACGAGCTTGCGGGTGAGGACGGCGAGCTGCGCCTGCTCCTCGTCGGTGAGAGTGCCCATGGCGGCGGCGACGTCGCGGGCGTGCGCCATGCCGATCTGGCGCTGAAGAGTCCTGCCGGCGTCGGTGAGGGCAACGCGCACCGCACGGCCGTCCGCCGTGTCGGCGCAGCGCGAGACGAGCCCGCGCTCCACTAGGCGATCTACCAGGCGCGACAGTCCGGGCTGACTCAACAGCACGTGCTGACCAAGGTCGGAGATCCGCTGCGGTGAGTCGCACTTGCTGAGCGTGTAGAGCACGTCGTACTCCCGCATCGATGCGCTCTCCCAGACCTGGTCGGCGCCAAAGCGGCGCATGAGCACCGCGTGGGCGGTGAGCAGCGCCTCCCACGCGTCGTTGGCCTGTTTGGCACCCATCACAGCGTGGGGTAGGACGCCGTGAGCTGGGCGTCCGTGTCCTGGTAGGGGGAGCCGCCGGTGACGTTGTCCCCGCGGTTGGCGTTGGGACGCGGCTGGCGCGGCTCGGCCTCGCCGTACTTGGCCTTGACGAGGCTTGCGTGGGTGGGCGCCTCTGCGGTGCCGGGCTCCCGGCGGGCCTCCATCTCCTTGCGCAACACGGGCACGACCTCGCCGCCCAGCAGTTCCAGCTGGTCGAGGACCATTCCCAGCGGCAGGCCGGAGTGATCCGCGAGGAATAGCTGACGCTGGTAGTCGCCGAAGTGCTCGCGGAACGTCAGGGTCTTGTCGATGACCTCCTGCGGCGATCCCACGGACAAAGGAGTCATCTCGCTGAAGTCCTCCAGGGATGGGCCGTGGCCGTAGACAGGAGCCTCGTCAAAGTAGGGACGGAACTGCTTGATCGCGTCCTGCGAGTTCTTGGCGATGAAGGCGTGTCCGCCGAGGCCGACGATCGCCTCCTTCTGCGTGCCGTGGCCGTAGGCCTCGAAGCGGCGGCGGTAGAACTCGATCAGCCGCTGGTAGTGCTCCTTGGGCCAGAAGATGTTGTTGGCGAAGTAGCCGTTGCCATAGAAGGCCGCCTGCTCGGCGATCTCGGGGGTGCGGATGGAGCCGTGCCACACGAACGGCGGCACGTCATCGAGCGGGCGAGGCGTGGACGTGAAGCCCTGCAGCGGCGTGCGGAACTCGCCCTCCCAGTCGACGACATCCTCGCGCCACAGCCGGTGCAGGAGGTTGTAGTTCTCGAGCGCGAGCGGCAGGCCCTGGCGGATGTCTTGGCCGAACCACGGGTAGACCGGCGCGGTGTTGCCGCGGCCCAGCATCAGGTCCATGCGGCCCTGGCTGAGGTGCTGCAGCATCGCGTACTCCTCGGCGATGCGCACGGGGTCGTTGGTGGTGATGAGCGTGGTTGACGTGGTGACAGTGAGCGTCTTGGTGAGTGCGGCGATGTGCGCCAGCAGAGTGGTGGGAGAGCTGCTGAAGAACGGCGGGTTGTGGTGCTCGCCGATCGCGAAGACGTCGAGGCCCACCTCCTCCGCCTTCTGGGCGATGGTGAGGATCGCCTGGATGCGCTCCGCCTCCGAGGGCGTGTAGCCCGCGACGGGGTCGCGAGTGATGTCGCTGACGGACATGACACCGAACTGCATGATGGGCCTCCTGGGCTCGTCTTCAAACTATATGCGTATGCATGTAATAACGCAGGAGACGGCGATCCATTCCCGCCCGGCCGCACCTTGCCCGCGCGCTGCGCCCTGTGAGCACATGGCCGCGGATTCGGAGGGTGCAACCGCGCTCTTGTGCTTCCAGGGAGCGAGGGACTCGACTGGCGCAGCGGACCCGGAGTGCAGCAGCAGACCCGGAGTGCGGCACGGTGCCGGGACCGACTGGGCTGTCGCGAGAGCGCAGCTCCGGGAGCGCTTACGGGTGCGCGGGGATGGGGGAGTCGGGGTCCACGGTGGGAGCGCGGCGCTCGTTGGACATGACGCTCGCGAGCCCGGCAATGAGCAGACCGGCCGCCACCACGAGGGTGAGACCCATGCGCAGGCTCGACGCGTCGGCGATGGCGCCAACGAGCACGGGCGAGAACATGAATCCGAGTCGCAGCGCCCAGCTGACCAGCGTGAGGCCGGTGCCGGTGCGGAAGCCGGGCAGCTCGTCTGCCATGTGCATCGCGACCGGGATGGTGGTCGCGACGCCAAGGCCCGCGAGGCCGAAGCCCACGATCGTGAGCGGCACCGAGGGCCACAGCAGCGCGGCCCCCATGCCTGCGGCGGTCACGAGCCCGCCCACGCGGATGACGGTGCGCTGACCAAAGCGGTCGATGAGCCTGTCGCCCACCATGCGGCCGATGAAGTGCATGAGCATGAGCGCCACGAATCCCAGGGAGGCGACAGTGGCGCCGGCGCTGAGCTCGTCCTTGAGGTAGCTCGCGGACCACGAGATCGCCGAGTCCTCGACCCATGCGCCGGCGATCGCGATGACGCTCAGCGCCAGCAGCACGAGCCACGTGCGGGTGGCGACGTGCGGGAAGCCGCGGCGGCGCGGCTCGTCCGTGGCGACCTCTGGCTCCGAGTCCGGCCCCGGCAGCAGCATGCGGTAGCCGACCACGTTGATGGCGATGATGATGGCCGCCATGACGGCGATGTGCGTCGGCACGGGGATGCCCAACCCGGCGGCGGCGCCGCCGATGAGGCCGCCGATCACTGCGCCGACGCTCCACATGCCGTGGAAGGCGTTGATGATGTTGCGCTTGTACTCGCGCTGCACTCGCAGGCCATGTGCGTTCTGCGCCACGTCGACAACGGAGTCGATGGCGCCGAGCGTGAACAGCAGCGCCGCGAAGACGTAGCCGTTGGGCGCGAGCACGGCGACGAGCGCCGCCACGGCCATGAGGCTCATGGAGACGACGCCCACGCGTGCCGAGTTGAAGCGCCGGATGAACGCCGCAGCCGTGAGGCCCACCGCGATGGCGCCGAGGCCGCTGAACATCACGGCGAGCCCGAACTGCCCATACGTCAGGCCCAGCCCGGTGCGGATCTCGGGGTAGCGGGGGGCAAGGTTGGCCCAGATCATGCCGTTCGTCATGAACAGGATGAACACGCCAAGGCGCGCGCGCTTGAGCTGCGGTGCGACGGGGACTGCCATGGTTACTCCGTGACCGTGAAGGACGCCTGCAGGAGGTCCGCGAGGCGCGAGGAGGGACCAACGAGAAGGTGGAATTCGCCCGGCTCCACCACGCGACGCTCGTCGGACGTCACGATGGTGCACTCGGCCACGGGAATCTCGATCGTGACCTCGCGGGTCTCGCCCGGAACCAGTTCCACCTGGGTGAACGCCTTGAGTTCGCGGTCGGCCCATGTCGCCGAGGTGTTGACGTCGCGCACGTAGGCCTGGACGGTCTCGAGCGCGGGCCGGGTACCGGAATTGGTGACGCTCACTCGAGCGGTGACCACAGCGTCGGGCGCAAGGACCGTCTGCTCCAGCGCCAAGTCGGCATAGCCGACGCTGGTGTAGGTGAGGCCCTCACCGAACACCCAGGCGGGGGCCTGGGTGAGGTCGGCGTAGCGGCTGCCGTGCTGGGCGTCAATCTGGTTGTAGAAGGTGGGCTGCTGGCCAACGTGTCGCGGCCACGAGATGGGCAGGCGGCCGCTGGGCTCGATGTGGCCCAGGAGCAGCTCGGCGACGGCGCGGCCGCCCTGCATGCCGGGGTTGGCGGCCCAGATGACTGCCGCGGCGGACTCCACTGACGCGGGCAATACCAGGGGCTTTGAAGCGAGCACGACGACTACGAAGGGCGTGCCGGCTTTGGCCAGCGCGTCGAGCAGCGCGATCTGACCACCGATCAGTTCGAGTGTGGCGGTGGCGCGGCCCTCGCCGATGAGCTCGATGCGGTCGCCCACCACCGCGACAACGAGGTCGGCGTCGCGAGCGGCGGCCACAGCCTCGTCAATGAGCACGGGATCGGGCGCGCACGGGTGCACGATGTGCGGACGGGGCTGGCCGTCCGGGAAGAACTCGCCCTCGGGATCGGCGCCCTCGGTCAGGATGTCCGCACCGCGCGCATAGGTCACCTCCCAGCCGTCGGGCACGTGCGCGCGCAGTCCGTCGAGCACGGTGACGATCTGCTCGCGCGGCTGACCGTCGGGCAGCCAATCGGCCTGGCCCGATGACCCGGCCCAGTCGCCCAACTGGGTCTGGGCGTCGTCGGCGTTGGGTCCCAACACGGCGATGCGGTGAGCGGCGGCGTCGGCTGGCAGCGGGAGCACGCCGTTGTTGCGCAGCAGCACGAGCGAGCGGCGCGCCACCTCAAGATTGAGGGCGGTGTGCGGCGCGGCGCCGATGACCTCGACCTGGCGGGCGAGATCCGGCGGGCGCACGTCCTCGAACAGGCCCAGCTCAAACTTGAGGGTGAGGATGCGGGCCACGGCGGCGTCGATGAGCGCCTCGTCGAGCAGACCCTGCGCCACCGCGTCCTGGGCGCCCTGGTAGAACGCGGGAGTGGTCATGATCATGTCGTTGCCAGCCTTGACGGCTGCCGCGGCGGCGTGCGCGTAGTCCGGGTACAGGCGCTGCTCGCGCACGAGGTTGCCCACGTTGTCCCAATCGGTGACGAGCATGCCCTGGTAGTCCCACTCGCCGCGCAGCACGTCGTTGAGCAGCCACCCGTTGATCGTGATGGGGATGCCGTCAATGGCCTGGTAACCCAGCATGAACGTGCCCGAGCCGGCCCTGGCCATGCGCTCAAAAGGCGGCAGGTACCACGAGCGCAGCTTGCGGCGCGAGATGTCGGCCTCTGAGGCGTCGCGGCCGCCCTGGGTCTCGGAGTAGCCGGCGAAGTGCTTGGCCGTGGCGAGGATCGCGGTGGGGTCGCTCAGGCCGTCGCCCTGATAGCCGTGCACCATGGCGACACCGAGCTCGCCCAGCAGGTGCGGGTCCTCACCGAACGTCTCGGAGACGCGCCCCCAGCGCAGGTCGCGCGCGATGCAGAGCACGGGGGAGAAGGTCCAGTGAATTCCGGTGGCGGAGACCTCCACGGCGGTGATGCGCGCCACCTGCTCCACGAGCGAGCGGTCCCACGTGGCGGCCATTCCCAGCTGCGTGGGGAAGATCGTGGCGCCCTCGAAGAAGGAGTGGCCGTGGATGCAGTCCTCGCCGATAAGCAGGGGAATGCGCAGCCGGGTGCCGGTGGAGAGCTTGTGCGCCTCGGCGAGGTTCTCGGGTGAGGCGTGGAGGATGGAGCCCACGTTGAAGTCCTCCACGAGTTCGCGGACGCCGTCCTTGGCGTTGAGCTGGAGCATCTGGCCCGCCTTCTCGGCGAGCGTCATGCGGCCCAGGAGGTCGGCGACGCGCTCGGCGGTGCCGAGATTGGGGTCCAAATAGGGAGCTTCGGTCACCAGGAGTCCTCCGTTGGGCCGTCGTGGTCAGACGGCGCTGCGCGCACCACTCTAGCGCAAGGCTTACCGTATGGTAAGTTCATTGCTGACCAGTGGAAGGGGGCTGCGTTGTCCGAGTCCGATCGGGGTGCCGCCACACGCGAGCACATCCTCACGACCGCCACCGCGATGTTCGGTGAGTCCGGCTACCGTGGCGCGTCCGTGCGCGACATCGCCGCGCGCTGCGGACTCACGCACCCTGGCCTCCTCTATCACTTCCCCACCAAGGCGGCGCTGCTCGAGGCAGTGCTGGCGCGTCGCGACGAATCCGACGGCAAGCCCGGCGGCGCCGACAGGCGCGGCCTCGAGGCGCTCGAGTGGCTCGTGGAGCTTGCGAGGCGCAACGCCCGTTCGCGCGGAATCATCGAGCTCTTCGCCACGCTGTCCGCGGAGGCGACCGCCCCCACGCACCCCGCTCACGCCTACTTCGTGGAGCGCTACGAGCGCGTGGTGAAGGACATTTCCAGGCACTTCGCCGAGATGCGCGACGACGGCCAGCTGCGCGATGGCATCGACCCGGCCGACGCCGGCGCGCAATGGGTGGCGCTCATGGACGGGCTGCAGATCCAGTGGCTGCTCGACGAGTCAACCGACATGGCGGGAGTTCTTGCGGCGCACCTGCGCTCGCAGATGGCCTGATCCACCCGGGACTCACGTCCTAACCTGCGCTCTCCACGCGCTTGTAGCGTCGCGCCTAGGTGCTACCCCGGCGCCTACGGGCCACAAGCCCGCACTTCTCAATGGAGAGAACTATGGCAACCCAAGATGTGGCGCCAACTGAGGCGCCGTACTCCACCAAGGCCCTCAACACGGGTCGGACCTTCCTCAGCCTCACCAGGATCTCGATCGGCTTCATCTTCCTTTGGGCGTTCCTCGACAAGCTCATCGGCTTGGGCTTTTCGACGTGTCGCCAGGAGGACAACTCCATCGAGGTGATGTGCGAGCGCGCGTGGCTCTCCGGTGGCGCGATCACCAAGGGCTACCTCGGCTCATCCACCGGCCCCTTCGCCGACTTCTTCATCTCGCTCGGCGACCAGCGCTGGACCGACTGGATCTTCATGATCGGCCTCGCGGGAATCGGCCTGGCACTGATGCTGGGCATCGGCACCAAGGTGGCGATGTACGCCGGCACCGCGATGCTGCTGATGATGTACGTCTCGCACGCATGGCCGGGCGCAGGTGGCAACACCACCAACCCGTTCCTCGACGACCACATCATCTACTCGCTTGCCATCATCGGCATCGTGCTCGTGGAGCTCGAACGCCAGTCGATCGGCCTCGGCACCGCGTGGCGCAAGATGCCGCTGGTGCAGAAGAACCGCTGGCTCGTCTAGCCGACGACCACGCAACGAGCGGGCTTCCGCGGCCACAAGCCGCGGGGGCCCGTTTGCGCGTGCAGCGCGCATTGCTGGCAACACCGGCTCCGCCACCGCGCGTTAGGCCCCCGCGCGCGCTAGCGTGGCAAACGAGGGAGGGATGGACCTTCCTCGCATGTCCTATGTAGTAGGAGGAAGTGACTATGACTGCTGAAGCCGTCACGGAGGTTCCAAAGGCGGGACCTCCCGGCAGCAGGACGGGATGGGTGTTCCTCAGCCTCACCCGCATCGCCATCGGATTCATCTTCTTCTGGGCCTTCCTGGACAAGCTGTTTGGCCTGGGATTCTCCACTTGCCGCCAAGACGACGGCTCGGTGGTGTACGGATGCGACGCCGCGTGGATCAATGGCGCCCGCATCACGGAGGGCTACCTCGGATCGTCCACGGGGCCCTTCGCCGACTTCTTCAAAGACCTCGGAACTCAGGCATGGACGGATTGGCCGTTCATGCTGGGTCTTGCGGGCATCGGCTTGGCGCTCATGTTCGGCGTGGGCACCAAGATCGCGATGTGGACCGGCCCGCTCATGCTCGCGATGATGTACATCTCGCACTCGTGGCCGGGACAGGGCGGCAACACCACCAACCCCTTCGTGGACGACCACGTGCTGCAGGCCCTGGCCATCATTGGCATCGTGCTCGTTGAGCTCACGTACCAGTCCATAGGTCTTGGGAACTGGTGGCGCAGAGTCGTGGGCCACAGAAGCTGGCTCGTCTAGCGTGACGGAAGGGGCGGGAGCTGCGGCTCTCGCCCCTTTCTCATGCCCGCACTGACGCCCGCGCCCGCCGCTCTTCAAGCAGCTCGTGCGCCACCACCTTGGTGATGTGCGGCAGCAGGTCGCGGCTGCGGCGCGCGGCCCACGGCACGCCCTTCACCGCGAGCCAGGCAAGCTGCAGCCCCACGTTGGGCGGTGGCGGCGGCGGTTCAATTGCCCGACGCTGGCTCCAGTCCGGCGCAAGGGTCGCCAGCGCGGCGGCGGCCAGGGCGCGG
>Ga0160456_100458_pt1 | contig 13266 bp, 10 predicted proteins | sample HID1972K_E6MG_FD_108261 | JGI IMG/M metagenome (GOLD analysis project Ga0160456, IMG submission 108261) | Enriched pill bug-associated microbial communities from UW Madison campus, WI, USA - HID1972K_E6 MG | ecosystem: Host-associated > Arthropoda: Insects > Digestive system > Unclassified ... | reverse complement strand
GGCATGGACAACTTCATGGAGCAACCCACATACAAAATGAACAGGGGCGCGATATTAACACAGGGTTGGCGAAGGCTTGTGCGCGGGCTGCAACAGGATGAAACAGCTGGCTTTTTTGCTCATTTTTTGAGCACCAGAGCAGTCAGTTGGCGGCACGCTTCGGACAAGTGCAGATCCTCGGTATCAATTTGCCAATCGGCTGCCAACGGCGCCTCGTAAGGACTGTCGACGCCGGTGAAATGCTTGATTCGCCCTTCCCTCACGGCTTGATACAACCCTTTCGGGTCACGCCGGGCACAGACCTCGAGTGACGTACTGACATGCACTTCAATAAAGTCGCCGTGGGCAAACAGTTGCCGCGCCGCTTCGCGCTCGGCACGAAACGGCGAAATGGCGGCGACAATCACGATCAGTCCGGCGTCGACCATCAACCGCGCCACTTCAGCCATACGGCGGGTATTCTCGCGGCGGCAAGCATCGCCCATGCCCAGATCCCGACACAGCCCGTTGCGCACATTGTCGCCATCGAGCAGAAACGTGTGCAGGCCGGATTGATGCAGATGCATCTCCAGAGCATTGGCCAACGTAGACTTGCCAGCACCGGAAAATCCGGTCAGCCACACACAGCTCGGTCGTTGCGCCTTGAGCGCGGCACGCGCCTGACTCGACAACGCCAGGCCATAGGGATGGATATCCAGCGTCCGTGCCGGCAAAGACAAGCACTCATTCATAACCGAGCAGCTCATAGTCGCGCTGATAAACCCGTCGCACCAGGCGCCGTGTACGCAGAGAACAGAACTCACGCGCGGGCAACTGTTGGCGTTGTCGAGAAACGTTGACGTGAGGTAACCGGCTGGTCACCCCCAAACGCTCGCAAACCAACCGAAAATCGCGTTGCAAATGCTCCTGATAGCCAATGAAGTCCAGCGCCAGATGGCCCAGCGAGTCGGTCAGAAAGTCGGTTTGCGCTGCAAAATGCAATTGTCGCGGAATGTTTTCCGGGTGCAGCCAGCGCGCGACGAAATCATCGAAATCACGGTACTGCCGAACCAGTCGCTGTGCGGCTTGATCGCGACCACTGAGTTCGTTTCCGTGCAGAAAGGCATAAGCGGAGTAAGCACGCTCCAGCGGATCACGGACAAAGGCGAACTTGTACATCGTCGCAAACTGCTCGGGAAACTGCTCTTCGTACCAATACAGGGGCAAATGCCCTGGGCGCCAGCCGTCGAACATGGCCGTGCACACGCTGCTGCCAGCGCATTTGGGCACATGGATAAACAGGCAGGCATGTTGCGTGAACGCTTGCGGAAAATTCAGACTGGCCGACATCGATTTGTTGACGACCTGACGGTCAACCACCGACAGCCGCCCAAGCAAAAAGGCACGCTGCGCCTTGGGCAGCAGTTTCCAGAGATATCGTTGCAACATGCAGATCACCGCGCGAAGGGGATAGCCCCTCAATCAAGTTCAGAGTTCGTGGAGGAACCTTAACAAGCGCGGCAGCGGGATTTATTCCCGTTTGGTCAAGATGGGTAAAGGACTGGATACAAACGCGGGAGCAAGCAAGCTCGCTCCCACGGGATTTTGCCGGTTATCAGGCGATGTCTTCAGTCGGGGCATCGAGGCCCATGGCGTTGAGACGGGCGTAATAGCCATTTTGCGCGAGCAATTGATCATGCGTGCCGCGCTCGACGATACGCCCCTGATCCATGACCAGGATCAGATCGGCTTTCTCGATGGTCGACAGACGGTGGGCAATCACCAGCGTAGTGCGGCCTTTCATCACTTGATCCAGTGCGGCCTGGATGTGCCGCTCGGATTCGGTGTCGAGTGCCGAAGTGGCCTCATCGAGAATCAGCAGCGGCGCATTCTTGAGCAAGGCCCGGGCAATTGCCAGGCGCTGGCGCTGGCCACCGGAAAGCAGGACGCCGTTTTCGCCGACCTGAGTGTCAAGGCCTTCCGGCAATTGCTCGATGAAGTCCATCGCGTAGGCGTCCCGCGCAGCTTTCTCGATATCCTCACGCGGCGCACCGGCCAGATCGCCGTAGGCAATGTTATTGGCCACGGTGTCGCTGAACAGGGTGACGTGCTGGGTAACCTGGGCAATATGACGACGCAGGTTGAGCAGTTTGTACTGTTCGACTTCCACACCGTCGATGAGAATTTCACCCTTGTCGTGGTGATAGAAACGCGGAATCAGGTTGGCCAGGGTCGACTTGCCACTGCCCGAACGCCCCACCAGCGCAACCATCTGCCCCGGTTCGGCGGAGAAACTGATGTCGTCGAGCACCTGACGTTCGGTGCCCGGGTAGGTGAAGCTCAGGTTGCGCACATCCAGACGACCGGTCACCGAGTCACGCGTGACCGTACCGGTATCGACTTCAGGCTCGACGTCCAGTTGTTCGAAAATGCTTTCGGCACCCGCCACGCCTTTCTGGATGGTCGAGCTGACTTCGGACAGTTGGCGGATCGGCTTCGGCAGCAGGCCGGCCAGGGTGATGTAGGCGACCATATCTCCTGCGGAGGCATCGCCGCGCAGGAACAGCACGAGGAACATCAACACCGCCATGGCGCTGTAGATCACCAGTTGCAGCATCGGCGTGTAGATCGCGCCGGTACGGGTCATGCGCAGTTGTTTGTCGGTGTTGCTCTGGCTGGCAGCGAGGAAGCGTTTTTCTTCGTAAGCCTCGCCACCGAAGCTGCGCACCACGCGATAGCCCTGAATGGTTTCCGAAGCCACGTGCGTGACATCGCCCATGGCCAGCTGGATTTTCTTGCTCTGTTTGCGGAATTTCTTGCTCGCCGTGCGCACCATTACGGCAATCAGCGGCAGGATGGCAACCATCACCAGCGTCAGCTTCCAGTTCATGAACAGGAGGGAAGCAAACAGGAAGATCACCGTCATGCCTTCACGGATTACGACCTTGATCGCATCCGTTGCCGCCCCCGTGACCATGGTCACGTTGAAGGTGATACGCGAAATCAGATGACCGGAGTTATGCTTGTCGAAATAACGATTCGGCAGCACCAGCAGGTTGTTGAACAACTGCACCCGCAGATCGTGCACCAGGCCGAGGGAAACCTTGGCCAGAAAGTAGTTGCCCAGATAAGATCCCAGCCCCTGCCACGCGGCGATCAGGATGATCAGCAGCGGAACGGCCTGCAACAGTTGCAGATCACGCAGGTAAGGTACGCTTGGAAACAGCACCGCTTCCGGGTTGGACAGGCCGTCGACGAAATACTTGAGGATGTAGCCAAGCATCGGCTGGGTCGAAGCGAAAATCAGGAACCCGACGATGCTGATCAGAAACAGACTGATGTACGGCCGAACATAGCCGAGCAGGCGGAAGTAGATTTTCAAGCTCGAAGGGCTTGCGGCGGTACTGGAATCGGTCATATCACGCGAAAGTCGATAAAAAGGACGGTGACTTTAGCACAGCTTCTTCAGGGTTCTGGCAAACAGCGAAAGGCTGTTATTGTTAGGCACGTTTTTCAGCATCAAATAGCCATCACCCGAATGGTCGATCAACTTCAGGATTGAATCTCACAGCATGCAACTTCGCGGCTTCAACAGTACGTCCAATCGAGTATTCGATTTCATTAGCCTGTGGATTCTTCCCGCCGGCTACTTCCTGCTCTTGTGCGCGCTGTTTTTTCTGCCGGGCCGAAGTCTGCATCACAAGCTTTTTTACGGCTTGTTCAGCATTCCGACATTGGTCGCTTTGTGCCTGCGTCCGCGTGAACTCAAGGAGTTGCTACGCGAGCCGGTGTTCGTCGCGCTGCTGGTGTTTGTCGCCTGGGCCTTGCTCAGCCTCAGTTGGGGACCGCGCGACGAAGGTATCGCCGGGATGTTCAAACCGTCACTGCACACCTTGCTGTTGTTTGCCGGCACCTATCTGCTGGTGCGTTATCGCAGTGAGATCCTGCAACCTCTGCTGTTCGGCGCCGCGTTGGTGGCGTTGGTCGCAACGACGTGGTTCTTGTTCAGATTCGCCCGTATTTACGAACCGGGCATGCGTCTGATCGGCGGTGGCGCTTTTGACAACCCACTGCTCAGCTCGCACCTGTTCGGTTTCTTCAGCGCCTATTGGCTGAGCGTGACCATGACCTGCAAACGCCGCCAGATGATGTGGCTGAGTGTGCCGGCAATGGCAATCATGTTTATGGCGGTAATCGGCACCGGGTCCAGAACGCCGCTGGTGGCGCTGACCATGGCCGCGTTGTGGCTGTGCTTCATTTGCTGGAACCGTCGCTCGATAGGCTTGTTGATCGGCCTGGCGCTCAGCGGTGTAACGGTCGCCGTCCTGTTTGCACAAATGATCATCGAACGTGGCGATTCGTATCGACTGGAAATCTGGAAACAGGTGCTGCACATGATTGCCGACCATCCCTGGATCGGTCACGGCTACAGCGCCACGCTGTCTGTCGACCCCGGTGTCGGCATCAACTTCCAGGAGCCGCACAGTTTCGTGCTGGGCGTTCTCTATTACGTCGGCATCTTCGGCCTGTTGCCGTGGCTGTTCTTCATTTTCTGGGGCCTGCTGAGCAGTTGGCGCCAGCGCGTACAACCACTGTTGATTGTTGCCTCGACGCTGCTGATCTTTGGCATCGGCGCCGGACTGACCGAAGGTGGCGGAATCATTTCACGGCCCAAGGAGCACTGGTTCCTGTTGTGGATTCCGCTGGCACTGATCGCGGCACTGAGCATCAATCAACGTGCGCGACGCCTGCTGACAATGCCGGTGCAAAAACTCACCGTCACCGGCCTGCAAAATCTGAGCAACGCCGCTCAGGTGATCGAAGAGGATGGTTTGGGCCCGAAAGTCCTGCGCCTGACCGATGGCAGCTTCCTCAAGCTGTTCCGCCGTCGTCGCTGGTACACCTCGGGCAACTTCAATCCGTACTCCGAACGCTTTGCCGTCAACAGTGAACAGTTGCGCCTGATGGGCATTCCAACCCCGCAAGTGCTCAACCTGTATCGCCTCAACGATGGCAGCAGCGCCGTGCACTACGCCCCCCTGCCCGGCCACACTCTGCGTCAGGTATTGCAGAGCATTACCGCACCGGCCGTTCGCCAGGCGCTGGTGGAACGCTTTGGCAAGTTCATGGCGCAACTGCATGAGAAAGGTGTCTATTTCCGCTCTCTGCACTTGGGCAACGTGTTGGTGCTGGAGGATGGCGAGTTCGGCTTGATTGATCTGGCTGACCTGCGCGTTTACCCTAGCCCGCTCAGTCTGGCCCTGCGCCAGCGAAATTTGCGCCATATGCAGCGTTACACCGTCGACAAACGCTGGCTGTTCGAAGAACACTTCGAAGCACTGCTTCAGGGCTACGCCGTCACGGCGTCGCAATCTGCGGTGGATAATCTGCACAGGCAAGTGCTGGCCGGCAACACTCCGGCCCGAGTTCACTGATGATCGAGACTAACCCCCTGATTGCGCTGGGCGCCTATGCGCTGGCCATCGTATCCGCCGCGCTATTGCTGCGCGTCGTGCCAAAAATCGCCCGCCATCTGCAGCATTCCGGTGAAAGCCGCTATGCCAGCATTGATGGCTTGCGCGGCTATCTGGCGTTTGGTGTTTTCGTGCACCACACGGTCATTACCTGGATTTTTCTGCGCACTGGAGAGTTCGGATTTCCGCCCAGCAACTTTTACTCGATGATCGGTCAGGGCAGCGTTGCGCTGTTTTTCATGATCACCGGATTTCTGTTCTGGAACCGTCTGCTGACCCAAGGGCGTCAGCACGATTGGTTGGCGTTTGGCATTTCGCGGGTGTTTCGACTTTATCCGCTGTACCTTCCGCTGATGCTGATTGTCTTTGTCACCGTGTTCCATTTGCAGAACTGGGAGCTGAAGGAGCCTGGCAGCGCCCTGTTCAAACAGATTCTGGCGTGGCTGACTTTTGACCGCCCCGACATCAACCAATATCCGCAAACCGGCATGCTGATCTCCAACGTCACCTGGACGCTGGCCTATGAAGTATTCTTCTATCTGGCGCTGCCGCTGGCCGCAATGGTCTTCATCTACCGCGGCAACTGGGTACAAGTGGTGCTGTGCCTGATCGGCATCTATGCGCTGTATCAAGTGGTCGGTTGGGAGCATTCGCTGAAAAAGCACTTCATCGCCAGTTTTCTCGGCGGCATCGCGGCGGCGTACTGGATTCGCCGACCGGCGTTGGTGGCGTGGAGTCGTACACCTCTGGCGGGAATCATTGCGTTGCTGGCGCTGGTGATTGCGTTCACCGCGTTCAACCGTGCCTTCAAGACCGGGCCGCTGTTCCTGCTGTCACTGTTTTTCGTGATCGTGGCGTCGGGCAACAGCCTGTTCGGTGCGCTCAAGCCACGCAGCATCCGCTGGCTCGGCGAGATCAGCTACAGCACCTATCTGCTGCACGGTTTCGTGTTGTGGCTGATGGTGCAGCGTCTGCCGCTGCTGCTGAATCTCGACGCGCGGGAGGCGGATGTCTATCTGCCGCTGATCGCGATCTGCACGTGCCTGCTGATTCTGATCAGCAGCCTGAGCTTTCTGTACATCGAGTTGCCGGGCATGGCCGCCGGCAAAAAAGTCCTGCTGTGGATTCGCTCGCGCCAGAAAGGCGATAAGCAGCTCTCGGAGAAAGTCGCCCGCTAAGCGCGGGCGACCGCTGTTTCAACTCTTTTCCCGCGGCGAAAACAGTAACCGTCCAAGACCGCGCCAGGTCTTTTTGTTCCACGCCTTGAACGGGATCTGCGCCAGCAGTTCCCGCGCCAGCTTGCGATTGCGGTTGGCGGTCTTGAGGAACATCGAGTTGAGCGCCTTGTAACGCACTTCGTCATACAGCGGATGATCGCTGAACAATGCGTAGATACGCAGGATGCTTTCGATCATGAAACGGTGATTCTTGTACGAGTTGGTGGCGTGCTTGCGGTAGCGCGCCATGACCATGTTCAAGCCGTCGATGAAATAACCGGCACGCGTCACCTTCAACTCGATATACAGATCTTCAAGACGAATCGCTGGATCGAACCCGCCGACCTTGTCCAGCGCTTCGCGCCGGATCATCAGCGTCGGCGCCGGCGGATACGGCTTGCGCTCAAGGAACATGTCGTCGAAATCGAGGCGGCGGAACGGTACGTCGCGGCGCTGACGTTTTTCCGGGTAGAGATTGCCATCGGCGTCCATCAGTTCGATGTTGCCGGCGCAGATCCCGACTTCGGGTTTGCCGGCCATGTAGGCCACCTGCGTGGCAATACGCTCCGGATACATGATGTCGTCAGAGCCGAACGGCACGATCAGGCTGCCCTTGGCGCGCACAATGGCGCCATTGAGCGTATTGGTCAGGCCCTGGTTCTGCTGCACACGGAAATCGAAACCGTGCTGCGCCTGCAAAGCACTGATGCGCTCGACGCTGTCGTCGTTCGAGCCGTCATCGATCACCAGCAGTTCGATGTTCTTGTAAGTCTGGTTGATGACACTGAGGATGCTTTCCTCAATGTACGGCCCGTGGTTGTACGATGCGATGATGACGGTGACGAGGGCGTTCGCTTCGCTCGTTGCTGTTTGTTCACTCATGGCTGCTCCCTGCGAGCCTGCTCCAGGCCAGAGTCAATCAAGTCCAGATATTCCTGACGGAACACCTCGATATCATGCTGGTCCTGTAGATAGCGGTAAGCCTGCTCGCCCTTGGCCTTGAGCTCGTCATCAGACAGCGCGAGATAATTATCCAGCGCCGCGACCAGGCTCGGCACATCTTTCGGGGTAATCGACAACCCGCCTGCGCCTTCGATCAGCGGCAGCATGGCCGGCACGTTCGAGGCGATCACCGGCAGGTGCCCGCTCATGCCTTCGAGCAAAGCCAGGCCTAGGCCTTCAGCCAGCGACGGCATGGTCCAGATATCAAAGGCACGCACGTATTGCAGGGCGTTTTCCTTGAAGCCCAGCAAGTGTGCGCGTCCGCCCAGGCCCAACCGTTCAATTTCGGCAGCCAGCGGCGCTTGCAGGCGGCCGGCACCGATGATTGCCAATTGCGTGTTTGGGTATTTGTCCTTGAGCGCGGCAAACGCCTGCAACAGATAGGTATGGCCCTTGACCGAAACCAATCGCCCCAGCGCGCCGATCAGGCGCACATCCGGATCGATACCGAGCAGTTCGCGAGCCCTTTCACGGCTGTGTTGCAAGCCTTCGGCCTGTTCGATGTCGATGGCGTTGGTAATAGCGTAGGTATTCTGGTCGGTGAACCCGCAATCGCAGTCCAGCAGGTACTGTTTGACCGCTGGCGAAACACCGACGAAACGCCAGTGCCGATCGATCAGGCGCTGGGTCTGACGACGACGATAGAAACGGTCGTATTCGCCGAAACCGTGGGAGATGCCAATACACAACGGCACCTTCAACCAGCGGTTGAGCGTGAGCATCATGTTCACCGGTTTGAAGCGGTTGCAGATCACCACGTCAAACTTTTCCCGGCGGCAGAACTTGTATAGCTGCCACATCGCCCGCAGGCGCATGCCCTTGAGCGACTTGTCGGAAAACTCGAAATACACCGAGCGGTCAGCACGACTCACTGGCTCACCGGCCGCAGGTTTGCCGCGCAGGAAAGCCGCAGTGATCTCATAGCGCTCCGACGGCAACGCCTTGACGATCTGCTCGGCAAGGTCGGCGAAATCATGGGCTTTGACGTTGTAGTCAGGTTGCAACTGCAGAACCTTTGACCGTTGACTCATAAATCTCCCCGATTCACGCCTGATTCACCCGGTTTCAGCAGCCAGAGTAATTCCTGGCGTCGGACCGCTTTTCGAAAAAACTCGTTCTCGCCGTATATCGACGGCGCACGCCCGGCCAGCACGCGCTGAATCAAGCGGCGCAAACGACGCTTGAACGGTGCTGGCGGCTGCAAGTCATGCATCATGCCCAGCGCCATGGCCTTGTCGCGTTGCTGCTCAAGGGTTAGCGGCAAGCACAGCGGCTGCATCGGTACGGCGCCATCGAAGGCCGGAGGCAACGCAACGCCTTCACCGGCATTGCCCATCGGCCAGCGATCGTTATCGTGCAAATGGTTGGCGTAACCGAGCAGGGTCGGCTGCCAGTCGAGGCTGTTCAGCACCTGCATCACGGCTTGCTGACTGCAGAGATGGTCGGGATGCGGATCAAGCGACGGATGCGGCAGGACGATCACGTCAGGGCGCGCTCGCAGCAGCACTTCGCGCAGGTCGGCCAGCAGATTGTTCCAGGTCGGCGCGCCGTCGACGTCGCTCGGCAAACTGAACGGATTCAACTGACGGAATAATCGGGTATCGCTCAAATCAGCTTCGCGCGAAGCGACCGGTTGACTCGGCGCAGCCTGCATCGCTGCCAGTTGCAGACAGAAATAACCGAGCTGCACGCAGTTTTCCTGTGGCACGCCAGCCCAGCGCGGCACGGCGAGGCTGTCCCAGGCACGCAATCGGCCCTTGAGCCGCGCGGCTTCGACTTTGCTCAGGCCCATCTGCTGATAGTGTTCGGCTTCAATTTCGCCGGCAGTCAGGGTGACGATCCAGGCTTCATCGGCCTGACTGTACAAACCGTAGGCGGCCAGTTCCGCATCGTCGGCGTGCGGAGCAATCACCATCACCCGCGAACGGCGGTAATCCGCTTGCTCCAGCGCCCACAGCAGCGGCTCACCCCAGACGCGACAGCAGCGTCCGCGCAAGCGCAGCACGCCTTGGGACAAGGCTTGCGCCTGACCGCTGAGGTTCAGATAACGCAGGCCGTTGACGCCGCGCTCAAAGGTTTGCGCGTCGGGATTCGTACCGCCTGCCAGCTCAATGCGCGGATCGAAGAAGCGTCCCAGCCATGTGCTTTTGACGTGCACCGCGAGAATCAGCGTGGCGTCATCCACCAGCATCACGCCTTCATCGAGGCGCAATTGTTCACCGTTAAGGTGCACTTTTGGCTGCGGTGTGAACGGCGGAAAGCTGTACTGGTAATCGTCTTTCGGCGAATAGAACAAATGATCGGCGAACCACGCCTCATGGGCGATCCAGCCGATCACTGCAAGCACCAGCGGTAACCACCAAACAACCAGTACACCGACCGCGATCAACACGGCCAGCGCAATCAACAGACCGATGCGTTTGTTGCGCCGGTGACGCTTGAGCAATTGTTGTTTGCGACTCATGGGCGGGCTCATACGGTGAACACCGGCACAGGATTGCACCAGCGATCCTTGTATTCACGGTCGGCGCGACCAAAGGAAAAGCGCAGCGGCTTGTCCAGCGCCCGTGCGTGTTCCCAGGCGCTTTGCGTATTGAGAAAGCTCAACACGCTGCCGGGGCTGAAATCGCGGGTTTGCGGATCGACACCGCCGTTGATGTATTCGACGCTGATCCACTCTGGCGCTTCGACGCGGTACACCAGTTGAATCGCGATCGGCGCATCGTTGAGGAAGATCACCGAGCCGATCAACAGCTCGCGCAACAGCTCGATCACTTCGCCCATGCGTGCCGCGCCTGTGGCCGGGAAGCCCCAGCGACGCTGAAACAGATCGCAGTAGATCGCCGCCAGTTCGGCGCTGGAGAACTCACTGACCGGACGCACCACGCCGCCCGCCTCTTCCAGCAGACGCAATTCGCGGCGCTGGTTGTAGCGGAATTTCTTCGACAGATCTTCCGGAGTGCGGGCCATGGCCAGTTGTTCGGTCTGCAACTTCAGGCCGCTGAAGCGGCTTTCATTGAGGGCCGACAGGTAGCGTGCGCGATGGCGCAGCGGGGCTTGGGCCTCAACGGCGGCCGGCAGGATCAGCTCGGCATTGCCGAGGTCGAACAAGCCTTTTTTGCCATTGCGCTTGAGCACGTCCTTGGACAACGCCAGATCGCGTCCCCAGGTCGGGATCGCCGCCTTGATTTCGCCTTGTTGCTCCCAGGCCAGGTAACGCACCGGGATGCCGGCGAGATCAGCCAGACGCTCCACCACCAATGGGTGAGTCGCAACGCTGCCACCGAAACGCCGCCAAGTGGTTGCATAGGTGGAGGCGTCAACGGGCGACCAGCCACGTTCGCGCCAGCCTTGAAATCGGTTGAGCATCAGCCCCTCGGTGCCAGATCGGTAACTTGCGGCAGACGCCAGAAGGTGTCACGCACCGCACGGTCGGAGAAACGCTCACGCAGACGATCGAGCATCATCTCGGCGCACTGAAGACGCTGTTGATCATCCATACCAGCCAGATGTTGCAGGCCTTGCGCCAAGTGTTCGGCATCGCCTAGCGGAAACAGAATGCCCACGCCTTCCACCACTTCCTTCGCGCCACCGCACGCAGTGGCGAGCAGCGGCACACCGGCGGCCATGGCCTCCAGCAGCACCATGCCGAACGGTTCGTGATCGGAACTCAAGGCAAATACATCGAAGGCACGGAAGTAATTGCGCGCATCCGGCACCTGACCGAGGAACAGCACGCGATCACCGATACCCAGTTCGCGCGCCAGTTCCTTGAGGTCCTGCTCCAGACGGCCCTTGCCGAGAATCACCAACTGGCTGTTGCCCGGCAAACCCGGCAAAGCCGCAGCAAAACCGTGCAGCAAAGTTGCCTGATCCTTGTCCGGATGCAGCCGGCCAACGTTGCCGACAATCCACGCATCCGGTGCAAGGCCAAGGGTCTCGCGGGCTTCGCGGGCGGACACCTGACTGAATTGCAGCGCAGGCACATCAATACGGTTATACAGCGTCTGAATACGTTCTTGCGGCCACTTCGGCAGGCAACGACGCATGTCGTCGCGCACCGCATCGGACACGCCGAGCAGGCTCAGACGCTTACGGAAAATGTGCGCAAACAGCTTGCGCGTACCGCGTTTGTAATCGTCAAACGCGTGGTGCACGCCAATCACCGGCAACGAAGTGCCGAGCAAGGCGATATAGATCGGCTTGAAGCGATGGGCGATGCAGAAACTGAAATTGCGTGAAGCGGCGATCTTGCGCAGATCGCCGATGGCGCCCAGCTTCAGGCCACGAATGGCCTTGGAGCTGTATTCCATGAACAACACTTCATCGGAAGCACACGCGGTGGCCACCTCGCTATCGGCGACCCCGGTCAGAAAGACCGTGGTCACCCGATAACCGGTGCCCGCGAACAGGCTGGCATACTGCCGTGCGCAGTCGAGGCACGGCCCGTCATAGCCGTGACAGAACTGCAACACATGGCGTTCATCTGAGCTAGTCATAAGCGTTTGCGCCCTCTTTGACCACCAGAATGTCTTCCATGATCAGGTACTGCAGATCAGAGCCGAAGAACATGTTCAGCGCGTCGGTCGGCGAGCAGATCATCGGTTCGCCACGACGATTGAGCGAGGTGTTCAGCGACACGCCGTTGCCGGTCAGGACTTCCAGCGCCTTCATCATGTCGTAGTAGCGCGGGTTGTATTCGCGCTTGAGCACCTGGGCACGGGAGGTACCGTCTTCGTGGACGACTTCCGGCACGCGGGTTTTCCACTCATCCGCGACTTCGAAGGTGAAGGTCATGAACGGCGCCGGGTGATCGATCTTGATCATCTGCGGTGCAACTGTGTCGAGCATCGACGGGCAGAAAGGCCTCCAGCGCTCGCGGAACTTGATCTGGTGGTTGATGCGGTCAGCCACACCGGGAATGCTCGGGCAACCGATGATCGAACGACCACCCAATGCACGCGGACCGAATTCCATGCGGCCCTGGAACCAGGCCACCGGGTTGCCATCGACCATGATCCTGGCGATCTGCTCCGGCATGTTGTCGAGCTTGCGCCAGGTCGGCTTGTTTTCGTGACGGGCGCACGCGGCGATCACGTCTTCGTTGCTGTACGACGGGCCGAGGTAGACGTGTTCCATCTTCTCGACCGGTACGCCACGGGCGTGCGACACGTAAGCGGCAGCGCCGACAGCAGTGCCGGCATCGCCGGAGGCCGGCTGGACGAACAGCTCTTTGACGTCATTGCGCGCGATGATTTTCTGGTTCAGCTTGACGTTCAACGCACAGCCTCCGGCAAACGCCAGCTTGCCGGTTTCCTTGAGCACGTCGCCCAGGTAGTAGTCGATCATCTGCAGCGAGATCTTTTCGAACAGCGCTTGCATGCTTGCGGCGTAATGGATGTACGGCTCGTCAGCGATATCGCCTTCGCGCTTGGGACCCAGCCATTCGATCAGCTTCGGCGAGAAGTAGAAGCCTTTGCCCTTCTCTTTATAGCGACGCAGGCCGATCACGTGGGCGTAGTCGGTGTTGATCACCAGCTCGCCGTTCTCGAACGGGGCCAGACGCGAGACGTGGTATTTGCTGGCGTCGCCGT
>Ga0160456_100456_pt1 | contig 13296 bp, 10 predicted proteins | sample HID1972K_E6MG_FD_108261 | JGI IMG/M metagenome (GOLD analysis project Ga0160456, IMG submission 108261) | Enriched pill bug-associated microbial communities from UW Madison campus, WI, USA - HID1972K_E6 MG | ecosystem: Host-associated > Arthropoda: Insects > Digestive system > Unclassified ... | reverse complement strand
TCCATGAACGCGTACTTGAGGTCCATTGATGGGGTTCCCGCGGTGCCGGAGTGCACGTAAGTGGAGACAACGCGCACGGGGCCCGACGCTGTGGTCACCGTGGCTTCAACCCAGCGCCCGGTGTGGGTGGGCTCGGGCAGGCTCACGCCTCCTGCGGCGAGGCCGATGACCGGGTCGGTGAGCTCGGTGCTGGAGAGGATGGCGACGCCGGAGCGTCCGGCGATGAGGCTCGCCTGCTGCACCACGCTCCAGTTCTCGGCGAAGGCCACCGCCACGATGTCCTCGGGCGCGCGCACCTCCTGCACGCAGACCACGTCGACGCCGGCCCCGTCGAGCCATTCGGTCATGCCCTTGCGCAGCGCGGCGCGCACCCCGTTGACGTTGACACTCGCAATTCTCATGCGCTCGACCCTACCGGCTCCACGTGCGCCACGACGGTGCGCAAGGGGGTGGCGTCGAGCCGGTTTCGCGAGGCCGTTTGGGCACTCGGCGGTGCGGCGCGCGCTGCTGTGAGATAGGCCACGCAGGGGGGTGCTCAAAAGGGTTCATAGGGGACGATGGCCAAGGAGGATCTCTATGCGTGCCGCTGCTGCGACTGTTCTTGCCCTTGCTCTTGCCGTGATCGGGCTGACCCCTGCCACGGCGGCGGGCGGTGAGAACGTCTGGGAGACCGCCTACGCGGTGTACCCCTCGGACGGCGACACGGTGTGGGTGTGCCTCGAGGGCAAGCCGTGCGACCCCAAGAAGCAGAGCACGTGGACGTCCGTGCGCCTCATGTCGATCCAGGCCATGGAGGTGGTCCACAAGGGCGTGATCAGCAAGGAGGCGCAGGCGGCCGGCGTGCCGTCGATGCGCAAGAACCAGTGCCACGGACCCGAGGCGACACGTGCGCTCAACGAGCTGGTGTTCGGCAAGGCAACATGGGACACCGCCAAGAAGTCGCCGCACCAGCTGCGGCTCAAGAGCAAGAAGAAGGCCTCCAGCTCGTACGGGCGCCTGCGCCGCACCATCGAGGTCAACCGCGACGGCCAGTGGATCGACGTGCAGGCGGAGCTGCTCAAGCAGGGTCACGTCATGTTCATGCCGCTGCCCTCGGCGCTTGGCGAGGACGCCCACAACGTCGAATACAACACGCTCGCTCAGGAGGCGGCCGCGGCGGGCGCCAACCTGTGGGACACCGACTACTGCAAGGCCGGCCCCAGCCAGAACCACAAGCTCGAGCTCGACATCCGCTACGACGCCAACGGCGACGACATGAAGAACGTCAACGGCGAGTGGATCCGCATCCGCAACACGTCACCCACGCGCATCAACCTCAAGGGCTGGTCGCTTCGCACCGCGTCGTGGCAGGTCTTCGACTTCACCAAGAACGTCTACGTGGAGCCCAACAACTGGATCCTGGTGCACTCGGGCAAGAAGCCCAAGACGGTCAAGCCCCGGCACTACTACATGGGCTACGCCAAGCCGTTCCTGCAGAACACCCAGGGCGGCGGCGCCTACCTCTTCGATGGCGACGGGGACATGCGCGCGTGGCAGATGTACAACTGCTACTTCCAGTGCGCCACCAACCCCGGGTTCGCCGTCACCAAGACTCAAGCCGACGCCAAGGGTGTTGACGCCAAGAACGTCAACGGCGAGTACATCAAGATCAAGAACACGAGCAAGGCGACGATCCGCCTCGCGGGGTATCACGTGAAGGTGGGCTCCAAGTTCTACACCTTTGGCCCCACCGCGACCCTCAAGGCGGGCAAGACGGTGACCATCCGCATGGGCAAGGGCAAGAACACGTCCACCACCAAATACCTCGGCTCCACCAAGCCGGTCATGCCCAACGGCAAGGGCAAGGCGCAGATCATGACGTACACGGGAACGGTGCTCGCCAGCAAGTCCTGGTGAGCCACCCGCGCCGAGGCGCGTCAGTCGGTGAGCGCCCGCTCCGTCGTCTCCACCACGTTGGCGAGCAGCATCGCCCGCGTCATGGGACCCACACCGCCCGGATTGGGCGAGTACCAGGCGGCCTTCTCGCGCGCGGCGAGGGCGATGTCGCCCGCCACGCGCGACTTGCCCGTCTCCGGGTCGGTGACGCGCGAGACGCCAACGTCGATGAGCACCACGCCGTCCTTGACCATGTCCGCCGTCACGAGGTCCGGCACGCCGGCGGCGGCGATGACGACGTCGGCGCCGCGGGTGTGCGCCGCGAGGTCGGCCGTGCCCGTGTGACACAGGGTCACGGTGGCGTTGACGGCACGCCGGGTCAGCAGCAGCCCGATGGAGCGCCCAACGGTGACGCCGCGCCCGATGACCACTACCTCGGCACCACGCAGCGACACGCCGTGGCGCTCGATGAGCTCGATGATGCCCTTGGGCGTGCACGGCAGCGGCGACGCGATGTCCTCGCCCATGCGCAGCACCAGGCGACCGAGGTTGGTGGGGTGAAGGCCGTCGGCATCCTTGTCGGGGTCAACGAGCTCCAGCACGCGATTGGCGTCGATGCCCGCCGGCAGCGGCAGCTGCACAATGAATCCCGTGCACGCCGGGTTGTCGTTGAGGCGCGTCACCGCCGCCTCGATCTCCTCTTGAGACGCGGTGCCGGGCAGGTCCTCGCGGATCGACGCGATGCCCACCTCGGCGCAGTCGGCGTGCTTGCCGTTGACGTACCAGGTTGAGCCGGGGTCGTCGCCAACGAGCAGCGTGCCGAGCCCGGGCACCACGCCCTTGGCGGCGAGTGCCGCCACGCGCGTGGTGAGCTCGGCCTTGATCGCCGCCGCGGTTGCCTTGCCGTCAAGCACTTGCGCCGTCATGGCAGCGCCCCTACTGCTGGAGGCCGTCGTAGAGGGGGAACGCGTCTGCGAGGCGAGCGATCCGCGCCCGCAGCGCGTCAACGTCCGCGTCGCCCTTGAGCGCCGTCGCGATGACGTCGGCGACCTCGGTGAACTCCTCGGCGCCAAAGCCGCGCGAGGCGAGCGCCGGCGTGCCGATGCGCAGGCCAGAGGTGACCATGGGCGGGCGGGGGTCGAACGGCACGGCATTGCGGTTCACCGTGATGCCAACGGTGTGGAGCAGATCCTCCGCCTGCTGGCCGTCGAGCGGCGAGTTGCGCAGGTCCACCAGAACCAAGTGCACGTCGGTGCCGCCCGTGACGACGTTGACGCCCGCTGCCACAGCGTCGGGCGCCGTGAGCCTTTCCGCGAGAATCTTGGCGCCCTCGATGACGCGAGCGGCGCGCTCCTTGAACTCGTCGCCGACCGCGGCCTTGAGCGCCACCGCCTTGGCGGCGATGACGTGCATGAGCGGGCCGCCCTGCTGGCCGGGGAACACGGCGGAGTTGAGCTTCTTGGCGAGCTCCTCGTCGCGGGACACGATGAGGCCGGAGCGGGGGCCGCCCAGCGTCTTGTGGATGGTGGAGGAGACAACGTCGGAGTGCGGCACGGGCGAGGGGTGCAGGCCCGCAGCCACGAGGCCGGCGAAGTGCGCCATGTCGGTCCACAGCTTGGCACCAACCTCGTCCGCGATGGAGCGGAAGGCGGCGAAGTCGAGGTGGCGGGGATACGCCGACCAGCCGGCGATGATGACGTCGGGCCGCTCCTCGAGCGCCTGCTTGCGCACACGCTCCATCTCCACGCGGTGCGTGCCTTCGTCAACGCCGTAGGCGCTGACCTCGTAGAGCTTGCCGCTGAAGTTGAGCTTCATGCCGTGCGTGAGGTGGCCGCCGTGGGCGAGCGAGAGGCCCATGATGCGGTCGCCGGGGGCGATGAGCGCGTGCAGCACTGCCGCGTTGGCGGTGGCGCCGGAGTGGGGCTGCACGTTGGCGTAGGCGGCGCCAAAGAGCGATTTGGCGCGCTGGATCGCGAGGTTCTCGGCGACGTCGACCTCTTCGCAGCCGCCGTAGTAGCGGCGGCCGGGGTAGCCCTCTGCGTACTTGTTGGTGAGCACGGAGCCCTGCGCCTGCAGCACTGAGCGCGGCACAAAGTTCTCGGAGGCGATCATCTCGAGGTAGGTCTGCTGGCGGGCGAGCTCGCGCTCGAGGACGTCGGCGATCTGGGGGTCAAAGTCGCGCAGCGTGGCGTTCATGACGGCTGCGGTGGCGCTGGAGTCGGTGCTCATTGCTGTCCTTCACTGTGGGAGCCGGGCGACACGAGGTCCGCCGGCAGATGTCCGGTGACCTTGGCCCAGGCGTACGACCAACAGTCTTCAGGTGCGTCGCTCCTTCGTGGTACCCCACTGCGCCAGTTGCGACGCGGTCAGTCTAGCAATGCGGCGCCGTCGAGGGCGAGCCCCGCGCGGGCCTAGTTGTCGCCGCGCACCGCGACGTCGTCGGCGTCGTCATCGACGATGGCGCCGGCCTCGAGGACCTTGCGCAGGTAGGCGTAGGTGAGGTCGCCTGCGGCCTGATCGAACTGGTGCTCGTAGCCGGCCTTGTTGTACATGCCGATGTTGTGCTTGGAGTTCTGACCCGTGAACACCCACACCTCGGTGGTGTTCTCCGGCAGGTGCCCCAGCACCGCGAACAGCAGCTGCGTGCCGATGCCGCGGCCCTGCATGTCCGGCACCACGGCGAGGCGTCCGATTGTCGCCTTCTCGCCCTCGATGCCCACGCGAATGGAACCGATGAGGCGCGGACCCCGCCACGCGCCCAGAGTCACAACATCGTCCGACGCTAGGTCAAGCAGGAGCTCGTCGAGAGTCTGGGTGAGGGCCGGGATGTTGGGGTCGTTGTACAGCTGCGCCTCGGTGACGAACGCGGCGCGGCGAACTGTCAGGAGTTCGCCAGCGTCGTCGCTGTTCACCACGTCTATGCGGACCTGCTCGTCACCCATGGTTCTATCGTGGCAGGCGCCACCGGCATTGTGCGTCAGGCACTGCGGATCGTGACCGTTTTGAGCCCTACGGCTTGAACTCGCTGGGGTGGAAGCTGCCCCAGACGCTGCTGATGAGCCTCTTGCGCTGGAAAACGCCGCGAGTCGCGCTGCCGTTTCCGCTCGTCGTGTTGCCCTCGACCGCGTAGACGTACTTGCCGCTGACGCGCACCACGAAGCCGGTGTGAGTCGGCTCGCCGCTGCCCCAGTTGAATAGCAGCACGTCGCCCGCGCGGAGCTGGCTGGCCTTGGGGTTGCGGATGAGGCCGGGGAACTTCTTCACTTCCTTCACGTAGTTGGGGAAGTAGGTGTGCTTGGGCACGGTGCCGGCGTGTCCGCCAGCCGCCGCGGACCAGGCCACGAACACCTGGCACCAGGCCTGGGAGCCCTTGATCCACGTGTTGTACTTGCTCTTGCGCCACTTGGGCTCCTTGTAGCCCACCTGGGACAGGGCGGCGGCGACGGGCTCCACCTGCGTGGTGCGTCCGTAGGCAACGTAGCGCTTACCCGGCTTCGACTTCTTGGTGTAGACGGCGCCGCCGGAGAACATCTGCACGCACCCGCTCTCCATCAGGCCGCACTTCACGTCGCGCGTGGGCAGCCCCAGCTTTCCGGCCCACCGCTTCTTGGCCTTGTACTCCTTCTCGAATGATCCATTGACGAGCCACGTGCGGATCTTGTCGGCCTGACGCACCTCGACGAGGGTGCCCTTGGCGAACTCCTGGACGCGCGCCGAGGTGGCGCCGCCGGGGTACTTGGCGGCCTTGACGTGAGCGGCGGAGATCTTCCTCACGGCAGTCTTCGACTTGCCCAGGTACCACGAGAGCGAGAGCCGGCGCTCTTCCAACGTGGTGTCTCCGCCGATCTGCACCACCTGGAACGGCTGCGACGTGGCGATTGCCTTGCCGCTGCTGTTCAGCGCCACGGCCCGGAAGTAGGCGGTGGCGGTGGACCGCGTGGTCGCACTCGTCGCGCCCGTGGTTGTCGTCTTGTTCTTGCCTACGCGCGACCACTTGCCCGAGGGATCGATGGCGCGCTCAAAGGAGACGGTGATGTTCTTGGCCGGCTTGCCCGCCTTGACCACCTTGGCCTGCATCCACAGGATCTCGAGGGAGCGAGCCTGGTGCGTGGGGACCACGAGGCTCACGGCATATCCGGACGGCTTGGTCACGTTCACGGTGAAGGAGTCCGACTCGATGCCGCCTCCGGCGACTCGGTACGTGCCGTTCGACTTGGGAGCCCAGCGGCCCGTTCCATAGCCGTCGATGACGATGACCTTGGTGGTGGTGCGTGTCCACTTGCTTCCGCTGCGGGTCTCCAGATAGGCGGTGGCGTCAATGGACTCGGGTGCCTGCACCGTGACCCAGGCGGTGGTGCCCAGGGCAACGGACGACGGCGCGTTGACGGCCACCGACAGGTCTCCTTCTGCTGCCGCGAGTGGAGCGTTCAACGCGCCTTGAGAGGCGGCGGGCGGCGCGCTGACGGCGGCCGGCGCGAGCGTGAATGTCAGCACTGCGGCGAGGACAAGGGACAAAAGGGACTTCAGGGGCATGAACTCCACGGTATCAAGCCCTGCGCGATTCGTCGCGAATCCTGTGAAGTACCCGACACGCTACAACCGCAGACCCCTCTCGTGCGTCTTGTCCCGATGTAGTGTCGTGGCAGAGGAGCGGCGCCGGGCGGTGCCCGCGCTCGCCGAGGGAGAAGGGGCGGGTGACTGCCCGTGCACACGCTTGGCCATGAGCGGCTCCCCTAGGGACACGCGAGTAGACGCCTCCACCGGCGTGCTCATCATTCTCGTCACGTACGGACACGTGCTGTCGTCGATGAGCAGCGGCGCCTCCGCCGTACTGCTGCAGTGGATCTTCATGTTCCACGTTCCCGCATTCGTGTTTCTCAGCGGCTACGCCACGCGTTACGTCTCGCGCTGGTCGCCGCTGGATCTCGCCGGACGCCTGCTGCTGCCGTACCTGGTGCTGCAGATCGCGCACCGTGGATTGATCGCGCTGCTCACCGATGCCGACTTCTCGCTGCGGCTCTTCCAGCCCGCGTGGACGCTGTGGTACCTCGTGGCGCTGTTCGCGTGGCGCCTGATAGCGCCGGCGCTGAAGGCGATCCCTTTCTCCGTGGCTGTCGTCTCCGCGACGGTGATCTCGGTAGGCGCGGGCATGGTCCCTGCCCTGAACACCGAGTTCTCGGCTGGCCGGATCCTGGGGTTCCTGCCGTTCTTCGCCGCCGGCCTGCTGTGGCGCGACGAGTGGTGGAGGTGGCTGCTCGCCAAGTGGACGTGGGTGGCAGGGTGCGCGGCGCTGCTGGGAGCTGGAGTCTGGGCGTACGAGAACCGGGGCTCCGTCAACCGGCGCGCCTGGTGGTTCTCACAGCCCTACGAGGCGCTCGGCGAGACGAACGCGGACGGCGCCAAGCAGCGCCTGGTCATCCTCGTTGTCGCGGCGGTGCTGACGCTCGCGGTGCTCACGGTGACGATGCGGCTGGGCGGCACGCTCGCGGTGATCGGCATGGCAACGCTGCAGATCTACGTGCTCCACCCGCTGCTGCTCTATCCGTGGCACCTGAACGGAGCGCCCGAGTGGATGGGCACGCGCTGGGGCCTTGTCGTGACGCTCGCGGGGGTGTGCGCGTTCGCCTGGCTCGTCTCCCGGCCCGTCGTCGTCCGCGCGATGCGGCCGCTGCTCGACTACCACTGGTGGGTGCGGCGGCGCGCCTAGTTTGGGCGAATGCTCCACAGCCACGGCGACTTGATGCCCAGCTTGATGCGGATGTTGTCCGCGCCGGTGATGGTCGACGTGGCCCCAGTAGAGGAGGTCGCGGTCACCTTGTACGCGGCCGCCGTGCCAGCGGACGACGTGCGCGCGGTCACCGCGATCGTGGCAACGTTGGGCAGGCCGAAGGCCGAGGCCGCCGCGCTCTGCGACAGCGTGGCGGTCCAGGAGGCGTTGGGGTTGTTGACCTCGGGTGCGAGGCTCCAGGGGTCGTTCACCGCGCGCAGATACGAGATGGTGGCGCTCCACACGTCCTCGGAGTTCTCCGTCTGGCCGCCTGACGACGAGAAGTAATAGGTGGTGGCGATGCGGCTCGCGCCACCGGCACCGTAGGTGAGGACCTGGCCAGCCGTGCCGTCGGAGCTGCTTGTGGAGCGGACGGCGGCGACCCAGCGCTTGCCGTAGACGGCGCTGGTCCCCTCGTTCTCCTTGAGCCAGCCGCTGAAGTTCTGGCTGCGCGTGTCGTCGTACACGTTGCACGCGCACGCGGCCTTCCTGCCGGCGTTGAGGTTGCGCAGCGCGTATCCGCGCGCGGTGACGGCCTGCGCCTCGAGCGCGGATGCGTGCCACGAGGACGGCACCTCCGCCACCCCGTTGAGGTACTCGGTGTTGAGATCGAGCGAGTTCACCACGTTGATGCGGTTGTTGAGCGAGGTGATGAGCATGCGCCCGTGACGGTACTGGCCGTGCGTGGCGCGGGAACCGCCCTTCTGCGCGAGCAGTTCGACGTAGGCGTTCTCGCTGGACGTTGCCTGGTAGTAGCGCGTGCCCTCCCAATGGAGAGTGATGAGCGCCCCGCTGGCCGTGGTGCCGTTGGCGCGCGTCACTGAAACGGTCGCCCCGCTGCGGCTCAACGCAAGGTTCTCGTTCTTTGATCCGGTCCACGTGACGGCTGGGTCGGCATCGCTTGCGGCGGTGTAGAAGCGCATGCGCCACTGGCCGTCCCCCTGCGCCTCTGCGGAGCGGACGATGATGTGCACGCTGTTCGCATTGTCGGAGCCGGATCCGAAGACCTGCACGCGCAGATCGCTTGGCCCCACGGGCAGCGTCTCCACCCTGGTGCCGGTGTAGTAGTGCGTCAGGATCTCGGCGGCGGACTTGCCGGCCTTCGCCATACCGAACGCGCCGTACTGCGACATGCCCACGCCGTGGCCCCAGCCGGAGCCGGTCAGCAGGAACGAACCGCCAACGGCAGCCTGCACCTTCACGGTCACCTCGTTGCTGACCAGGTCGCCGTAGGTGAACCGGTACGTGCGATCGGCCGACGGCTTGAGCGACGTTGTGCCCTTACCCGCGGTGACGGTGATATCGCGAGCGTCGGTCACCCAGGCGGTGCCGGACTTGTACTGCAGCTTGGCTATGCCGCTGGTCGCGGGGGTGGCGGTGAGGGAGGCCGTCACCGAGGCGCCCTTCACGATTGTCGACGACGCCACAGTGACCTTGAGCGAGGGCGCGGCCGGCGGCGCGGCCTCTACCTTCACCGTGAACTCGTTGCTGACCTTCCCGCCGTACGAGAAGCGGTAGGTGCGGTCGGCGGGCGGCTTGAGGGACGTTGTCCCCTTGCCTGCGGTCACCGCGATCGAACGGCTGTCGGTCTTCCATGTGGTCCCGGACTTGTACTGCAGCTTCGCGGTGCCGTTGGTCGCGGGCGTGGCCGTGAGGGTCGCCGTGACAGCCGTGCCGGGAGCCACGGCCGCGGCGGGCACGGATCCCTTCACAGTGGGCGCGGGCGCGTTCACCTTGACGGCGAACTCGTTGCTCACCTTGCCGCCATACGAGAACCGGTAGGTGCGATCAGCAGGCGGCTTGAGCGACGTGGCGCCCTTGCCGGACTTCACCGCGATGGAGCGCGCGTCCGTCTTCCACGTGCTTCCCGACTTGTACTGCAGCTTCGCGGTGCCGTTGGTCGCCGGCGTGGCCGTGAGGGTCGCCGTCACGGAAGTGCCCTGTGTGACGGCGGCCGTGGGCACCGACCCCTTCACGGATGACACGGTCGTCGCCTTCACCGCGGTCACCTTGACGGTGAACGCGGCGCTCACCGCTCCTCCGTATGAGAAGCGATATGTGCGATCAGCGGGTGGCTTGAGCGACGTGGTGCCCTTGCCGGCCGTCACTTTGATCGCGCGCGAGTCAGTCTTCCAACTGGTGCCGGACTTGTACTGGAGCTTCGCGGTGCCATTGGTAGCAGGCGTGGCCGTGAGGGTCGCCGTCACCGACCCGCCCTTCACCACCGAGGACGACGCGGCGGAGCCCTTCACCGTGGGAGCTGCGGCGGCCATCGCCCCGCCCGCGACAACCAGCGCGAGCGTCGTCACCGCCACGGCAAGGTTCCGCGCAATACGCCTGGTCATTCGTCCTCCGCCGTTCGCCTCCCCCGTTCCAACACGTCCTCCCGCCAGCGCAGCCGGCGCCCGCCCGCCGCGTTACAGGAGTGCCCAGTGTGACAGAAGTGACAAGAGTTGCCAAGACCGCCAGAGGGTCCTGCTCATGTACCCTCGTATGACCACAGCACACCTTGCGAGGAGCAGCTTTGACCACCCGCGTCATCACTTTCGGGACTTTCGACGTGTTTCACATCGGCCACGTCAACATCCTCACGCGGGCGCACGATCTGGGAGAACACCTGACCGTGGGGGTCTCGACGGACGAGCTGAACTTCTCCAAGAAGGGCCGCTACCCCATCTACCGGCAGGAGCACCGCCGGCAGATCGTGCAGAGCCTCGACTGCGTCGCGGAGACCTTCTACGAGCACTCGCTCGAGCTCAAGCGCGAATACCTGATGGAGCACCGTGCCGACGTGCTGGTGATGGGAAACGACTGGGAGGGGCGCTTCGACGAGTTCAAGGACATCTGCGAGGTCGTGTATCTGCCCCGGACTGCCGATATCTCAACCACGGACATCATCCAGCTGATCCGCGACTCGGAAGTCTGAAGCAGGGAGCGTGAGCGACGTGAATCGCCATGTGCTGAGCCTGTCGTGCCCCGACGGCCCTGGGATCGTGCACGCCGTCTCCGGAGCCATCGCTGCCGAGGGCGGCAACATCACCGAGTCCCACCAGTTCGGCGCCGCTGACACGGGCAATTTCTTCATGCGCGTGGAGTTCGAGGCCGAGGCGCAGACCGACGCCATCCGCGCCAAGCTCGCCCCCGTGGCCGAGCGCTTCGCGATGGACTGGAATCTCGACATCGCCGGCAGGCCCATGCGCACGCTCGTGATGGTGTCCACCGCCGCGCACTGCGTCAACGACCTCTTGGTGCGCGAGCGCGCGGGCACCCTGCCCGTCGACATCGTGGCGGTGGCAGGCAACCACGACGTGCTCCGCGACGTCGCGGAGTTCTACGACAAGCCCTTCGTTCACATCCCCGTGACGCCGGAGACCAAGGCGGACGCCGAGGCGGCCCTGCTCGCGCTCGTCGACGAGCTGGACGTTGAGCTGGTGGTGTTGGCGCGCTACATGCAGATCCTGTCGCCGGAACTTGCCCACGCGCTGCACGGCAGGGCCATCAACATCCACCACTCGTTCCTGCCCAGCTTCAAGGGAGCGCGCCCGTACTACCAGGCTCACGATCGCGGCGTGAAGCTCATCGGCGCCACCGCCCACTACGTCACCGCTGAGCTCGACGAGGGGCCCATCATCGAGCAGGACGTGGAGCGCGTGGACCACACCTTCACGCCGGAGACCCTCACCGCGTCCGGCGCGGACGCCGAGCGCCGCGCACTCGCCAGGGCCGTGCGCTGGCACGCCGAGCACCGGGTGCTGCTGGATGGCCACCGTGCGATCGTGTTCAAGTAGCGGCCCGGAGCCCGCATGACCCCGCGCAACCCCTTCGCCGTGGTGGCGATGTTCTTCGCCAAGCGCGTTCCGTGGTTCCGGCGCATGCTGCGCACGGGCCTGCGGCTCACCCGCACCGCACGGGTGCGCATCACGGCCCGCGGCGACGTTGAGCCGCGCACGGTGCTCTTCGAGTCCTTCATGGGCCGCACCTACAGCAGCTCGCCCCGCGCGGTCTACGAGCACCTGCTCACCGACCCGGCCTTCGCCGACTGGCGCTTCGTGTGGGCGTTCCTCGACCCGGCGCCGGAGGAGGCAGCCTTCCCGCAGCTGGATGACCCGCGCACCACCTGCATCTCCTACCGCAAGGGCGAGTACCTCCGCGAGGCCTACCGGTGCGGCTGGTGGATCACCAACTCGATCACGCCCGACTATCTGCCTCCCCGGCCTGGTCAGCACTTGATCCAGACGTGGCACGGCACGCCGCTCAAGCGGCTCGGCGCTGACGTCCTCACCTCCACCACCAACGCCACCAGCGTGCACAGCGAGATCGCCCTGCGCTACGCCAGAGAGGGCCTCGACGCCACCTACTTCCTGAGCCCCAGCGACTTCACCACCGACAAGTTCGCCACGGCGTTCAGCATCGCGGACGCGGAGAAGATCCTGCCCATCGGCAACCCCCGCAACGACGTGCTCGCTGAGGGCGGGGAGCCGGTGCGTCAGCGCGTGCGCGAGGAGTTCGGGATCGCCGACGACAAGGTGGTCGTGCTCTATGCCCCCACGTGGCGCGACGACCAGCACTCGTCGCGGCTGGGCTTCGTCCACCAGTTCGAGCTGGACCTGATGCGGCTGCGCGAGGAGCTCGGCGAGCGCCACGTTGTGCTCTTCCGCACCCACTACCTGGTGGGCAACGAGGTCGACCTGAGCGAGTTCGAGGGCTTCCTCATCGACGTCTCCACCTACGCCGAGATCAACGACCTCTACCTGGCAAGCGACGTGCTCGTCACCGACTACTCGAGCGCGCTGTTCGACTACGCGGTGCTCGACCGCCCCATGGTGTACTTCATGTACGACCTCGAGAGCTACCGGGACGAGGTGCGCGGCCTCTACATCGATCCCGCGGAACTGCCAGGGCCGGTCGTGACAACCGAGGCAGAGTTGACGCACGCCTTGCTCACGCTTCGGGAGCGCACACCCCAGGAGGCCGCCGCGCGCGCCGACTTCCGCGCGGAGTACTGCACGTGGGACGACGGCCACGCGAGCGAGCGGGTCGCTCGCCTCATGCTTGACGCGGCGGAGTCTCCGTGACTCGCGCGCTGCTGGCGTGCGCGGTGGCGGCCCTACGGCTCGCCAACCTGCCGCTGCGGCTGCGGCGCAGGCGCGACCTCGCCGTCCTCATCTCACGTCAGCACGCCCATACCTCGCCCGACTTCGCGCGCATCCGCGCAACCATCGCCGAGGTCTCCCCCACCACCGAGGTGGTGTGCCTCAATCACCGCGGCACGGGCAAGCCGTGGACCGAAGCGGCGCGCCTCCTCACCCAGATGTGGCACCTCGCCGCCGCGCGCTTCGTGATTGTGGACACCTACATCATTCCCGTGAGCGTGCTGCGCCGCCGCGGCGTGCCGGTGGTGCAGATCTGGCACGCCCTGGGCGCCATCAAGAAGTTCGGGTGGGCGTCCGTGGGAACACAGGAGGGCTCGTCGCCCGCGGTGGCCAAAGGCATGCGGATGCACGCCGGCTACACGGCGGTTGTCGTGGGCGGGCCCGGCGCCGCGCAGACCTTTGCACAGGGGTTCGGGGTGGCGCCGGCAACAGTCAAGGCGACAGGCCAGCCGCGGCACGACGCCCTCGTCGACCCCGCAGAACGAGCCGCCGGGCGCGAGC
>Ga0160456_100453_pt1 | contig 13358 bp, 13 predicted proteins | sample HID1972K_E6MG_FD_108261 | JGI IMG/M metagenome (GOLD analysis project Ga0160456, IMG submission 108261) | Enriched pill bug-associated microbial communities from UW Madison campus, WI, USA - HID1972K_E6 MG | ecosystem: Host-associated > Arthropoda: Insects > Digestive system > Unclassified ... | reverse complement strand
TCAATCATCAGTCCGCGGGCGATGCTGCTCAAATAGGCGCGCGGCTCGCGCAAGGGGCTGGACTGACGGGATTTGAGCAGACGTACAAAGGTGTCCTGCGCCAAATCTGCTGCGTTATCGCGACATCCAATGCGTCGGATCAGCCAGCCGTGTAACCACGAGTGGTGGGTGCGATAGAGCAGCCCTAGATCTGCAGTACCTAGCGTTTCGTCGCTGCGCATCGGAATCCCGGAAAGTACACAATTGATAATTAATCGCATTCTACTCACGGGATAGGGCCGGAGGCAAATACGTGGCGCTCAGCGTTCGGATTTGGGCGAATGGGGTCATTCTGAAGCGGGGCGAGTGGAAGGATGCGTCCAGCGATTGGAAGATTTGAACCCTGGCGATTAGCGTGAACGTAAAGGTTTCAGGAGGGATGCGGACCCGTGTAATGGGGCAGCAGGGGCGGGCGGTGGAGTCTTGGTCCGAGCCGCCGGCATTGAGCATGGTAACTCTACGATGCAGATTTTCTACTCGGGTGATTTGCCTAACCCACTGCGCAGAATGCTCCCACGCCAGAAACGACAAAGCCCTGAATAATCAGGGCTTTGTCGGTACATAAGATGGCGGAGGCGATGGGATTCGAACTCATGGACCTGTTACAGTCGACGGTTTTCAAGACCGTTGCCTTAAACCACTCGGCCACACCTCCGTTGCGTTGCGGGCGCCATAATACCTGAATGAAACACACTGTCAAACTCTCTGCATGGCTTGTTACAGTGCGTCGGTTATGATCTTTGCGACTGAACGTTTCAAACCAACAGGAGTGTCGCCATGCGCGAACAGGATTACGCAGTTAATAACGGCGTGCAGGCTGAGCAGCTAGAGGTTAGCCGCGTCCTGCGCAACACTTACGGCCTACTGGCTCTCACCCTTGCATTCAGCGGTGTGATGGCTTTCGTTGCCCAGCAGATGCGCGTTGGCTACCCGAATATTTTCGTGGTGCTGATCGGCTTCTACGGGTTGTTCTTCCTTACCAACAAGCTGCGTGATTCCGCGTGGGGCCTGGTGTCCGCATTCGCGCTGACCGGTTTCATGGGTTTCCTGCTCGGCCCGATCCTCAACCGCTATCTGGGCATGCAGGGCGGCGCTGAAGTGGTCAGCTCGGCGTTCGCAATGACTGCACTGGTGTTCGGTGGTCTGTCGGCCTACGTGCTGATTACCCGCAAGGACATGAGCTTCCTCGGTGGTTTCATCACCGCCGGTTTCTTCGTGTTGCTGGGAGCAACGCTGGCAAGCTTCTTCTTCCAGATCAGCGGCCTGCAACTGGCGATCAGCGCAGGTTTCGTGCTGTTTTCGTCGGTGTGCATCCTGTTCCAGACCAGCGCCATCATCCACGGCGGCGAGCGTAACTACATCATGGCGACCATCAGCCTGTATGTATCGATCTACAACCTGTTCGTCAGCTTGTTGCAGATCTTCGGCATCATGAGCCGCGACGACTGATCGCAGTCTGTGAAATAACGAAAAACCCGCCTAGGCGGGTTTTTTGTTGTCTGCGTGAAAGTGGTGAGGCCATGCTCGGCTAATTGATCACGATGCTGCCGTCGACCTGCTGCTTGTAGATGGTGTAGGGCAGCAGAAAAGTATCGAGTGCCCCGGATATCACCGCATCGATCAACACCACAGGAATCGCGGCGTTTTTGTAGTCGTCGGCCTCCACGCCTTCGCCCAGAGGGGCATGCAAACTGCAGAAATCGTAGGCGAGGCCGCTGTAGATTCTTGGCACCGCCCCGCAATAACTCTTCTGTTTCTTGAGGCTGTCCACCGCGGCCTGATCATTGCGCACCACGGTTTGAACTGTCCCGCAACCGCCTAGCATCAACGCCGCCAGTATCATTGCCTGAATTCTCATTGCCGCCAATCCTTCGCCGGAAAAACCTCAATCTACGCCGAACATGCTGAAAAAGCACTTACGCCATCGGCGGCAATCGGCGTTTGACCGGTGTCTTCTTGACAATCGCAGTATTGGTTTCCGCCAGAGTATTGAGCCGGTCGAGAAGGGTGTCCAGTTGCTCCATCGAGCGCACGTGCAGACGGGCGATAAAGCAGTCCTCGCCGGTGACCTTGTCGCACTCGGTAAACTCTGGAATCGCCAGAATCTGCCGCTCCACTTCCTGCAATTGCCCCGGCAGTGGCCGCACGCGAACGATTGCCTGTAGCTGGTAACCGAAGCATTTCGGGTCGATTTCGACGGTATAACCTTTGAGCACACCACGCTCTTCAAGCCTGCGCAAACGTTCGGCCACGCTCGGCGAAGACAACCCGCTCAGCTGTGCCAGCGCCTTGAGCGAGCGCCGCGAATCTTCCATCAATGCGCTGATGAGGATCTGGTCTATATCGTCTGTCATGAGCTGATTCCAGGATTAGGCAGCTGAGGGAAATCACCCTCGATAAAAAAGGCACAAATCGAGTTTAGCCTGCTTTTTACTCTGGAGAACAGGTGGTTGGGCTTGACATACTTTTGTCACGTTTTCAGCAAATGCTCAGGAGATTGATGATGGACAACCCAATCCGTCGCGGCACATTTGAAATGACCGCGGCCATGCTTATCTCTGGGACGATCGGCTGGTTCGTCCTGGTGTCCGGGCAACCGGTGCTCGACGTGGTGTTCTGGCGCTGTGTGTTCGGCGCAGGCACCTTGCTGCTGATTTGCGCGGCCTTCGGCTTTTTGCGTCCGGGTATTCTGACCCGCACGACGTTCTTGCTGGCGGTGCTCAGTGGTGTAGCGATTGTCGGTAACTGGGTGCTGTTGTTTGCTTCTTATTCGCGCGCTTCGATAGCCATCGGCACGGCCGTGTACAACGTGCAGCCGTTCATGCTGGTCGGTTTGGCGGCGCTGTTTCTTGGCGAGAAAATCACCTTGCAGAAGCTGTTCTGGCTGGCGATTTCGTTTATCGGCATGCTGGCGATTGTCAGTGCCCATGGTACGCAAGGCGAGGGCGGCAACGACTACCTGCTGGGCATCGGCCTGGCATTGGGCGCGGCGTTGCTCTATGCGATTGCGGCGCTGATCATCAAGCGCCTGACGGGCACACCGCCCCACCTGATCGCACTGGTTCAAGTGTGCACCGGCGTGTTGTTACTCGCCCCGTTTGCGCACTTTTCTGCGCTGCCGCAAGTCCCCGGTGCCTGGGCCAGTCTGGTGACGCTGGGCATCGTCCACACCGGCCTGATGTATGTGTTGCTGTATGGCGCGATCCAGAAACTGCCGACGGCGTTGACCGGTGCACTGTCGTTTATCTACCCGATCGCGGCGATCTTCGTCGATTGGTTTGCCTTTGGCCATCGCCTGGAAACCCTGCAATGGCTCGGGGTGGCAGCGATCCTGCTGGCGGCCGCCGGCATGCAACAGGGGTGGGGCGTGAAATCCCGGGCCGCGGTGGCTGCGCGGCCCTAAATGGCCTTGATCAGTTCCTTGAACAGACCTTTCAACTGTTGGTTACCGGCATCCACCAAATGGTTGTCATCGAAGTACCAGGCCACGCCGTCCCTGGACCCCATACAAGTACCTGCCGGGCAAAGGTACGGCGTCGGATCGATCACCGTTGCATGGCAGCGTTTGGCGGCTGCCTCAATGGTATAGTTGGCGGTCCTGTTGCGTTTTTCATACTCGCTCAGCGTGATCGAAATATCGGCGTTCTGCCGGAACAGGCGTTGATTAAGATTCAGGCCTTTGTAGACGCTGAAGGGCATTTCCGGGATCGGCCTGACGATGTAAACCGGGTGGTTTTCGGCAATCGAGCAAACGGTCTTGCTGTATTCGGCGATGTAGGCGTCGACAAAAGCTGCATCGCCAGAATGCGCGCTGCCCGGAAAGTGAATGCGGTAATTGTTGCTTCTCCCGGGATCGGCATACAGCGCGGCGCGGCTGAACAGCACTACCGGAACGCCCGGGAAGTCAGTCTTCAACACGCGCAGCTTTTCATCGTTGAAGGCGCGGCATTTGTCTTGCAGATCCTTGTCGCGCATTTCGAAGTTCAGCAAGGGCGGGCAGCCGCCGCGCGACCAGGACAGTGCGGCTTGCGGATTACTCATCTGTACGGCGGCAGCGGTGGATTGCGCGTGACTGTCACCGAACAGAATTACCGAGATTTCGCCTGTGCCCAATTTGCAGTCAGCCGCAGCGTAGCGGTTGGGATAGCACTCTTGTGGATACAGTTTGCTGGTGTATTCGGGCTGACCGAGGTCGACAAATGCCAGGCGGGCATCCGGGTATTGCTTCACCAGCGAGGAGGTTGCGGCCGAAAAACCGATAACGCCGACGATCAGCGAGGCAAACTTGAACAGTGTGCGTGGTGCGGTACTTGTTCTGCTGACCTTCGATTCGACCCAGTAGTAGGAGACGGCGCCGAGCAACAGTGAAAGAGCGATGGCGCCCAGCACATGCGGCCAACTGCTCAACAGTCCGCACAGATACAGAAGCACCACCAGCGGCCAGTGCCAGAGGTAGACGGAGTAGGAAATGCTGCCGGTGAATTGCAGGATTTCATTGCGACTGAAGAGCGACTGGCGGTTGCTGTAGATCACCAGCAGGGTACCGATCACTGGTAGCAGGGCGAGATAACCCGGCCAAAGATCTTCTTCCGAAAAATACGTAACGCTGAGGGCGATCGCCAGGAGTCCAGCTCCCTCACACAGCGCACTGTTGCGGCGGCTGAGAGCCAGAGGAAAAACAAAGGCCAGACCGCCGACGATCATCTCCCAGGCGCGGGTGGGCAGCATGTAAAAGGCAAAAACCGGGTGGGTTTTACTCAAGTAAACCGAAGCACCGAGCGAGATGGCCGCCAGCACGACCAAGGCGATTTTGCTTGTGCGCTCGCCACAATATTTGCACAGCCCCATCATCAAAAGGGGGTAAAGCAGGTAGAACTGCCACTCAACCGACAGCGACCAGGTGTGCAGCAACCAGTTTTCGTGCAGCGGTGCGTCGAAGTAATTGCCGTCTTTGGCGAAGAGGAAATTGGAACTGAACAGCAGGCTGCTCTTGATCGTGCGAATCGTCTCGCGAAAATCATCCAGCGGCAGGTACACGTAGCCGAAGATCAGCAGCGCGATACACAGGGTCAGCAGCGCCGGAATGATGCGTCGGGCACGAGATGCATAGAAGCCGAGAAGGGAGAAGTTTCGTTGCTGCAAACCCGTGACGATGATCCCCGTCATCAGGAAACCGGAGATTACGAAGAATATGTCAACGCCGACAAAACCGCCGTCAAAGCCCGGAATCCTGAAGTGGAAAAGCACTACCGCGAGAACGGCAAGCGCCCGTAAAGCATTGATATTCTTCCTGAATTGCATTTATGCATCCATGACACGTCCACTGTGATGGCGCATTGTAATGATCCTGTCGGCTTTGTTACATGGAAATTATCCGGCGCTGCTCAGATGTTCCAGCGTGGCGCCGTTAGCGCCAGGCGCTGGCGCATCTCGCCGATGTTGGCGGCGAGTTGCCGGGTCAACAGGCGATAGCCATCCAGCGTGCTGTAGACCGGAGCATCCAGGCTGGCGTCGGGCAACTCCAGCGGGCGCTCCAGCCGTTGTGATGCACCGGTCTTCAACGCCCGCGCCATGCCGATCAATTGCACACGAATCTGTCGGTGTTCAGACTTCAACGCGGTTCGCAGATGGGCCATGGCCTGTGGGTCGTTGGTGTCTGGCCGGGTATTGCCGAGGATCTCCAGCGTGCTGATGCACATGCGCAGGTTGCGCTGGATGGCATCGAGCTCGGTCATGGAAATCTTCACTTCCTTGGACACCGATGGCATCAGCGAACGCAGTTGCACCATCACGGCACCCAAGCGGCTCATCAGCTTCAAATGCTCATCGGCGCTCACCGCCTGGCCGCTGATGATGCGGCCGTACACCGTGGCGCAATCGCGCAAGGCGTCGGCGAGGTTGTAGCGCCACGAGTACACGGCGTACAGCGGCAGAGCGAAAGAGAAGGCCAGAGCGAGGGCAATGCCGATCAGAATGTCGACGCCGCGCCACAAGCCGTCGGTGATCGGATTGTCGCCATGCCCGGCAACAATGAACACGGTGATCGCCGAGAGCAGGGCGGTATAACCCCCTTTGCCAATCGCGTGATAAGAAAAAAAACCGCAGACCACCGCCATCGCAAAATACGTCAACCACGGCATGCCGAGCCACGCCTGCTGCGCCACCAGCAACAAACCGACGCCGGCGCCGATCAATGTGCCGGTGGCGCGCTCGGCGGCTTTTTTGCCGATGTTGCCGTGGTGCTGCAAACCGCCAATCACCACCAGCATGGTCACCGAGGCCCACTCACCGTGGGGCAGGTTGATGCCGGTGGTCAGCAGGATCGTTGCCAGCAACCCTAGGGCCACGCGCACTGCATGAATCAGCCGCGCGTGCCGGTAGCGTCGATAAGGATCAAGCAACGGACGCAGGACACGGCGCAGCAAGGGCGGAAGTCGATGGGTGCTGTAAGTACTCAGTGCGGGCCTCTCGTGATTGGGCTTCAGATCAATGGAAAGGGAAAATGTAATTCATCCATGCTGCCATACGCAGGAGGATTTTGCGCATCGTGCCAATGTGGTGGAAGTGCTGACTGTACAACGCGGCCTGCCCGTAAGCACCGCCCGGCATTAGCTTGCTGTACTGGGCGAATTCCGGATCGGTGATTTCGATGATCACCGGCACACGCCCGGCCGGCGGCGAACCGGTATAGCCGATCAGTGTGCCGGAAGGTTGCACCTGACCTTCGGCAATCACCCCGATGACGTTTTTCACCCGTCCGGCGAACACCTTGCCGGGAATGCCGTCGAACGCGACTTCCGCCTCGTCGCCGACGGTCAGGCGCAGCAGGCTGTTCTGGCGCATCCACGCGGCAAAGTATTGGCCTTCCTCGGGAATGAACACCATCGATGGGCGCAACGGCAACTTGCTCGCCATCATTCCCGGACGCAGCGAAACATGGGTGACGAAGCCTTTGCTCGGCGCGCGGACGGTGGTGTTGTCCAGCTCGAACTGGGCGTTATCCAGTTGCGCCTGCAGATCATCGGTGCGGGCGATGGCGGCGTCCAGTTCTCGCTGGGTGCCGAAGTTGCGCCGGATCAGTTCGGTGATGCGATAGCGATCACCCTTGGCGGCCACCAGTTGCGCTTTGAGCGACTTCATGCGGTTTTCAAACGGTGTAGGGTCGATGCGAAACAGCACATCGCCTTTTTCCAGCGGCTCGTTACCCTTCACCGGCACGTCGATTACCTGGCCGCTGACGATGGGAATTACCGGCACAGACACGAAGTAAGTGCGCGCCACCTCGGAGTAGGGATGGTTGTAGTTCATGGTGAAAATCAAGGCGCCGATCATCAGGATGCCGCCCAGTACGGCGGTGGGCACCGTCCATTTGTTCAGCGGGATACGGAAGATCTTGAACACTGCGACGCAGAACGCGGCGTAAGTCAGGATGAGCAGCAGATCCATGGCGTTCAGCCCTCCCGGTTGTGGGGAGCAGTGGCATTCAGCGCTTCGAGTCGTTCGAGGCGTCCTTGCAGTTCGACCACCTGTTGCTCCAGGCGAACCACATGGTTTTGCACGGATTTACCGTCACCGAAGCCCCAACCGCGATCTTCTCGATAGGCCATCGCCCAGATCCACAGGAAAGGCCAGAGCGCATGCAGCGTGAACAGACTGACCCAGCCAGTGGCATGGATCGCATCCTGATGCGGGTGTTTACGATGAACGGCAATTTCATAGGGAATGTCGTGCAACACGATGATCCCGTAAAACAGTACGAGCCCGGCAAACACCAAAACCCCTAGCGCAAAGTAATCCAGCATGGTCAAGCTCCCGGCATCCAGCACAGTGCTGGCATCAGTGTAGACACTGATTTGCCGGGCGCTTGGCGACTTTGGATCAGAACCGCACGGGCTCGCCTTCTTGCTTATTCACGATTCGGGAGACCGTGGATCAGAAGATGTAATCGGTGGTCAGGAAGCTCGAATCACGCCCGCGAATGATCTCGCTGATCAGATCCTTGTTGCTGTCCTGGAACTTGGTTGCCACCAGCGTACGGATCGAGAACACCCGCAACGCATCGTGCACCGAGAGCGTACCTTCGGCGGAGTTTTTGCGGCCGTTGAACGGGTAAGTGTCCGGCCCGCGCTGGCATTGCGCGTTGAGGTTGATCCGCCCGACCTGGTTGGCAAAGGTGTCGACCAGACGACCGACCGCCACCGGGTTGGTGCCGAAGATGCTCAACTGCTGACCGAAATCCGACTCCAGCACATAGTCGATCACGGTATCGAGATGACGGTACGGCACGATCGGCACGACCGGGCCGAACTGTTCTTCCTGATACACACGCATCTGCGGATTTACCGGGTAGAGCACCGCCGGATAGAAGAACGACTCGCGGGATTCACCACCATTGGGGTTGACCACTTCGGCGCCTTTGCTGCGCGCATCCGCGACCAGCCCGTGCAGGTAATCGACCTTGCCTGATTCCGGCAGCGGCGTCAGCGACACACCGCTGTCCCACGGCATGCCCGGTTTCAGAGTGGCCAGCTTCGCGTTGAATTTTTCGATGAAACTGTCGACGACATCTTCATGGACGAAGAGGATTTTCAGCGCCGTGCAGCGCTGGCCGTTGAACGACAGCGAACCGGTCACGGCCTCGCTGACGGCATTGTCCAGATCGACTTCCGGCAAGACGATGCCGGGGTTTTTCGCGTCCAGACCCAGCGCAGCACGCAAGCGGTGCGGTTTCGGGTGGAGTTTTTTCAGATCGCTGGCAGCCTTGTTGGTGCCGATGAAGGCGAAGATGTCAATCTTGCCGCTGGCCATCAGTGCACTGACGGTTTCGCGGCCGCTGCCGTAGATCACGTTGATCACACCGGTCGGGAAGCTGTCGCGGAACGCTTCCAGTAGCGGACGGATCAGCAGCACGCCAAGTTTGGCCGGTTTGAACACCACGGTGTTGCCCATGATCAGTGCCGGGATCAGCGTGGTGAAGGTTTCGTTCAGCGGATAGTTGTAAGGCCCCATGCACAGCGCCACCCCCAATGGCACGCGACGGATCTGGCCGAGAGTGTCCTGTTCCAGCTCGAAACGGCTGGAGCGACGGTCGAGTTCCTTGAGTGCATTGATGGTGTCGACGATGTAATCGCAGGTTCGGTCGAACTCTTTTTCCGAGTCCTTGAGGTTCTTGCCGATTTCCCACATCAGCAACTTCACCACCGCATCGCGCTGCTGGCGCATGCGGCCGAGGAAGGCTTCGACGTGCTGGATACGTTCGGCCACGCGCATGGTCGGCCACAGGCCCTGGCCCCGGTCGTAGGCACGCACGGCGGCGTCGAGCGCGGTGAGGGCGGTGTCGGCATCGAGCAGTGGTGTGCTGCCGAGAATCACTTGTTCATCACCGCTTTCGCCCTGCAGATAGACCGGGCTGCGCACGGTGGCAAGCGGGCCGTCCCAGCGGCGCAACTGACCATCGACGAGGTATTCGCGTTGCTCGACCTGACCGTCGAGGCGGTATTTTTCCGGGATGTCGCTGACAGAAGGGAACAGATTGCCAAGGATGTTTGCTGTGGTCATGTCGCTACCCCGTGTTGATGTCCGCATGCAGATCAAAAAGTCTGTACAGGTTATACGCCTGAATGCGCCGCAATTTAAACCCGCAAATGTCACCGGAATGTCACGCAGAGGCGCAGAGCAGAGCTTCAAAGAACATGCGAGAACTCTGATCGTTCCCACGCTCTGCGTGATTGATCGTTCCCACGCTCCGCGTGGGAATGCAGCCCGGGACGCTCTGCGTCCCATTGGAACGCGGAGCGTCCCTTGAGGCATTCCCACGCAGAGCGTGGGAACGATCATCGGGGGAGAGGGCTGGCCCCGTTTGCCCCCCTCGCTGTCCCGCAATGCCCTCAACCCGTTGCAGCCGCTGCCTTAAGGTGTGAGCACAACAATAAGCGAGGCCGTTATGCCGGCAATCCGACTCACTCTAATGCTGGCGTTGGCCGTGGCGCTGCCTGGCTGCGGCGAAGATCCCAAACCACCGGTCACCACCCATAACGCCATGCCCAAAGACCCGGCACTGGCACAGATCTACGCCAACAGCTGCCAGCTCTGCCACGCCAATCCCGCCGCCAACGCACCACTGACCGGCGACCGCAAAGCCTGGGAACCGCGCATCCAGCAGGGCACCGACACGCTGCTCGACCACGCCATCAACGGCTACAACGGTATGCCGCCGATGGGTCAGTGCGTCGAATGCTCGCAAGAACAGTTTGTGCAATTGATCGGCTTCATGGCCGACCAGCCCCTCCCAGAATAAGGTGCCCGGCATGACCATGGATCTGACACGGCGTCAGTTGTTGCAACGGGCAAGCATCGTCGGCGCATTCAGCGCGTTGGCGAGCCATCCGGCATTGGGCCAATTGATGCGCGCACCAAGGTTGATTCCGTGGCGCAACTGGTCGGGTGGGCAGAGCTGCCTGCCAGCAGCGCGGCTGGCACCGAAAAATCTCGATGAGCTGGTGACCGCTATCCAGCAGGCGCAGGGCAAGATCCGCCCGGTCGGCTCGGCGCATTCCTTCAGTGCGTTGGTGCCCACCGATGGCACGCTGTTGTCGCTGAGCTATTTCAACGGTTTGCTCAATCACGATGGGAAAACCTTGCAAGCCGAATTCGCCGCCGGCACACCGATGTCACGCATGGGCCAGCCGCTGAAAGACATCGGCCAGGCCCTGCAAAACATGGCCGACATCGATTACCAGACCCTCGCCGGAGCCATTGCCACGTCGACCCACGGCACCGGGAAAAACTTCCAGTCCTACTCGGCCCACGTCTGCGGCCTGCAACTGGTGACGGCCACTGGCGAGGTGCTCGACTGCGATGCTCAGCGTCATCCAGACGTGTTCAACGCCGCACGGGTTTCCCTCGGCGCCCTCGGCGTGGCGACGAAAATCCGCCTGCAAAACCGCCCGGCCTATCGCCTGCGCGAACGCCAGTGGATCGCCAAGACCGAAGAACTGCTCGAAGACCTCGACAGGAACACCCGAGAGAACCAGCACTGGGAAATGCTCGTCGTCACCCATTCCGACTACGCCTTGTCCATCGCCCTCAACGAAACCGACGACCCGGCGACGCCGCCGATCCCGCCGGAAGAAGAGGGCGGCAACGAGTTCGTCACCCTGATCGAGAAGATCGACAAGTACGGCAGCGACTTCCCCGACCTGCGCCGCACGCTGCTCAACAGCCTGCGCCATCTGGCCAGTTTCGATGATCGCGTCGGCGACTCGTTCGACATTTACGCCAACGTGCGCACCGTGCGTTTCAACGAGATGGAATATTCGGTGCCCGCCGAACACGGGCCGGCCTGCCTGCGCGAGATTCTCAAGCTGATTCAGGACAAGGACCTGCGCACCTGGTTTCCCATCGAGTATCGCTACGTCAAGGCGGATAACATTGCGCTGAGCATGTTCGAGGGCCGCGACAGCTGTTCGATCTCGGTGCACCAGCATTACCAGATGGATCATCACAATTTCTTCGCGGCGGTCGAGCCGATTTTCTGGAAGTACAACGGCCGCCCGCACTGGGGCAAGTTGCACACGCTCAACGCGCGAACCCTGCAGCCGCTGTATCCGCGCTGGCGTGAGTTTGTCGATGTGCGCCAGGCGCTCGATCCGAGCGGGCGCTTTCTCAATGCGCATTTGTCGTCGATTCTGGGGGTGAGCTGATGGCGGTCAATCGACGTGATTTCCTGTTGGGTGCGTTGGGCGTCGGCGCTTTGTTGGTGGGCGTTGGCGCGTGGCTGCGGCCGGGGGATCGTGGCGCGCCGTACAGCGAATACTTCCGGGCGCTGAACAACGAGTTAAAGGAAAAGGGGCCGATGCGTCCGGTGCTGCTGATTGATCTGGATCGCCTCGACCACAACATCGATGTGGTGATGCAGTCGGTCAAACGCGGCGGCAAGCAATTGCGTTTGGTGGAGAAATCGCTGCCATCGCCGGGGCTGTTGAGCTACATCGCCCAACGTGCCGGGACGCAAAAATTGATGTCGTTCCATCAGCCGTTTCTCAATCACGATGCGCAGGTGTTTCCGCAGTCCGACATTCTGCTCGGCAAACCTTTGCCGGTGCGCTCGGCAGAGCTGTTCTACCAAACCCACAAAGGTCCGTTTGATCCCGCGAAGCAACTGCAATGGCTGCTCGACGGGCCGCAGCGTTTGCAGCAATACCTCGCGCTGGCTCAGGGGTTAGGCACAAGGATGCGCATCAACATCGAACTGGACGTCGGCCTGCATCGCGGCGGCGTCAGTGATGTGAATGTGTTGGGGCAGATGCTCACGCTGATCAGCGCCAATCCGCAGCATCTGGAGTTCGCCGGGTTCATGGGCTACGACCCGTTCGTGGGCATGGGGGTGCCGGGGATTCTCGGCTCGCCGGAAGAACTGTTCGCCAAGGTCATGGTGATTTATCAGCGTTGCGTCGATTTCACCCGGCAGCAGTTTCCGGCGTTGTGGCATGACGGCTTGTGCCTGAATACCGCTGGCAGTCCGAGTTATCGCATTCATGAAAACGAGAAACTGAGTACCGAGGTTTCTGTGGGCACGGCGATGCTCAAACCGACGCACTATGATTTGCCTTCGCTGGTCGAGCACGTGCCTGCGACTTACATCGCCACGCCGGTGTTGAAAAGCACCGGCGCGGTGAACATTCCGGCGCTGGATGACAAGTCGAAACTGTTTTCGTGGTGGGACCAGAATCAGCGCCAGACTTTCTTCATCTATGGCGGCAACTGGATGGCCGAATTCGAATCGCCCCAGGGTTTACAGAGCAACAGCGTCTACGGACGCAGTTCCAACCAAGAGATGGTCAATGGCTCCAACGCCGTCGGCCTGACGATAGAAGATCAAGTCTTCCTGCGCCCGACCCAGACCGAAGCCGTGCTCCTGCAATTCGGCGATCTGCTCGCCGTGCGCAACGGCAAAATCGTCGACACCTGGCCCGTCTACACCTGACCCAAAATCACCACCAATCCCCTGTAGGAGTGAGCCTGCTCGCGATAGCGTCCTGTCAGTTGATATTTATTTGGCTGACACAGCGCTATCGCGAGCAGGCTCACTCCTACATTGGATGTGTGTACACCCATACGCGGTAATGAAGCTTTTATGACAAAAGTTCGGTAGCACATCGCCAGTCCGGTCATGCCTATGTAACGCGCTTGAGGAGCCCAACGGGGCGCTTTTCACAAGCCGAGGCGGGACGCCGGGAGTGAGGCAATGGGGACTATGGAACGCTACTCGAAAGTGGGCATGCAGGAACGCGATCAACGACTGGCGAAGATCATCGAAG
>Ga0160456_100451_pt1 | contig 13445 bp, 8 predicted proteins | sample HID1972K_E6MG_FD_108261 | JGI IMG/M metagenome (GOLD analysis project Ga0160456, IMG submission 108261) | Enriched pill bug-associated microbial communities from UW Madison campus, WI, USA - HID1972K_E6 MG | ecosystem: Host-associated > Arthropoda: Insects > Digestive system > Unclassified ... | reverse complement strand
TCTGGTGATGCCAGCCTGGTGAACACAGGGACGATTGCCGGCAGACAACTGGTGAGCATCAGCGCCGGCACCATCGACAACCTGGGCGGGCGCATCAGCGGCGGCGAAGTGGACCTCAAGGCCAAGATCGACATCAACAACGTTGGCGGCACGATCGACGCGCGGGACAGGCTCAATCTCGAGGCGGGTAGAAGCATCGACGTTCGCACGACCGTGGGCGAGGGTGCACTGGGCAACACGCGCATCGATCGCGTGGCAGGCCTGTACGTGAGCAACCCCACGGGCACCATGACCGTCAAGGCCGGCAACGACATTCACCTTGTGGGCGCGAAGATCGTCAACGAGGGCAGCGGTGCGACTCGCGTGGAGGCCGGCAACAACCTGACGCTGGGGACGGTGACGCAGTCGCGCACGGCCGTGGCGATTGGCGAAGGTGCCGTGGGCGTTGCCATGTCCAGCCAGGAGAGCGGCACGCGCATTCGCACCGGGGGCGCCTTGACCCTGCAGGCAGGAAATGACCTGGTCGCCCGGCAGGCTGACATTGACAGTGGCGGACCAGTCTCGCTCAAGGCGGGCAGGGACATCCGGCTCGAAGCGGGCGTGGCCCGGGAAAGCGTCAATACGGCCTACAACGACGCAGGCTCTTCCGGTCAGACCTCCTACAGCCGCTCGCGCAGCATTGGCACTCAGATCCGCAGCGGTGACGCGATATCCATCGAGGCCAGACGCGACTTTGCCTCGCGTGCCGCGATCGTGGAGGCGCGGGGTGACCTGAGCGTCACGGCCGAGCGCGATGTGCTGATCGGTGCGGGGTGGGATTCCACCCAGGTGAGCATCAGCAAACACGACACGAAGAAGGGCGCTCTCCACAGCACGACCACGAGCTTCGATGCGCAGGCCAGCAGCGACATGGCCACGCAGACACGGTTCAGCGGCAACAACGTCAGCCTGGAGGCCCGCACGGGGGACTTGAATCTCATCGGAGCCGACGTGGCGGCGCGGGGCGATGCGACGCTCAAGGCGGGTGACAACGTGAACATCGTGTCGGCGGAACAAAGCGCCAGCGCGAGTGCTTCTCGGGACGAGAAAAGCAGCGGCCTGCTGTTCCGGGGGGGTGCGGCCAGCACGCGTGCGCTCAAGGGCGATTCGGCCTCCCTGGCGAGCACGGTGCAGCGCGCCAGCACGGTCACGGCCGCAGGCAACCTGAGCGTGACGGCGGGTGAGTCGGCCAACGTGTACGCCAGCCATCTGGCGGCCCAGGGAGACCTGAGCATCACGGGCAAGGAGGTCAACGTCTACAGCGGCGTGGACGCCTCCAGCGCGGGCATGGGGTCGCGCGAATCCAGCGACGGCGTGACGGCGCTGCTGCACCGCCCGGGCATGGGCTTCGACAACAGGCGCAGCGAAGACAACCGCATCGGCAGTACCACGCTGGCCGAAGCGAGCCTGAGCGGCAGGAACGTGACGCTCACGGCGAGCGAGCGCGACATCACGCTGGGGGCAGCGCGCATCCAGGCGCACAACGACGTTACTCTCAACGCCGAGCAGGGCGCGGTGAACTTCAACGTGGTCAACACCGGCCAGGAGATCAGCCAGAGCGCGGGTGGCAGCGACATCATGTACCAGCGCACCAGCGACTCGGGCGCGGTGAGCGAGCAGGCGAACTACACCCGCATCGAGGCCGGCGGCCAGTTGAACCTGAACACCGACCAGGTGAACGTGCAGGTGGGGCAGACGGCGCTGCGCGTGGGAGAAGGCCAGCAAAGCGCGCTGATGCCGGTGCAAAGCATCGAGAGCGTATTGAGCCAGCAAAGCGGGCAGGCCGGGATGAGCTGGCTGTCGCAGGTGCAGCAGCAGGCCGATCTGGGCAATCTGGAGCTCAACTGGCAGGGCGTGCCGCTGGAGTACCGGCAGTGGGCCGAGAGCCAGAGTGGGCTGACGCCCGAGGGGGCGGCGATCGTGACGATCGTGGCTTCGGTAATGAGCTACGGCACGGCCAGTGGATGGGGGGCTGCGGCAGGGGAGGCGGCCGCAGGGGCCACGGGAAGCGCCGGCTTTGGAACCTTCGTGCAGGGCGCGGTGACAGCCGGCATCACCACGCTGGCGAGCCAGGCAGCGGTGAGCCTGATCAACAACAATGGGGATCTGGGCAAAGTGCTCAAGGACCTGGGCTCCAGTCGCAGCATCAAGAGTCTGGTCAGCGCGGTGCTCACGGGTGGGGTGCTGCAGGGGCTGGACCTGAATCCCACGGGGCTGGCCATGCCCGGGGCGGGCACGAAGGAGGTGTTCGACCTGCTGGCCACGAACCTGAAGGCGGCAGGGGCCGGTGCGCTGATCGACACGGCGCTATACGGGGGCAGCCTGGGTGATCGACTCGAAGATGCGTTGAAGTCGGCACTGATCAACACGGCGGCGGCCAAGGGCGCGAACTTCATCGGCGACCTGACGCTGGCAGGCAAGCTCAACGACTTCACGAACAAGGCGGCGCACGCCATCGCCGGGTGCGCGGCCGGGGCGGCCAGCGCGGGCAACTCGAGCGGATGCGCACCCGGGGCGCTGGGAGCGGCCATCGGTGAACTGGCGGCCGAGATCTACGGACGCCATGGCAACACGGTGCAGGTGGCAGGGCTGGTATCGGCCCTGGCGGTGGCGATGGCCGGCGGGGATGCCAATGCCATCATGCTGGCGCAGCAGGCAGGCGGCAACGCGGCGGCGAACAACTATGTGAGCCATTCGCCATTTGCGGGCGTGCGCGGCATCGTGGCCAGGGAGAACGCAAGGCTGATGGCCGCGTGTGGATTGAACTGCACGGAAGACGACTTCAGACGCATCGATCAGCAGGTCGCCAAGGTAGAGCGTGTGGCCAATCTGGCGGCCGTCGCGCAGACCTCCTCGATGACGACGGCGCAAGCCCAGGAACTGGTTCAGTTCCTGGTGGAGCTTGCGCCTGTCTATGGCACCGGTGAGTCCTTGCTGCAACTGATCACGGGCAACAGCACAATCACCGGGCAGGAAGCCAGTCGTTTCTGGGCATCGGTTGGAATGGTGCCCGTGGCCGGCGGGGTGCTGCGGAGGGTTGGAGCGTCGACTGCGAATGCAGTAACCGCTGCCGTGCAAAGGATGGCCAGTAATGGGGGAATATCAAGCCTCGACTGGTCACGCATAAGTGCCAGAACTGGTGGAGATGCGGCAGAGCATGTCACTATAAACCACGGTGCAATTAGCCTAACAAAGCCAAATCAAGGCGTCTTCTATGGAGACCCTATTTCATCTATTGAAAATGCTTGGTTGGTTGCTCATCAGAATGGAATAAAGCCAGTGACGATTGGCAATCGAGATGTTTACGTTGTGCCGCATCCTAATTCCGGCTATGCCGGCGGTATGGGTGGACAATTGCAAAATTACGATCACATAACCATTATCACTGAAGCGGGAACAAGTAGGGTCGTTACTGGGTATCCTTCTGGAGGAACGCCTCCTCTGCCTATAGGTTATGATTTTTTTCAATAGAGAATAGTAATGGATTGCTTGATATTTGGGAGTTGCCCAATTTGTAGACAAGGTCAATTGGTGGCGGTTAAGGAATTGACGACGCAAAAAGTTTTATTAATGTGTGATGAATGTCAATCTCAGTGGACATCGCCCGTCGAAGCGCTATCATATAAAAATGCTTTGACTGAAGAGATCTTTGATATTGTTAATGCAACTGCCGAAGAGGTGAATGGCGCTGGTTGGAAGTCTCAATGATCTGCATATATCCTTCGGTAATTTGTAGAGGAAGCAACATTATTCTAGGGCTGATCACATAAGGCGAACTGATGGCCGCGTGCGGATTGAACTGCACGCAAGACGACTTCAGACGCATCGATCAGCAGGTCGCCAAGGTGGAGCGTGTGGCCAATCTGGCGGCCATCGCGCAGACCTCTTCGATGACGACGGCGCAAGCCCGGGAACTGGTTCAATTCCTGGTGGAGCTTGCGCTTGTCTATGGCACCGGTGAGTCCTTGCTGCAACTGATCACGGGCAACAGCACAATCACCGGGAGGAAGCCAGTCGTTTCTGGGCAGCGGTTGGGGTGGTCCCCGTAGCCGGTGGGGTGCTGCGGAGGGTTGCGGAGCCGATCGCCGATGCTGCAACGTCAGCAATACGTGCTGCAAGCAATAGAGTTAATACAGGCACTATTTTTGATGCCATCACTCCTACGCAGCCGGTCTATCCTGGTTCTGTCATTCCCCGATCGTTTGTAATGAGTCCGCCCTTATATGGGCGCCTCCCGGATTGCAAGAACTCGTGTGTGTGAAGAAGCAGGAGGCAGGGCTGCAGTCTTATATTCGGCCCGTTGTGCAGGCGACATGCCTGCTGGCCCTGATGGCATTCGCTGACGAGACTCCCATCTGAACATCGAGGTATTTCTCCTCTGGCGGACTATCGGAGTGTTCCCGTCTCGGTCCAACCTGTCTGGCCCATCACACGCGTGGTCGATTGCGCTCCTTCAAAGTAAGGTTCGGTATTGCGTCACTGAGCGGCTTGCCATGCCTCTGGCCGCCAGGCATGTCCTCGCGACAGTACAGCCCAGATCGTGCGCGCCAGCTTGTTGGCCACTGCCGCCACAGCCACGTTGTAGGGGCGGCGCTGCAGCAACTGAGCCAGCCAAGGCCAAGCTGCAGCGTCTTTCCATCTGAGCACGATAGCTCGTGCGCCGTGCATCAACAGCGTTCGCAAATAGCTGTCGCCTCGTTTGCTAATGCCAAGCTGGCGAATGCGTCCGCCGGTTCCGGTCTGGCGTGGCACCAGGCCGATCCATGCGGCGAACTCCCGGCCATTCTTGAAGGCCGTAGGCGCGCCCATGCTCGCGACGATCGCAGTCGCAGTCAGAAGTCCTACACCTGGGATCTCGGCGGCAGCTTTGCACGCAGGAATCTCACGCATCTGCTGCGACAGCCTGCGCTCAATGATGCCGATGTCAGCCTGCAGTTGCTGGATGCGGCGCACCTGCTCGTCCAGGCTGTCGGTGAGTATGCTGGGCAACCGAGTCTTTGCATCAGTCAAAGCGCAGGGCAACGCCCTGAGCAACGCCGTATGCCCCTCGGGCAGGACGATGCCGAACTCGCCGAGCAAGCCTCTCAGTTCGTTGGTCTGCATGATGCGCGTCTTCATGAGCTGGACCCGCAACCGATGCAATGAGAGGATGACTTGTTGCACCTCGGTCTTGACGGGAACGAAGCGCATGCCGGGCTGCTGGCTGGCCGTCCAGATGGCTTGAGCATCGGCAGCATCGGTCTTGTTTCGCTGCACGAACGGGCGCACTTTGCACGGCGGCAAGAGCCGGACCTCATGACCGAGTTGACCCAGTGCACGCCCCCAGTCGTGCGCCCCGCCGCAAGCTTCCATGACAACAACAGCGGCGCTGCGCTTGGCAAACCATTCGAGCAGCCGCGCGCGCTTGAGCTGCAAGCGCTCGATGCATCCGGTCTCTTGCTCGACCCAGTGCAACTGAAATACCTTCTTGGCAATGTCCACGGCAATGACGGTACGTTCCATGATGATCTCCAGTTCGCTGGTCACAGCGGGGGCATCACTGTGGCCCTTCGCCGAGCGCAGCGGAAGAGCCTCTCGGGAGGGAGGCGCCCATACCATCTGAACAATCCTGTTTCCAGGCGCTCCCCAGTTGCCTGGAACGCGCAGTGGGTGCTGGTGCCGCAGGTGTACGGTGGGTGCGCCCGGGGGACATCGACGGATCGGGGCGCTGCTGAGTGCCGAGAACACCGTCATCCAGGGCTCGGGCGATCTGATCAACATCGGCGGCACGATCGATGGGGGCAATGCGGTCACGCTGACTGCCGGCAACGACATCAACATCCGCAGCACCACGCAGAAAGTGGAAGGCGTCATCCCCGGCGAGAGCAGCGACCGCATCGCAGGGGTGTACGTGACCAACCCCGGGGGCACGCTGATCGCCAGCGCAGGCAACGACGTGAACCTGGTGGGCGCCATCATCAGCAGCGCCGGCACCGCCTCGGTGGGGGCTGGCCGCAACGTCAACCTGGACACGGTCGGCGAATCCGGCGGTGCCATGGTCCTGGGCCAGGGCATTGCCGGCATCGCCACGCAAAGCCGTGAGCTGGGTTCGGTGATCGTGGGCCAGGACAACGTTCGCCTGGCAGCAGGCAATGACCTGAACATCCGTGCCGGCAGCGTCGCCAGCCTGGATGGCGCGCTGGTGGCCACGGCCAAGAACGACATCAACCTCACCGCGGGCCAGGCCACCTCAAGCGTGACCACGGCCAGTGTCAGTTCATCGAGCAGCCCGTTGCGCAAGACCAGCAGCAGCACCTTCGACAGCACGAGCACCACGGATGCCCTGTCCAGCAACTTGAGCGGCAAGACCGTGGTGCTGGCGGCCGGCAACGACATCGACGCCCAGGCCGCGCAACTGCATTCGCAGGAAGCCATGAGCCTGTCGGCCGGACGGGACATCCACTTCACCACCGCCACGCAGACCGACATCGAACTGCACGCCAGCCAGGAGCGCACCAGCAGCACCGCCCTGTCCAGGGCCTGGGCGCTGGCCTCTGACGCGGGCGGGCCGATCGGCGGCTACGGCAACCGCAAGAACGCCGGCAACAGCGCCAGCGCGTCCGTCACCCACACGGCCGTGGGCGCCCAGGTCTCGGCCGGCAGCCTTCAGATCGTGAGCGGACGCGACACGACCCTGCAAGGCGCCACCGTGGTGGCCGACCGGGACATCACCATGATGGCCGGCAACAACCTGACCATCGAGAGCGCCCAGAACACGCATCTGAGCACCAGCTCTTCCGCGGACTCCAAGAGCGGCTTCATCGGCTCGTGGTCCGCACCCGGCCTCGGTCATGCCAAGAACTTCGGCGCCGAGGCCGTTGCCGGCACCACGCAAAGCCCCAGCCAGGTGGCCAGCCTCACAGGCGACGTGACGCTGGTGGCGGGCAACGAGTACCGCCAGACAGCCAGCAGCGTGCTGGCGGCGGGGCAGGCGGGCGAACTGGCCGGAGGCGACGTCAACATCCTGGCGCGCAACGTCACCATCAACGAGGCCCACAACACCGAGCAAGCGGTGGGGGTGCAGCGCAGCGCCAGCACCCAGCTGGGCGGCAGCGCCCACGTCGGCGGGCTGAGCACCGACAGCTTGCGAGGCATGGCCAACACCGTGCAGGCCATGGGCCAGACGGGCGACAGCCGCATGCAGGCCCTTGGCGCGCTGAACCTTGCCATGAGCGGCAAGGAAGCCATGGACACCGTGCAGGCCCTGGGCAATGGCGGCAGCCTGAGTTACGGCGTGAGCGTGAGCCTGAGCCGCAACGAAGGGCAATCGAACACCTTCGGTACCAGCGCCCAGGCCGTGGGTTCCAGCGTGGTGGGCGCGGGCAACGTCAACATCGTGGCCACTGGCGGCGGCGAGGGTTCCAACATCCGTGCCGTGGGCTCCACCATCGCGGCGGGCAACACCGTCAACCTGGCGGCGGACAACGACGTGACGCTGCAGGCCAGCCAGAGCGCGACCCTCTCGGCTGGGCGCAACAGCAGCAGCGGTGCCAACGTGGGCGTGACCTTCGGGGCCGGCGCGCAGACCGGCTTCAGCATCCAGCTTGGCGTGACGCAGGGCCAGGGGCGGGACAACCAGAACGAAGTGATCCACACGCCCACGCAGGTCAGCGGCGCTCAGGCGGTGAACATCACCAGCGGAGGCGACCTGAACCTGACAGGCGCGACGGTGGCGGGCGAGCGCGTGACGGCGGAGGTGGGCGGCGATCTGAACATCACCACCTTGCAGGACGTGAGCGTGGGCGAGAGCCGACAAAGCAGTTCAGGGGCGAACCTGAGCCTGTGCATCCCGCCGATCTGCTACGGGGTGATTGCCGGGGTCAGCGCGAACGCGGCGGGTGCGAAGGCCGACGGGGTGCACATCAGTCCGAACACGCAAGCAGGCATCCAGGCGGGCGATGGTGGGTTCGGCGTGAACGTCAAGGGCGACACGAACCTCGTCGGCGGGGTGATCAGCAGCACGCAAGCGGCCATCGACGAAGGACGCAACAGCTTCCAGACCGGTGGCGAGCTGACGATGACGGACCTGCAGAACGTGAGCCGGTCCAGCGGCAGCAGTTACTCGGTCAGCGGGGGGATAGGCATCGGGAACACCACCGCGCCAGTGGCGGGGACTGATACGACGCCGGGCAGGGACATGACCGTCTCATGGGCCGGGCAGAACAACCGGCCTAGCGGCAGCGCGGGCGTGGGCAGCTACGAAGGCAGCAACCAGAGCAGCACGACGGTGAGCGGCATCAGTGGCATCGCAGGCGACCAGTCTGTGCGCATGAGTGACAACACCAGTGCCGGCACGCTAGTCAAGGACTGGAACACTCAGGCCATCGTGCAGGACGTGCAGGCGCAGGCGCAGATCACCCAGCAGTTCAATCAGAGCGCGGCCAGAGAGATCGGGACCTATGCGGACAGGCAGCGAGACGCTGCTCGCGCCCGGGGCGATGAAGCCGAAGCCGCAAGGTGGGACGAGGGCGGGGAGTACAGGGTGGCGATGCACACCGCAGCCGGCGCGTTGAGTGGCGGCGTGGCGGGCGCACTCGGGGCAGGAGCGAGTGCTGCGCTGATGCCGCGCATCGGGGACGCGATCGAAGAAATGGGACTGCCTGCCCCTGTGGTGCAGGGGCTCGGTGCCATCACTGCGGCGGCCATCGGAGCGACGGTCGGCGGAGCAGCCGGCGCGGCCAGTGCGTACAGCATTGATCTCAACAACAGACAACTGCACCCGACGGAGGCCAAACTCATCAAGGACAACGCCGAGCGATTTGCAAAGCAGCTATTCGGCACGGACACCCCCACCCAGGAGCAGATCGGCGAGGCGGCTGCCCTGCTGGCCAGTACGGCGCAAGGCAAGCTGGACAACAACCTGGGCGTGATCGTCGCGTATTCCAAAGAAGCAGATGATTTCCTACAGGTGATCAAGGTCGAATACATGCAGCAGAACGGCACATTGGTATTGCCGGACACGCAGGGCACGCAGCAACTGTTCTATGCCACGGTCGATCAGATGAACAATCCGGCGTTGAACCAGGGGCTGGCGGACCTGAGCATCACTGCGCTGATTGTGAGAACGCCATTGTCCAGTGCCTTCAACAACCCGACGAACGATCCGTCTAGGGACAAGCTGACGGGGCTGCCCTTGGATGAACAGGGGCGGTACACGGTGCAAGTGGTGGTGGGAGACGCGACCTATTCGCCGAAGTACTACCCGTGCGCCATCTCCGATTGCCTTGTCGGTGGGAAGAATCTCGACATGTCAGATGCAGAAACACGGGCCTACGTAAAAGCGGTCGACAAGATGATCATTGATGACCTCAATAAGGTCGCCACTGTCGTCGGGATTGCTTCGCCTGTTGGTATGGCCGGAACGATTGCGTCGTTCGTCGGCCCTATAACCTCAGTTGCCAGCGGCGCGATGAGCGATCAGTTTGTGTCGGCCACAATGAAAGAGGTCGTGCAAGTGTCAGCAATTCAGTATATGTCTCGCGTTTACGGAATGGGCGAAGCGTTGGCAACGCGGATCGCCTCTGCTATTGATTTGGCTGGCGGGTGGCAGGCTTTTATAGATAGAGCAAAAAAATGAAACCAGTAACAAATAAAATTAATTGGAAGATATTGCCAATTATTTCTTTTCTTGCAATTGCTTTGCTCAGGATAGTGGGGTTTCCGCAGCATTTTGATAAGTTCGAATGGGTGGCATGGTCATTGATTTCCTGTGCATTTTTATATGTCGGTTGGGCATATTGGAAGGACAAGGATCTGCCGGCGCGATCCGGAGATTTCAAATTCGAAGAAGGGAAAAATTCTACTGCCCGAGCGCTATATGTGACGATGGTTGTCGGCATATACGCGGTGGTCGCCATTTTTGCTTGATTTTTTTATTGAAACAGCTGCGACGTGAGCGCGAGCCTTAGTCGCAACGAAGGTCAATGTGCTCGAAGTTATCTATTGGATGAGCAATGTTAATTCATATGCGGGGCCGATTTTTCAAGACGATGATATGGGCAATGGGAATAATTTTCGATCTTGCAATCTATATGGCAACACCTCCAGTTTCAATAAGTCTCTATGGAAATGGGCGGTTAAGCGGATTTGGTCGAGAGTTTGAATATTTGAAGGAGTGCGGCTATATTTATGATGCGGTCAGTAGCACAATGGTAAAAAATGATAGAAGAATTTAAAAAGTAAATTGTCGCTGGGCATATAGAAAAGAGTCTTCTTGAGAGAATGCTCCAGGCGGAGCAGTATGGTGCCGCGACATCCATGCAGTGGCTAGGATCTGCTTTACAGAGGATTTTTGACTTTTTGCGCTTTGGGGAGAAATTGAGATTGGATTTTCCTGCGAGGATGATGGAGATTGATTATTTGGCGCAATTTGAGGAGATTTGTCATGGGTTCTTTCCGGATGCGTTCAAGATTTTTATTGAAAATAAGAATCATTGAGCGCAGCGGCCGTTGGCGCGACGGTGGGTGGCACGGCCGGTGCGGTGTGCGCCTTTAGCGTGGACATCAACAACAGGCAGTTGCATCCGACAGAGGCCCAGATCATCAAGGACAACGCCGAGCGCTTCGCGAGGCAGTTGTATGGGACGCAGACACCGAGCGATGAACAGATCAAGGAAGCGGCAGCGCTTCTGGCCAGTACCGCTCAGAGCAAGCTGGACAACAACCTGGGCGCAATAGTCGCGTACTCCAAGGAGGCGGACGATTTCCTGCAGACACTCAAGATCGAGTACATGCAGCAGAACGGCTCCCTGGTGCTGCCGGACACGCAGGGCATGCAGTAGTTGTTCTATGCGACGGTGGATCAGATGAACCAGCCTTCGCTGAATCAGGGGTTGGCTGATCCGAGCATCACCGGGCTGATTGTTCGAGCGCCGCTGTCCAGCGCCTTCAATAATCCGACGAGGGACAGGTTGACCGGCTTGCCGCTTGATGGATATGGACGTTACGAAATACAGATAACGATTGGGGATAGAACCTATTCGCCAAGATATTCTTCATGTGCGACGTCCGATTGCATTGCGTCCGGTAAAAATATTGACATGTCGGATCCTGAAATCCAGGTATATATTAAAGCGATAGATAGAGCAATTCTTGACGATATTAATAAAGGGGCAACTGTCGCTGGAGTTCTGTCTCCGGTGGGGATTGCTGGGAAGATAATTCAAGTTCTAGGGCCAATAACTTCCGTGGCTGGTGGGTATATGAGTGATCAAGGAGGGGCGGCGCTTTCAAAAGAGCTTATTCAAGTGGCGGCAACGCAGTATATAAGTCGTATATATGGACTTGGCGAGGCTTCGGCAAGCCGTATTGCGTCAGCAGTTGACTTGGCTGGAGGGTGGCAGTCATTTGTTAATCGATTGAAGGCGAAGTCTGGAAATCAATGAGTCTAAAAGCAATCCCTGTTCTTTTTCTGTGTATTTTGGCTGGAATAAAGATCATTCTGATCATTGTCTCCTTCAATGTGTTTGATTTTTTAATATGGTGCATAAATACGATAATGGTTGGGTGGATGGAGTGGGCCTTCTGGAGGGATAGAGATCTGCCTGTGGCGACAGGGTTTTTTAAATACAAAGAGAAAGGTAAAAATATTGATCGGATTGTTTGTGCGTTAACTATGCTGGGTTTGTATTTTTTCTACACAATAGTAGGGTAAAGATTTTGATCTGTGCTTCTGGAAATGCACGCAGTTAAAAAATGCATGATCGTTTTTAATGCTCGGAGCGGGGCAAGAAGGAGGAGCTTGGCGGGAGCGAGTAGTATCAATTTCGTTGATAGGACAAAGATGTTTGGTGATCTGGTGCGATAGATTTTTTATGCAAACGAAGAAAATTATTGATTTTGGTTGTACGGCAGGAGCGCGGATGACGCCGGGAGGCTCAACGTTGCTGCATCTCATCACCGCCTTTCTGTTGCTTTCGGGTTGCGCTTACCGCGAAATCAATCCAGAGGCGGCTTTGGCCGATGAGCGTGCAAACAATGGATACCTTGAACTGCAAGAGGTTCTTCCCGGCACAGCCAAGTTGGTGTTCCGTACTGCAGGGGCTGCCTATCCGGCTCATTTCTCCGTCAGTACTGCCGTACAGGCCTGCCAGGAATTCGATTCGGTGGGCAATGTGGTCTATGCCGGTCGTGGCATCGTCTACCCGTGGATAGCCAACATGGCGCAACGTGGCCATCGGACCGTCAACAAAACCGAGCCCTATAGAGTGCGCGAGGTCTATCCAGGCGACCCCATCCAGATACGGGCCTATGGCTCATGGGCGGATGGCGCGGGCGCGGGATTTCGCTCCGGCAATTGCGGCCCGGTGGTGGCGCGCTTTACGCCTGAACATGGACATGCCTACATCGTTGAGTTCGTCTGGGGTAGCAAGCCCGTGTGCAGCTTGGCCGTGGCGGACGCCACCCAGCCGGATGCGCCAGTTCCTGTGCCCGTGGAAACGATCTCCGACTGCCCTGCGCCGAGATGATGCCGGTAGTGAGCGTTGATTTATAGAAAAGGATGCGATTGACTCAAGAGGGAGCACAACAATGAAAATCTTCCTGGCCATCGTGGCCGCTTTGACGTGGTCAAGTGCGATTACTACCTCTACGGCACGGTAGGCGACAACTACGTCAGTCTGAGCCACGACAGCGCGCAGCAGGCAGGACACGCTGCAATGGGCGAACCGGATCGTCGTGCGGGCGCTGGAGTTCGGGCGCTGATCGCCGGGGCGAGCGGCGCTGTGTTCCGGCCACCCAACCAGATCGGCCATCACGCCTTGGCATCGAACGCCTCGTGATAGCGGACATCCCCGCTCGGCCACGCCCCTTCGCCGCAGGGGTTTTCGGGCGGATCAGAGGGGGTGCCGGTGCGGCGGGTGTGTCTGCACGCCGGCCTGCTCTGCGTCTTCAGTCGCGCCCGCCCCGTGGCATCGGCCGATACTGCATCGCCTCCGCCATGTGCGGGGTCTGGATGTGCTCGCTCGCGGCCAGGTCGGCGATGGTGCGCGCCACCTTCATCGCGCGGTGCGTGCCGCGCGACGACCAGCCGAGCCGGGCCGCGGCCTTCAGCAGGAAGGCGCGGGCGCTGTCTTCCAGCCGCGCGTGGGCGTCGATCTCGCCGGCCTGCAGCGCGTGGTTGGGCCGGCCCTGGCGCGCCATCGCGCGTTCGCGCGCGGCGGCCACGCGCGGGCGCACGTCGGCGCTGGCTTCGCCCGGCGGGGCGTGCAGCAGTTCGTGCGGCGCGATGGCCGGCACCTCCACGTGCAGGTCGATGCGGTCGAGCAGGGGGCCGCTGAGCTTGCCCTGGTAGCGCGCGACCTGGTCGGGCGTGCAGCGGCAGGCGCGCGCGGGGTCGCCGAGGTGGCCGCAGGGGCAGGGGTTCATCG
>Ga0160456_100449_pt1 | contig 13460 bp, 11 predicted proteins | sample HID1972K_E6MG_FD_108261 | JGI IMG/M metagenome (GOLD analysis project Ga0160456, IMG submission 108261) | Enriched pill bug-associated microbial communities from UW Madison campus, WI, USA - HID1972K_E6 MG | ecosystem: Host-associated > Arthropoda: Insects > Digestive system > Unclassified ... | reverse complement strand
TCGCCAACCGCTGCGATCCCGACGCGCTCGACGAGGTGCTCGCCGCGCTTCCCCCGGAGCTCGCGATGGGCGCGCTGCCGGAGGAGCCGCTGCTCGTGGCGCCGCTGCTGAGCGAGCTCGCCTCCGCCACCGACGCGCAACTGGTGTCCGGGGACGCGAGCCTGCTGAGCCGCGAGGCACGCGCCATCATCGTGGGCGCCATGACCACCGAGCACCTGCTCGATCGCCTCGAGGAGGGCGCCGTGGTCATCGCGGCCGGCGATCGCGACGACACCCTGCTGGCACTGCTGAGCGCCCACAGCGCGGAGGGCTTCCCCGCTCTCGCCGGCATCATCCTCACCGGCGGGTTCCAGCCGGAGCGGTCAGTGGCGCGCCTCGTTGAAGGCATGCGCTCCGGGCTGCCGGTGCTGAGCACCGCGCTGGGCACCTTCAGGACCGCCACCGCGGCGTACCGCACGCGCGGTCGCCTCACGCGGGACAGCCAACTCAAGGTGGACACCGCGCTGCGCAGTTTTGAGCTGCACGTTGACGCCGAGCGCCTGGGGTCCGTGCTGAACGTTGCGCGCACGGACGTCATCACGCCGCTGATGTTCGAGTTCGACCTGCTGGACCGCGCGCGCTCGTCCAAGCGCCACATCGTGCTGCCCGAGGGCGGCGACGACCGCATCCTGCGTGCCGCCGCCTCGCTGCTGCGGCGCGAGGTCGTTGATCTCACGCTGCTGGGCGACGCCGGCGCCATCCGCGCGCGTGCCGCCGAGCTTGGCCTCGACATCGGGGCGGCGCTCATCGTGTCGCCGCAGGACCCGGAGCTCGTGGAGCGGTTCGCGGCCGCCTACGCCCAGGCCCGCGCATCCAAGGGCGTGACGCTCGACCAGGCGCGAGACGTGGTTCAGGACGTCAGCCTCTTCGGCACCATGATGGTGAGCGAGGGCCTCGCCGACGGCATGGTCTCCGGTGCCGCACACACCACCGCGCACACCATCACGCCGGCGTTCCGGATCATCAAGACGCCGCCAGAGGTGTCGATCGTGTCCTCGGTGTTCTTCATGTGTCTGCCGGATCGCGTGCTCGTCTACGGCGACTGCGCCGTCAATCCCACCCCCACGGCGGAGCAGCTCGCGGACATCGCGATCTCGTCAGCGGAGACGGCGCGCCTGTTCCACATCGAGCCACGCATCGCGATGCTCTCCTACTCCACCGGCGAGTCCGGCAGCGGCTCGGACGTGGACAAGGTGCGCGAGGCAACGCGCCTGGTGCAGGAGCGCAGGCCCGACCTGCTCGTTGACGGCCCCATGCAGTACGACGCCGCGGTTGAGCCGTCCGTGGCGGCTGCCAAGGCGCCAGGGTCCCCGGTGGCGGGGCGGGCCACGGTGCTGGTGTTCCCCGACCTCAACACCGGCAACAACACCTATAAGGCCGTGCAGCGCTCCGCCGGCGCCGTTGCCGTTGGCCCTGTGCTGCAGGGGCTGCGCAAGCCCGTCAACGACCTCAGCCGCGGCGCCCTGGTGCAAGACATCGTCAACACCGTGGCGATCACGGCGATCCAAGCCCAACAACTGTCCCCGGAAGGCACCGCATGACCGCACCCCCAGCGTCGGGCACCATCCCCACCGGCCTCGCACTGGTGCTCAACTGCGGGTCAAGCTCCATCAAGTACCAGGTGATCGACACCGCGCAGGCGGAGCCCATCACCGTGGGTCTCGTGGAGCGCGTGACCGACCATGCCGCGGGAGTGGCCGCCGTCATCGCCACGCTCGAGGCCACCGACGGCGTCGACCTCGAGGCACTCGCGGTGGTGGGCCACCGCGTGGTGCAGGGAGGCGAGGAGTTCAGCGCCCCCACGATCATCGACGACGAGGTGGAGCGCAGCATCGTGCTGCTGTCCGCACTGGCGCCGCTGCACAACCCCGGCAACGCCGCGGGCATCGCGGCCGCTCGCTCTGCCTTCCCCAGCGTGCCGCACGTCGCCGTGTTCGACACCGCGTTCCACCAGACCCTCGCGCCCGAGGCCTACACCTACGCCCTCGACAGGCATGTCGCCGCCGAGCACGCGATCCGCCGCTACGGATTCCACGGCACGTCGCACGCCTACGTGGCCAGGGCCACGGCAAGCGCGATGGGTGCGGACGTGAGCCAGATCAACCAGATCATCCTGCACCTGGGCAACGGAGCGTCGGCCTGTGCCGTGAAGGGCGGGCGCTCGTTCGACACCTCCATGGGGCTGACGCCGCTCGAGGGTCTCGTGATGGGAACCCGCACCGGCGACATCGACCCTGCCGTGGTGGCACACCTGGGCCGCTCGGCGGGAATGACGATCGACGAGATCGACGACCTCCTCAACAAGCAGTCAGGAATGCTGGGCCTCACGGGCTACTCGGACATGCGCGACGTCCACGCGGCAGCGCAGGACGGCGTTCACGACGCCCAGCTTGGCCTCGAGGTCTACTACCGCCGCATCCGCGGCTACGTCGGCAAGTACTACGCGCTATTGGGTCACCTCGACTCGATCACCTTCACCGCCGGCGTTGGCGAGAACGACGCAGAGGTACGGGCGCAGTCCCTGGCAGGTCTTGAAGAACTGGGCATCGTCGTTGACCCCGAGCGCAACGCCGGGCGCAAGAAGGCCGCCACGCTCATCTCTGCCGACTCATCACGGGTGCAGGTGTGGGTGATCCCCACCGACGAGGAGCGCGAGATCGCGCTGCAGTCCATCGCCGCCGTGTCCTAGCCCGGCCCGCGCGCAACGCTAGCGAGCCGTGACCGCGACCACCAGGTCATCGAAGGTCGGCTCGCCCGCCCCGTCGCTGCATCGCAGCAGGTAGCGACCCTGTCCCTCGTCGTCGACGCGCATTCCAGCGTTGCCGAGCCACGCGTGGGCCACGCCGTCGCGCACCCAGGTGTTCCAGATCCTCAGCGAGCGCGCGCCCCGCGCGCTCCACCTCAGATCCACCTCCACGTGCCGGGGCGAGGTGTCCTGCCAGAGCACAAAATCCGTGTCCTCGACGTCGTCGATCGTGAGGCGTGCGCCGCGTGCTTTGAGACGCACGCCTTGGCGCAGCTCCGAGCCCACTGACGAGAACTCGATCGTCAGGTGCTCCACGCCGGTTGGCACTTCATAGAGGCTGAACAGCGGCCCGTCCCAGTCGATCTGGCTCGCCCGCTGGTCAGCGAACAGGGCGGCAAGGTTGGTCATAGCTGTCTCCGTTGCGTCGCGCGCTGGCTACCACCGGCACGGTATCGCGCAACCGCCCAAAAGTGTTGTTGATCACTCAATTGCCCCAACGTCTGTGGCGGGCATTAGTCTGGCGCCACCATTCCTACTCTGGGGGGCTCATGAAGCACACCGCCGTGTTCCGCGCGATTTCCGTCGCGACCATCACTTCTCTCTCACTCGTCGCCGTGGCTACCGCGTCCGTGGCGGCTGAGGCGAATCTCATCCTGGGCGTGCCTGAAGACGTGCTGACGCTGCCAGCCGGTGACGGCGTGCGCGACACGACCACCGTGCAGCTGACCTCCAACGTGGAGACCACCGTGGCCGTGACCATCCGGCCGCTAGGAGGCGGTGCAACCGTGAAGACGCTCGATCCCGTCGGGCTCTCCGGTGAACTGCTGTCCGCAAGCGTGGAGATCCCCGTGAACGGGCTGCCTGCCGGTCGGTTCGAACTTGTCGCGACCCCCACCGAGGGACCAGAAGTCTTCACCGAGTTCCTAGTGGGGAGCGGCGACCCCGAGTCCATCTCGCTGAGTCTCTCCTCGAACAAGATCTACACCTGGAGCAAGGCCACCCCGCGCACCACCACCGCAACAGTCTTCGCCACTGATGAGACCGAACGGGAAGTTCCGTTCACCGGATCCGTCGTTGCCGTCGTTGGCGGCAAGACCTACACGGCGAACGTGAAGTCCACAACCGGAGCCACCGCCACCGCCGCCATCCCGGCGAGCAAGCTCAACCCTGGGACCGGCAGGGTCACCGCCCACCTCAAGGGCACCAGCACCACCGTTTACACGAGCGACTACTCGACGCTCCATGTGCTCCAGACCGCAGTGACCGGCGTGACGCTCAAGTCCTCCGTTGCGACCGTGTTCCCCGCAAAGGACGGCTACAACGACACCGCCAAGATCACCGTGACTCCCAAGACGACTACGGGCAAGTCGTTCGCGGCCACCGGCAAGGTCACCATCACGCGCAACGGCAAGACCGTGAAGTCGTGGAAGCTCACCGCCGCCAGTGCCAAGACGCTCACGTGGGACGGCAAGGTCAAGGGCAAGATCGTCCCCGGCACCTACACAGTCAAGGTGAGCCTCAAGGGTCCGGAAGGCGGCACGAAGACCACCACCAAGAAGATCAAGGTGGACAAGGGCAAGCTCGTCACCAAGACCAAGACCGTGAACCTCAAGGCGAAGTCGGCAATGTCGAAGACCTTCTACCGCTTCGACTACGACCTCCTCGGCCAGTGCGCGTACGACTGGTACAAGAAGGGCGACTACGTCTGCGCCGGGCTGGATCTCTTCGACGACCCCGACTTCTCCCTTGTCGCAGTGGGCAAGTTCACGGTGCCGAGCGACGTGCGGAGCGCCCAGAAGTATGGCGGTGCGTCCGCCACCGTGACGCTGGGACTGTCTCGACTCTCCGGCAGCGGCGAGTGGGCCTACTACAACGGCGCGGGTGGCTTCCGCGAGGGCAAGCTCAAGAAGGGCAAGCACAACCTCGGCAAGCTCAAGCTCCCGGCCACCACCAAGACGTTTGACCTGGTGATCGGCTTGCACGAGTATTCGATGTTCGCGGCCGACACATTCTCCGTCAAGTACACCTACAAGGTGATGAAGCGCTAGTTCCGGCTCCTCCCGGCGCTCGGCGTCACCGCAAGTAGACCGGCCCCAACCGCACCCGCGGTTGGGGCCGGCTTCACTTGCTGCGCAGTGCGTCCCGCAACTTCATCCGTCCGCCCGTGTTGAGCACGGCGCCGGCGTACACGCGTCCGGCGAGCCAGGTGAGCAGCGGGATGGTGATGAGGCACAGCGCGATTGCCAGTGCCGTCTCCCACGGCGTGATCGCGCCGAAGGCGGTGCGCATCGGCACCATGAACGGCGCGAAGAACGGGATCTGCGTGAGGATCGCGGTCACGGTGCCGTCGGGGTTCGCGGGGACCAGGTAGATGCCGAGGTACAGAGGCACCATCATCAGCAGCATCATGGGCGTGGACACGGAGCCGATGTCCTCCTGGCGCGACACGAGCGCGGCGAGGCCGCCGAAGAGGATCGTGAAGAGCGCGAACCCCAGCAGGAACCACACGCCGAAGTTGATCAGCAGCGCGCCCAGCCCCACCTCGAGGTAACCGAGGAAGTCGAGATACCAGGCGGCGAAAACCACGGGAGCGAGCATTGTCACGGCCTGCGTCAGCGAGTACAGGCCGACGCCCAGGATCTTGCCGCCGAGCAGCACCGCAGGGCGCACGGTGGCAAGCAGGATCTCCACGACGCGCGAGGACTTCTCCTCGACCACGCCCATCATGATCACGGACGCGCTTTGGATGAGGACGAAGAACATCACAAGCACCACGACGAGGCCAGCGAAGAAGGTGCCGGCCTCGAACTCGTTGGGGTCGCCGAGCATCGTCACGGTGGGGGTCGCTTGCGCGAGCGCGGAGGTCACCTGCTGGGGGTCGCCGCCCAGTCCCGTCACCTGCTCGTCGAGAACCAACGCGCTCGCGGCGCTCGTCACCACAGCGACGAGGTCGCCGCGCTCCGAGTCGACGTAGAGCTCGGGCTGCTCGGCCGGTCCCGTGACCAGCGCGACGGTGCCCTCCTCGATCGCGGGCTCGGCGGGAGCGTCGACCAGCACGAACGTCAGCTCCACCTGCTGCTGCGCGGCGGCGTCCTCGAGATACGGCACCAGCTCACCGGCAGTTGCTTGGTCGACGTTCACCACGTCCGCCTCGTCGTCGCCGCTCAGGAACGGCTTGGCGATGAGGGCGCCGCCCACGATGACGACGATCATGAGCGTCGCCGAGATCAGGTTGGCCTTGGCCAGGGTGCGCGTGCGGAACTCCCGCTTCGCGATCAACCAAACGGTGTTCATGCTGCCTCCGCCGGGGTGCTCACCACGTCACGGAACAGATCGGTCAGCGTGGGCCGCACGGGGGAAAACTCGGCCACGTGCGCTGCGGCAATCGCCTGCTGCAGGGTCGCCTGGGCCGCCTCAGCGTCGGCCGCGTCGACAAGCCACGCGCCGTCACCCAACTCCGTTGCACCGTCGGCGCCTTTCCACGTGGATCCTGGGGCGAGCACGATGCGCCACTGGCTGCGTTCGGTGGTGCGCAGTTCGTCGATGGTGCCGTCGGCGACGAGGCGCCCGGCACTGACGATGCCCACGCGGTCGCACAGTCGCTCCACCAGGTCGAGTTGGTGGGAGGAGAAGATGACCGGCACGCCGCGCTCGGCCTGGGAGCGCAGCACCCCGCTCATGACGTCAACGGCGACCGGGTCGAGCCCGGAGAACGGCTCGTCGAGCACCAGGATCTGCGGGTCGTGCACCAGCGCGGAGGCGAGCTGAACGCGCTGCTGATTGCCGAGCGAGAGCTTCTCAACCTCGTCGCCCACGCGGCTCGCGACGCCGAGCACGTCGGTCCAGTGCTCCATGGCTTCGCGCGCCCGCTCGGGGCTCAGCCCGTGCAGTCGCGCCAGGTAGATCAGCTGGTCCCCCACCTTCATGCGCGGATAGAGACCCCGCTCCTCGGGCATGTAGCCGATGTGGCGGCGCGCATTCAGGTCCACCGGGCGAGAGTCCCAGCGCACCTCGCCCGCGTCCGGGCGCAGCACCCCGAGGATGATGCGCATGGTCGTGGTCTTGCCCGCCCCATTGGAGCCGACGAAGCCGAAGATCTCGCCACCCTGGACTTCGAAAGACACGTCGCGCAGTGCGCGCACCTCTCCGTAGTTCTTGCTCAGACCATCAACTTCAAGTGCCGGCACGGGGCCTCCTCGAGATTCGCGGGTGTCCAGTTCCAGACTAGGTGAGAGTCCTCAGAAGCCAAATCCGCGCCCGGCAGCAGTGTGCCTCCACCCAGGGCAACCCACCGGCACGCTCGCGAGCATTCACCGAACGTTCGCCCTGGTGAACGCGCGCATCGGCGATCTGCGTGGCAGTCTGGGAAGGTAACCCGCTCACGGAGGCAACCATGACCGCAACACCCTGGGCCGCTCGCGCCGCCGAGTCTGTCAGCGACGACGAACTCGCCGCCATCGACCGCGGGTGGCGGACGTCAAACTACCTCAGCGTCGGGCAGATTTACCTGCTTGGCAACCCGCTGCTGCGCGAACCGCTCACCCGCGACCATGTGAAGCCGCGCCTGGTGGGGCACTGGGGCACAACGTCGGGCCTGAACTTCCTGTACGCGCATCTCAACCGCATGATTCGTGCGCGCAGCCAGCCCACGATGTACATCATTGGGCCCGGGCACGGCGGGCCGGGCCTCGTGGCCGCGAGCTTCCTCGACGGCACGTACACCGAGACGTATCCGGACATCTCCTACGACGAAGCGGGCGTGCAGCGCCTGTTCAAGCAGTTCTCGTTCCCGGGCGGCATCCCGTCGCACGTGGCGCCGGAGACGCCCGGCTCCATCCACGAGGGCGGCGAGCTGGGGTACGCGCTGAGCCACGCGTATGGCGCGGCGTTCGACAACCCGGACCTGCTCGTCGCCGCGATCGTCGGTGACGGCGAGGCGGAGACCGGGCCGCTTGCCACGAGCTGGCACTCCAACAAGTTCCTCAACCCCGCCAAGGACGGCGTGGTGCTGCCGATCCTGCACCTCAACGGATACAAGATCGCCAACCCCACCGTGCTGGCGCGCATCAGCGATGAGGAGCTGGTGCACCTCATGAAGGGCTACGGCCACACGCCGCACGTGTTCGTCGCGGGCTTCGACGACGAGAGCCATGCAGACATTCACCGCCGCTTTGCCGCGCTCGTGGACGAGGTGCTCGACGACATCGCGGCGATCAAGGCCGAGGCCGCAGAGAACCCCGACATGGCGCGGCCGCTGTGGCCCATGATCGTGTTCCGCACTCCCAAAGGGTGGACGTGCCCGCCGGAGATCGACGGCAAGAAGACCGAGGGCTCGTGGCGGGCGCACCAAGTGCCGCTTGCCTCGGCGCGCGACACCCCTGAGCACCTCGCGGTGCTGGAGGGCTGGCTCAAGTCGTACAAGCCGGAGGAACTCTTCGACGACGCCGGCGCGCCGCTGGCCGAGGTCACCGAGCTCACTCCCCCAGGCGACCTGCGCATGAGCGCCACACCCCACGCCAACGGCGGCATCCTGCTGCGTGAGCTCAGGCTGCCGGACTTCCGCGACTACGGCGTTGACGTGCCCACCCCCGGCACCGCCGTGGTGGAGGCCACGCGCGTGCTGGGCGGCTGGCTGCGCGACGTGGTGCAGGAGAACCCGGAGAACTTCCGCATCTTCGCGCCAGACGAGCTCGCCTCCAACCGCTTCGCCGCAACGCTCGAGGTCACCAACCGCGTGTGGATGGGCGAGATCTACGACACCGACGACGGCCTCGCGACGCACGGCCGCGTCGTGGAGATGCTCAGCGAGCACCAGTGCCAGGGCTGGCTCGAGGGCTACCTCCTCACCGGCCGCCATGGCATGTTCACGTCGTATGAGGCGTTCATCCACATCGTCGACTCGATGTTCAACCAGCACGCCAAGTGGCTCAAGGTGTCCCGCGAGCTCCCGTGGCGCCGCCCCGTCGCGTCGCTGAACTACCTGCTCTCAAGCCACGTGTGGAGGCAGGACCACAACGGCTTCAGCCACCAGGACCCGGGCTTCATCGACCACGTCATCAACAAGAAGGCGGAGGTGGTGCGCGTCTACCTGCCGCCGGACGCCAACACCTTGCTCAGCACGTGGGACCACTGCCTGCGCAGCCGCGACTACGTCAACGTTGTTGTCGCGGGCAAGCAGCCGCAGGCGTCGTGGCTCACGATGGACCAGGCGATCGACCACTGCACCCGCGGTCTGGGCATCTGGGACTTCGCGTCCAACGTGCCGCTGGGCGAGCAGCCCGACGTCGTCCTCGCCGCAGCGGGCGACGTCCCCACGCTCGAGGTGCTGGCGGCGATCGACATCATCCGCGAGGAGCTGCCGGACCTCAAGGTCCGCATGATCAATGTCGTGGACCTCATGCGCCTGCAGCCGGAGAAGGAGCACCCGCACGGCCTCGCCGACCGCGAGTTCGACGAACTCTTCACCACCGACCGCCCGATCATCTTCAACTACCACGGCTACCCCTGGCTCATCCACCGCCTCACCTACCGCCGCACGGGCCACGACAACCTGCACGTGCGCGGCTACAAAGAGGAGGGCACCACCACCACGCCGTTCGACATGGCAATGCTCAACGACATCGACAGGTATCACCTGGTCATCGACGTCATCGACCGCGTGCCAGGCCTTGGCTCGCGCGCCGCGTCACTGCGGCAGAAGATGTTCGACGCCCGCCTTGCCGCGCGCAGGTATGCCCGCGAGCACGGCGCCGACGTCCCCGCGATCAACGACTGGGTGTGGCCCGACGCTCGCGGCAAGGTGGACGCCAGCGTTGACGCCGTTGCGGCAACAGGAGGCGACAACGAGTAGGCATGCCCGACGCTGTGGCCGGGGTGGCCTGGTCGGGCCGCCTCGCGCGTGGGAGTGAGAACCTCGCCTGTCAGGGTTGGAGCGTGGCGGTAGCGGCGACGATCAGTTCCGCGGGCGCGCTTTGTGCGCCCAAACAGAAGGCCGCGCTCTCCCCCCACATGCTGTCGTGCTGCTCACCTTGCGGCAACGACGATCGCGTCGTGATCCACCCCGTCAATGCCACGCGATCACCATTGTTGACCTCCACGCCGTCGGCCAGGATCACCGTGTGACCGGCGGCCCCTAGCCGGGAGCCTTCGGGCCAGACCACCCAAAGCCGCTCGCCAGCATCGGTCTCGATCGCGAAGCAGCCTTTCTCTTCCACGATCACGGCGCTGCGAGCGTCCACCGCCTCAAACGGCTCAAAGCCGTCTGCACTGATGGGCATGTTCCCTCCGACATCGGGGGGCAGCGAGTCCGACGGGTCTGACGAGCTACAGCCCACGAGGAGCGCCGTCACCACGACCGACATCGCGAGTCTGGTCCCATGGACGCGCGTCATCGCGACTCGCTCCCCTCGGTCGCGATGCGTGGTCGTGTGAGAACTAGGCCGACAAGCGCAGCTGCAATGACAAGTATCGCGGCCAGCGCCAGTCCAAGAGGGTTCCCCGCACCATCGGTTCTTGCGGCGAACACGAAACCCCCAACCCGCGCAACGCGACACTGCACTGCACGTTCGACTGAGAAACACCGTACCGGGTGCTTCGAAACAATGCCTGGTTGGGCGCGGCTGCCATCGGTGGCGCCTCCGCGGTCAGACGAGGTCCGGTGCGGACGACTGCACATGGAGACGCAACCAATCACAGCGGCCCGACAGGTTCCTCCCAACGAACCCGGATCCCGGCGTGGGGTTGCCGTGACCGCCGATGCGCGACTCGTGTAGGCGGTACCAGTTCGCATCCCACTTTGGTACCGTGGCGTCATGAGCAAGCAGATCGCCGTACGGCTGCCCGACGACCTCGCTGCGTTTGTGGACGCCGAGGTCGCCGCTGGCCGAGCACCGAGTCGCGCGGCCGTGCTCACACGTGCGCTTCAGCGGGAACGCAGGCTAGCGGCTGCGCTTGCAGACGTCGAGATTCTCAAGGCCGCACACGGGCCAGACGGCCTCGAGGGGCTCTCGGAGCACGTTGCACGGCTGCCGATCGACCTGGATTGATCCGCGATGCGCCCGATTCATCTTGCGCGCCTGGACAAGACTCGCCCCGTGCTCGTCCTCACCCGCGAACGCGTGCGGCCCCACCTCGGTCGAGTCACGGTCGCGCCGATCACGTCAACGGTGCTGGGCCTCTCGACGGAGGTCGCCGTAGGACCCCTCAATGGCCTGGACCACCCCTCAGTGGTGAGCCTCGACAACGTGGTGACAATCCCCGTCGCCGACCTCGGGCGCCAGCTCGGCTATCTGAGCCCTGACCAAGAGGCGTCACTGGCGGAAGCCGTGGTGTTCGCCTTCGACCTCGGCTAGAGCGAATGCGCGCGGCACACAGCAGACGGGAGGGGCCCCTGGCATCGGTGCCAGTGACCCCTCCCGAGCGGGCGCTGCTGAGGGAGTTCAGCGACCCGCGGTGACCGTGACGGGTTCTGCGACCTCGGCGGACGGGGAGTCCACCGGAGCAAAGGTGCGCTTGGGCGCGGTGCGGTAGTGCGTGAAGTAGATCGCGGCGCCGGTGAAGGTGAGGCCGCCCACGAGGTTGCCCAGCACGGTGGGGAGCTCGTTCCACAGCAGGTAGTCGCCCCACGTGAAGTCGCCGCCCAGCAGGATGCCAACGGGGAACAGGAACATGTTGACGACCGAGTGCTCAAAGCCCATGGCGAAGAACAGCATGATGGGCAGCCACATCACGATGACCTTGCCCACGACGTCCTTGGCGAGGATTGCGCCCACCACGGCGGTGGAGACCATCCAATTGCACAGCATGCCGCGCGTGAAGACCGCGAGCCAGCCGCCGGCGCCGTGGTCCTGGTAGCCGAGCGTCCGGTCGCTGCCGATGTCGATGAGCTTGGTGCCATAGGCGGCGAACTGATTGGTCGCGTCTTCTACTGATGTACTGAAGCCGTATGTGATGAAAATCGTCACGAGGAAGGCGACCGTCAGGGCGCCAGCGAAGTTGCCCACAAAGACGAGCCCCCAGTTGCGCAGCACTCCGCGCCCGGTGACGCCGGGACGCTTCGCGATCCATGCGAGGGGGGCGAGTACGAACACGCCGGTCAGCAGGTCGTAGCCCAGCAAGTACAGGAGGCAGAAGCCGATGGGGAAGAGGATGGCACCCACGAGCGGGATGCCCGTGTCCACCGCCATCTTCACGGCGAAGGCAGCGGCCAGCGTCAGCGTTGCGCCTCCCATGTAGGCGCGGATGAGCGTGTCGCGAGTGGACATGTGAACCTTGGACTCGCCCGCATCGATCAACTCGATCGCGAGTTCCGGTGGCTTGGTGTACGTCATGGTGGGGACTCCTTGAGGGATGGGGTCAGCCTGCGTTGGCAAGTCCGACGCTAACCATCCGCTGTTTCCCCTCAACACCTGCGCGGAAACCAGCCCGTAAATTCTCCCGCACGGTCACGGCGGCGCGACTGTGAGAAGAATCGGTCAGTCGCGCAAAGACCGCAGGTATTCGCGCACAAGCGCAATGCCCGCCATGGCGGCGGCGTCCGCGACTTCCGCAGTCTGCTCCCGCAACTCGCGAGGGTCGATCCCCCACTGCACCAGGTCTCCGGCATGCCCGATGAGCCACCGCTCGATCGCCTCCGGGTCCGCCTCCGGGTGGAACTGGAACGCCAGCGACCGCCCGTACCCAAACGCCTGCTGCGCGTTGGCGGCCGTCGTTGCCAAGGCAACCGCAGCGTCGGGCAGTGAATAGGTGTCCTGGTGCCAGTGCAGCACGGGGGCGTCGGCGAGGTGGCGGAGCGGCGTGGTTTCGCCCGACGCTGTGAAGACCACGGGCGCCCAGCCCACCTCGCGCTCGCCGCGGCTGAGTTCGCCGCCGAGTGCGAGCGACATGAGTTGGGCGCCGAGGCAGATGCCAAGCGTGGGGAGGTCGGCGGCGAGGCGATCGGCGAGGAGCGCGCGCACTTCGGCGACGACGGGATAGTGGTCCTCGTCGTCGGCGTCGATGGGGGCGCCGAGGCAGATCGCGAGATCGGCGGTGGCGAACGGCGTGAGGTCGTCGACGCCGGCGTCGAGGTAGCGGACGTCGTAGCCGTGGGCGCGGATCTCCGGCTCCCATGTGCCGAGGTCCTCGAAGGCCACGAACCGGATGACGTCACAGCGCATGGTCAGAGCCTACGCATCGCGTGCACGTGGATCGTGCTGCGTGCCTGCGCCTACTGGGACTGCTCGATCGCGACGACCACGTCTGGATCCAGGTCGTCCATGATGTCGAGCCAGATCGCGCCGAACACGGCGCCGGCGGGGTCGTTGATGAAGTACGCGCCCTCGTCCGCGTCGATGTACACGCTCTGCTCGAGCACACGCAGGGTCTCGCGCGATCCGTCGCCAAGCGTCACGAGGAACCCGCGAAACCCCAGTGGCCACCCGGGTTCCTCGACCAGCACCGCCTCGTCTTCGCGCTCCTCGATGAACTCGCGAACCGCTGTTGCGGCTGCCGGGCTGAGCGCCACCGTGGGATTCGCTCGGCCCGAATACACGTCCACCTCGACCGTTGCCGCAGGGGCCGAGGTCGCCGCGGTGTCCGGCGCGGTGCATGCCGTCAGGAAGAGAAGTGCTGCCGCGGCGAGAGCCGTGCCCACGCGCCGCCCGGCGCTGTCTCGCCAGGTGCGTGCCATGGTCGG